>Ga0172373_10001815_pt1 | contig 33889 bp, 29 predicted proteins | sample Lak10m_2_FD_114546 | JGI IMG/M metagenome (GOLD analysis project Ga0172373, IMG submission 114546) | Freshwater microbial communities from Kabuno Bay, South-Kivu, Congo - kab_092012_10m | ecosystem: Environmental > Aquatic > Freshwater > Lake | place: Democratic Republic of the Congo...
AATTCCCCGCCGATGGGCTATCGACAAGGCGGAACGGCCTTGGTATAGCCGCCGCCTTCCGGGCAATGACCCCAGCGATCGGGGGGCGCATAGCTCAGTTGGTAGAGCAGCTGACTCTTAATCTGTTGGCTGCTTTGCCGATTGCGTAACCGGAACAAGAGCTTGACGAGTTTGACTGCGACACGAGCACCGAATAAGTACCGTGTCGGATGATTGGTGAGGGCGATTAGCTCAGTTGGTAGAGCAGCTGACTCTTAGATGATGGGAGCTCTCGCTGGAAACGGCGGGATGACAAGACGTCAAAGTCGGGGAACCCTTCCGCGCTCGCGCGCGATGGCAATCCCGAGCCAAGCCCCGGAAACGGGGAAGGTGTAGAGACCAGACGGCGTCCGCCTACGTCCCGAGAGGGATACGGCGATGGGATGGTCCGGGCCACGAACCCGAGAGGGGCGGCGAAAGCCGAAGTGGTGGAGTAATCAGCGGGTCGTAGGTTCGAGCCCTACATCGCCCACCAATCCTCAGCGAAAAGCCCTGGCGGAAGCGCCGGGGCTTCTTCATTTGGTCTCAGTCAAACAGGGTCTCGCGCCGTGGCAGTATCTTCGCAATCCGCTCAGCTTTGGCGCCTACAAGCGTATGCCACAGTTCGACAGCCTCTTCGGACGCTTCAACACCTTTGAGTCGTCGATCAATGGCTTCAACCGCGCGAAAGGCTGCCGTGGGTTTAGGTTGGGCACTCCAGAACAGCGCCTGGCTCACGAAATTCGACCAGCCATGAAATAGCGTAAGTCCAACGCCGAGCTGTGCTGCCCAGGCATAAAGTTCATCTGCGTCCAGTAGATCCTGTCCATCTGAGACCATCACAATGCCTGCGTCGCTGACCCCCATGTCGGCGCATCTGCGGACGAAGATGTGAACGTGATGAACGTTGCATGCTTATCCGCTTAACACCCACAGGGCCTAGATGATGGGTGTCGCCGCGCATCGCTTCGATAACGCCAAGCGTCGTCGTCCAGATAACCACGCCCGGCAGGCCATGCTTACGCCGTCGTACGTGCTCGATCCAGTCAAGGCACTCTTGAGTGGTATCGGCCTCGATCCTTGCACAGAGCCCGATAATCCGACCGGGGCAGAGAAGTTCTATTGCCTGCCACAGGACGGCGCGGCGTTGTCGTGGGACGCCCGGAATGTGTTCTGTAATCCGCCGTACGGCGAGGCGAGAAATCGTTGGGTCGCCCGTTGCATTCAGGCCGGAAGGGCTGCAATACCCGTCGTTTTGTTGATCCCAGCGCATACCGAGACGGCAATCTTTCAGAAGGCGCTTGCCGAATGTTCGTCTGCCCTGTTCGTACAGGCGCGACTGCGTTTCGGCGTGCTGCGAGAGAACGGTCGACAGGAAGCTGCAAGTCACGGCTCGACGCTGTTCTCGTTTGGGCCTTTAGTTCTCGATGAATTGGACGTACCCGGCGTCGTCATGAAGCCGACTCGTGTGCGAGTTGCCGATAAGAACGGCGTGATAACCAAGGATAGTGTCAGTGGGTAACAACCGGATAGGCGTGGAACGTTGACTGGCTTGTCCCGTACCTCAATGGCTTTCTCCCATTTGGCGTGATCGTTTGCGTCCCTGACCGCAACATCACCGGGATAGTGACGACTGGGATCGTTCACTCGGCCGCTCTCTACTCGGTCTGGACCTGTGACCACGTCTAGAAGTCCGGCGACAACGGCCTGTGCTCGCTTTCCGCCCTCGGAGTTGGCTCCCACCAGGCTTGAAATCGCTTTCTCTAGTCCTTGAGGAGTCACGATATAGCCGCCTGAGAGGTCCGCGTACCGGGTGACATACTGGCGGCGTACAGCAATGAATGCGCCGAGGGCCTTTTGAGCTTGTGCGCTCGTACCAGATTGCAGCTCCCTCACGAGGGAAAGCATGTAGTCGAAGCCGGGCTTCCCGCCCTCGCGGACGGGAATGTCGTCGTCCAGTCTCACCTTGCGAAAGTAGGGCTGGTTATTCAAAGGTGCGCTACCCGTCACTCCGAGACTGAAGCCAAGTTCAGCCGACAACGGCACGAGCACGCTCTCACACAGAGACCGTGCGGAATATGCTCGAGGGTTGGTCTTCGCATGTTTTGGCTTGAAGGCGCACAAGTCAGTGTCGGGCTCAACGACCTTCGCCAAGATTGCGGTGCCTAGCATCGCAACATGCGTCTTCGAGGCGCTGTCTCCTTCGCATAGTTGCGAGAGGCGCTCGACCTTGGCCGTCCAAGTCGGGTCAGGCTTTAGGTTGCCGGCGGCAGAGGTACGGATGGCGTACCGAGCCTTTGCGCGGTCAATCTTCATGGCCGCGTTTCTCTGTGGACAGCTCAAGCAATTCGCCCGGCGAGCACTCCAATGCCAGGCAGAGCTTCTCTACAGTGCTGAGTGTAGTGTTGTAGCCGGGACGTGCCGCAAGCGACTGGAGAGTATCGACAGAGATGCCCGTCTTCGCCGAGAGGGAGTCATATGTAAGGCGCACGCCGTTGCGCCGCCTGTATGCCTCCATTGCCTCTCGTAGCTTGACGTTCATCTTTAAAAGCTGTATTGTCAATACAGCTTCCTGTCCTAATGATCCCGTCGTTGGGTGGTAGCACGACTCTCGGTTTGAGAACGAGGGCGATGTACACGCATGTTGAAAGCGATCAGCCTTTTTTCTGGTATCGGCGGCTTAGACTTTGGGTTTGAGGAGGCCGGCTTCGAAACTCGAGTGGCTCTCGAGTTCGACCGCCATGCATGCAAGACGCTCCGGCTAAACCGGAAGTGGCCAGTCATCGAAGCCGACATCAACGACGTGTCGTCGCGGACACTGATGAGGAAGGCCGGGCTGAAAACGGGCGAAGCCGACGTGCTCATCGGAGGTCCACCCTGCCAGCCCTTCTCCAAATCGTCCTACTGGGTCCGGGGCCATGCTTTGGGCTTAGACGACTCTCGCGCCGACACGCTCACGGCCTATCTGCGAGTGCTTCGAGACACAAAGCCGAAGGCGTTCCTTCTAGAGAATGTTTACGGGCTTGCGTATTCGAAGAAGGATGAGGGGCTCCGCTACATCCTCAATGGTATCGAGCAGATCAACAGGGAGAAGCGGACGAACTATTCAGTCGCATGGAAGGTCATCAATACGGCCGACTACGGCGTCCCCCAGCTCCGAGAGCGCGTGTTCCTGGTCGGATCGCGAGATGGGCGGCAGTTTCACTTTCCTGAGCCCACACATACAGATGCAAAGCAGGAAATGGATGACCTGCTCAAGCCGCCGCTCGAGCCCTATCGCACGGTGTGGGACGCGCTAGGCGATCTTCCTGAGCCCGATGTTGAGGCGGAGGGTCTCAAGATGGGGGGCTATTGGGGTGACCTGCTGCCCACCATACCAGAAGGCGAGAACTATCTTTGGCATACGAACAAGAAGGGGGGCTCGCCCCTTTTTGGATGGCGAACTCGCTACTGGAGCTTCTTGCTCAAACTCTCAAAGCGCCTGCCGTCGTGGACGCTGCAAGCCCAACCTGGATCAGCTATTGGTCCATTCCATTGGAAAAACCGGCGGCTTTCGTTTGCGGAGATGTGTCGCATTCAGACCTTCCCGGACGGGCTCACGATCGAGTCGGGGCGCACTGAGATGCAGCGTATGCTGGGAAACGCCGTTCCGTCGTTGATCGCGGAGGTTCTCGCTCGGGAGATAAGAAGGCAGCTGTTGGATTGCCCGATCAATTCGGCACTTCGCCTCCTGCCTCCTCGACGTCAATCGGTGCCTCGACCCGAGCGTGTTGCTGCGCTGCCGAAGAAGTACAAGGCCCTTATTGGTGATCACGCAGCACATCCCGGGACGGGCAAGGGCCGAATGGCTATTGCGAGGACGAAGCCACCAGCGCTCGCCGCCAGCGTAGAAGCCTAATCACTGTCAGAGGCTGCGACGCTTGCTAAGCAGCTTACGGGCGAGGGCAGCCATTACATTCTCATCGTGGACTTGGCATTCCCAAACTATGCTTACGTCCCATCCAAGTTCGGTCAGCTTCTTGAGAACGATGGCATCTCTAGCGATGTTCCGTTTGAACTTGGGCTCCCAATAGCCAGGATTAGAGCGGACGATTTTCTTTCCGGCTGAGCAATGCGAGCAGCGATGCCAAAAGCAGCCATGCACAAGCACGACGGACCGCAGTCTGGAAAGAACAATGTCCGGCGCGCCGGGCAGCATCTTGGCGTGCAACCGAAACCGCAGCCCACGCGAGTGAAGATACCGGCGTACGATGAGTTCCGGCTTTGTGTTTGTCTTACGGATCGCCGACATGATCCGCCGGCGCACATCGGCGCGCATTTGCTCCTTCTCATTCTGACCGGTGCTCGAGTGAGTCAACCTGACGCAGTGCTTGCAGGCGCTTTGTATGGCTGACTTGCAAAGGGTGACAGCCTTTCGGCCGTCACCCCCAGCAAGTTGGGCATTCGCTTGGGAGCTACTTGCCCTTCTTCACCTTGATCGTCTCGACAACAGCGGTCTTGCGCTGTTGTTGAGCGACCCGCACGGGAACGAACTGACCTGAGCCAGCGTCCCGGCCGATCTTTCGAACTGCCATGACATCCACCTCCTATCCGACGCCGGTTGCGTCGGCGTGGCCGCAAACCGGGTCTAAAAAAGAAAGTGAATCGCCTTCCGTATTGTACGAGATATACCAAGAACGGGAAGGATTTCGATTCGAATCAATGGCTTGGCCTGTGGACAGCGGGGCTGGCGACGAGCGCTATCTCACTCGCCCAAGGTCACCAAGCATTCGGTGCATGAAGGTGTTCGAGCTGTGGCCGCCGTCCGGCTCGTCCGTGCGACCTGCAGCAGGCTCTTTGCCCTCGGCCAGACGTCCCGAAGCCAGCTTCTCGCGTAGCCGCTGATCGGCTTCGAACCATGCCGGCTCCTCCGAGCCGGCGGCTGTTCCCGCACCCTTCACCGCGAGGGGGGCATGGTGTTGCGTCTCATTCGATGGCGGCAGCAGCCTTGCCAGTATATGACAAAGCCACTGTGGAAGTCGTAGGGCATATCGTTGAGGTGTTGACCGGTCGGGCGGACGGACGCCGGTGATCGTCGTCACCTACGGCTCTTCTCGCCTTAAGACCTCCTGCCAGAGCGCCGAGGCGGCGGAGCAAGAGTTTGGGCAGGCCTACGCCCCCACGGTGCGAAGCATGATCGCCGATATCGAGGCCTTCGATACTGCCAGCGACCTCCTTCAGTTCTACGGCTCTGCGGCGGCAATTGAGTTAGACGATTCACTAACGCTCGAGATTGGGGCAAACTGTTCGGCGCGATTCGCACTGGTTGGCGAGCGAGTGCAACGCGACGGGGAGGGACGAGTCGTTTGGGCCAGCGTTCAGCGGCTCAAGTTGATCGCCATTGTCAGGTGGTAAAAATGAATCAACAAGAAGCCGCACGCGACTGGTTCTCGAAGCCCGGAGATTCAATCAAAGGAGCGCTGGCGCGGCGCAAACTGGAACCGCAGGACTTGGTCAATAGACTGCCGGGCGGAGTCGATACGGTACGAGGGTTGTTCGAAGGAACGATTTCGATCGATCAGGCGCTGGCTGGCGCTCTTGCGGCAGTGGTGGGCGGCTCGCCTGACTTTTGGATTCGGCGTCAGGCTAACTATGATTCCGCTCTCGACGAAGCGGTGTCGCGCGCTTTCGACACGGAAGCTGACTTGTGGTTACGGAATGTTCCTGCTGCGGGTCCGATGCCGTCTGGGACGTTAAGCGAATCAAAACGGCGCGAACAGTTGCGGCGACGTCTGGCATTTTACGACGTTCCGACGATACGCTCCTGGGAGGCTCGCTATGGCCGCTTCCAAAGCAATGCCCTCTTTCGGACTTCCCGATCGTTCAAGTCCAAGCCGAGCTCAACGGTTCTCTGGCTTCGGCAAGGCGAACTGGAAAGCGATCTCGTTGCCACGAGACCTTGGAGTGCGGAAAACTTGCGCGACCGTCTAGAGCGCATTCGCGGTCTCTCTCGAATCAGTCATCCCGCCCGCTTCCTCCCGAAACTCCGGGAGCTGTGCGCTGAATCCGGCGTGGCATTAGTTGTCCGGCGGACGCCGAGTGGTTGCTACGCGAGTGGTGCCAGTGCGCTCGTTGCTCCGGACAAAGCGATGCTACTAGTTAGCTTCCGGCATCGAGCTGACGATCAGTTTTGGTTTACGGTGTTCCACGAATTCGGCCACCTGCTGCTTCACCAGGCTCAGACTTTCGTGGATGATCAGGATACGCCCGAAGACAGGAGCGAGCAGGAGGCCAATGATTTCGCTCGATCGGTGATAATCCCGATGAGTCGGACAGAGGAGTTCGACGATCTAGCAACGCGTCGTGAGGCTATTTTGCGATTCAGTGTTTCGATCGGGGTTTCACCGGGGCTTACTGTTGGCCAGATGCAGCGCTTAGGCCGTGTTAAATTCCGAGAACTCAACTCGCTTAAGCGCTATTGGACTTGGGCCGATATAGCATCTGCTAGCAGCTAGCCGCGAAAGTGCACGAAGCGGCGAGGCGACTTCTGCCAATTGCAAATTGCGTCTTCCATCACTGCCATGCCAACAGAGAGGCTGCCATCAAGCTCGTCCATGTAGGTCTGGAGAGTGGTGGCCTTCGTGCCGCTATTGCTGCGACCGTCGAACAAAAGGCGAGCCCCGGCGGCCGGCCCGGTCGCCTCATCCAGGTATGCGGATCCGGCACTGATGGGCGCGATACCGTACCGGCCGAGGGTTGAAAGGTAGTCGAACTTCGCCAAGCGACCGAAGCTGAGAACATCCATTTCCCGATAAAGAGCATCGAAAATGGTGTGAGGATTGTTTCCCGTTTGCCTAACGGTGTTTCCGAAGTGGACCGCATGCCCCTGTGGTCCGATCCAGCTCATGTAGCTGTCGAGGATTGCACCGAAGCTTCGCGACGCAGTTGGCCGCAGTGTCTCGTATTTTCGATGATTCCCAAACTTGCCGCCAATCTGTTGCCAATTGTTCGCTATCCATGTTTTGAATGCAGCAGGATTGGCGCGGACAGTTTGCCAATCCCATAAGGCCGTACCGAGACCCCCATAAACATCGATCAGACGCCTCCAACCCGAGCCGGCTGGCTTCGCGAAATGGGTCATGAGAAATATCAACCACGCCGCTTCTTCAAGATTGCCGTTCTGGACGTGGTAGGTGATTGCCCGCTCTGCATCGAAACTTACATGATGAGGATTCGCGCGACTTGAGCCGATTCTCTTTTGCTGTACTGCCCGGTAGTAATCTTCTCGACGCAGGCTCGCGATGAACTGAAGTGCGAGAACATCAAGCGCGCACGGGTCTAAGATTCCTGGAAGAGCCCGTACATTGCTGGCATGCATTTGGAGTGCGGATCGAATTCGGCGGAATTCCCCTTGGCGAGAAGGCCACATAATGCCTTTCTCCTTAGGCTTTTGGGGAGCGCGATTGCTCAAGTAGTTGTCGTCGGCTGTCTACGAATGACTTGTAGACTGGGTCGACTAGCTGAGCGCGAATTTCCTCGGTCCGCTCAGGCTGCCAAAGGATCTGCAAGAGCCGAACAATATCGGCCCAGTATGGCGACTTAATTTCATTTGCGGCTGTGAATGTTTCACCTCGCCGCAACCGGTCCTCTAGTGCGAGTACCGATTGAGCACGCTCAAACGGATCGTCACCAGGCATAGGCGGCATTTCAATATCCTTTTGGTATCCCTCTTCGACATAGGAAGCGATCCTTTTCAGGAAACCGTCGTAGACGTGCATGCTGCTGGCGTAGTGGAAGTAGCTGCCAAGATCGACACCAAGTCGACGCGCTACCATTTCCTGCAGCATTGTGAAACAAAAGACGTCGTGGGGAACGCCGAAATAAGCGTCGTTGGATCGCATTGTGGCAAATAGGTTGAGCTTCCCGTCTCGAAGCAAAAACTGCAGCGCAGTTGTGCAGGGCACTTCCTTCTTTTGGGTCTGAATATCTTCGGCGTCGAATAACTGTATCACGGCCCTCTTCGAATCTGGCCGGCTCTGCAGGAGGCTGACGACGTTTGCCATCTGATCGATTTTCGCTCGCATCGCAAAGATGCGCGGCCCGTACGCTCCTTGCAGAACGCCGTCCACGGCGTCCTTGTGGTACTGGGAAATGTAATGCTCAATGAAGTCGAGGCGGTCAGACCTTGCCAAGTACCACAGGAGCTCTCCCAAGGCGCTAAAAGGTTTGCCGCGATTCTCGGACCGACTGATACGTGCTCGCGGATTGTCAATTCGCAACGATACGCCTAAAATTTCCGCAACGATCTTTCCGCGGCTACCCGCACTTGTGACGAGATGCTTGGGGAACTCTTGGTAGAGCTTCATCAAGATGTCGTCGACGCTAGCGCCAACAATCTGCACAGTTCACCTGCCCAATCCGGCTCAATTTGTCCGGCTCCTCCCGATCTCAGGAGGACAGTAGCCTACCGTGGTGATGTCATCATCTCGGCTGTGGCGGCCCGTCGGGTGGCTCCTGCCGTTCTGGAAGCGTCGGGCCGTACCGCGGCTCGGGGTCGGGCGGCTTCGGCGGCCGATCGCGTGGCACTCAGCGCAACGGTCCGGTCGATCTCGGAAGGGTCCCCAGATGATCTCGAGCCAAGACGGCAGGTCCTTTCAAGCGTCTGATGATGAGTGATTTCTTCCATGACGCTGGCCCTTGGCAAGTATAAGCACCCTAGCGTAGTGCGACGCGAGAACGTTAAACGCGGTCATGACACGCTCGACGGCCTTCGCTATCGCGCGCGCCTGCTCGTGCTCCACCGAGGTCCACCGGCGCACCGGTTGGTCGCGCACCGTACTTGATGCCACCGAGCCGACGCTGCTCAGCAAAGGTGGCGCCGCGGCGGTCGCGCCGCGGGGATCCCTCAGCGCCTCGGCCATCTTCTCCTCCAGTATGCTCGCGTGGGCCTTCATCTCGGCGAGACGCAGGTTCACGGTCCTCGCAGTCCGATTGAAGGTCCGGTCAGCGGCCGCCACGAGTTCCTCCTGCAGCCCGTAATGGAGGCGCAATCCAACTGGGCCCGTCCCGACATCGCCGGCCATTTGCGTTCTCTGGCCGGGAAGCTGTCGCACCTGTACAGGTGGTGCGGCCGTTTCGAGGGCGTGCTCGGCATCGCGCATGACCGCGCAGGCTTTGTGCATCACTGCGAGAGCGATTCGCCCGGCGTTGTAGGCGCTGCGGCCAGCCGTCCCGGGATTATCGAGGGCATACGCGAGGGGCTTGAGTATGTCCGGGTGAACGGAGCGCGAGATGTCCGTGAAAGCATTCATGCCTTCAGTCGACATCCGTTCCCCCTCAATTTGGTCTAGCGGCCCTGGCACCTCACGCACGTGCGCGGGCGCGCGTACGCGCGCGCGCGGTAGATCTGGCCGCAGTCGACCTGCACGCCGTTCGGCAGCCTGAACACGTGCCAGGTGCGGCTGTGGCTCACCGAGATGCCGTAGGCCGAGACAAACAGCTGCCTGGAGCTTGTTTTCTTTGTCGAAGAGCGACCTGCTCCTCATCCTCGAGTTTCTTGCATCGGTCAGGGCCGAGCACACGCGTCCGTCCTCCTCACGGACGCGCATCCAAGTGCGGTAGTTGATGCCCAATGTCCTAGCGATCCGCGTCTCCGACTCCCCGGCCCGGCAGGCCTCCAGGACCCGGTCCGCGTGCTCCTGGGGCAACTGGTACTTCCTGCGGTCCCTCCGGGGATCAGCCGACGCGACTGCACGGTGCTCCTCGCGGTGCTCGGAGTTCTGCTCTTCGTCCATGTCCTTGATCCGACTCGACTTTCGCCGTTCGGCCCCTCTAATCGATTGTCAGAGGGTCCGCATACGGCACACTGGCGGGACTTCTTATGCTGCGGCTTCTGCGGCTTCGTATGCCAGCGATCGTTCGCCCAATTGTTCAAGGCACAGAAACAGGTCCGGCTCTAAAGAGCCGGACTTCTGTGTTTCTGGTCTGCCCACGCGTTGTCTTTCGGGTGCCTAAGCGTTTGATCCGGCTCTGAAACGATCTGTTTCTCGGGAACAGTTTCTGAGAAACAGTGTGGTTATTCTTGGGTCGTGTACTGGAGGACGCGGCGACATTCGACATCACGACCTCTGCCTCCGGAGGGCAGCGTGCTTTTGACCACTATGGCACGCCAATCTCTACATAGTCGTCAAACCGACCCCCCGAATGCCGACGACCTAATGTAGCGAGACCTAACGGCGTCGGGTCGTCGGGTGTCGGCTGCCTCTTTCTCCAGCCGTTTCAGACGAAATCAAGAAACGTTCCAACTTGGACTGAAGGCGCGATGGAATTTTTGTTTCGCACTCCCAAACGACGAGGACGCGCCAGCCCAGCCGCCTCAGTGCGGCTCGGGATGCCTTGTCCCGCGAGACGTTCTTCCGGAACTTGTCGGTCCAAAACGCGACTCGCGTCGACGGGTTGGACGCTTTGGCGCATCTCGGATGCCGGTGCCAAAAGCAGCCGTGAACGAAAATGATGGAGTTGCGTGCGCGGAGGACGATATCGGGAGTGCCCGGCAGATCCTTCCGATGCAGGCCATATCTGCAGCCGAGCCCGTGCACCATTCGGCGAACCGCAAGTTCCGGAGTGGTGTTCTTGGATCGCACCCGCGACATCAGCCTCGATCTGCGTTCGGGAGTGAGTCGATCGACCATGATTTGCCTCGATGGGGTCGCGATCTCTTACGCCGAAACGCAAGGAAGAATGCGCGACAGCAGCGTCTTCGCGACGATGGGCGAAACGCTGTTTCCGATCATGCGGCAGCTGTGCCACACGGTGGGGTGAAACATGAAGTCGTCGGGAAAGCCCTGAAGGCGGGCGGCCTCGCGGGGAGTGATGACTCGATCGTGGACCGGATGAATGGGCCTGACGGCCTGGTACGAGCCGCGATCGTTTCCCGTGCCGGCGCGAAGGGTGGGACACAACCCGTCCCACGCGAGGCGAGGATACTTTCCGATCTTGTCGACCTCTCCCTCCGCCAGATCCTTGAATCGTCGAAGCGTCGTCTTCGTGTGAACGGTCTTGCGATGTCCGGTAAATCTACCCGTACTGGTTCGCTTCTGCGATGCGTAGTCCGATGCGGGGCACTGCCTGTCGTATTTCCAGAAGTCGTACCCTCGGTCGTCGACGCCGTCTTCGGTAGCGGACACAAGGTCTCCGATCGCGTCCCGGACGGTAGTGCGTCGGTTTACTTTCGATACGAGCGTCGTCTCACTGGGAAGGTTTGCCTTGCGCGTGTCGAAGCCGAAGACGAACAGCCTGAGGCGTCGGGTCGGCGCGCCGAAATCGGCCGCATTCAGGAGATGGGGACCGACGATCTTCCAGCTCGACGGCAGGCTGTCCAACCCCGCCTCGAGAAGGCCTATGTTCCGCTCGAAGCCCAACCCTCTGACGTTCTCGAAGAGAAAGAATTTCGGCTGCGCAAGCTTTACGATCCGAAAGAACTCTGCGATCAGTTTGCGGCGTGGGTCTCGACTGCGTCGTCTTCCCATTTCGCTGAAGGCCTGACACGGCGGTCCGCCGACGACGCCGTCGACCCCGTCGGGGAGAACCGTCCGCAGCATCGCCGCGTCGACCTTGCGGATGTCGTGCGGGTGAAGCTTCGCGCTCGGGAAATTGAGGTGAAAGGAGCTGGCGAGCAGGAGATCGCTGTCGATCGCCAGGGCCGTCTCGAAGCCCGCCTGGTGGGCGCCGAGGCTGAGCCCGCCACAGCCGGAATAGGCGTCCAATATCGTCGGCATCGTACTCTCGGTGAAGCAGCGACTTGTTGCCGAAATCGAGCCGGTTTGTCGATCACGGATTGGACGTTCGGAGGAGACGAACGTCGAACGCCCGATTGTAGCCGTGAATTGCGGGGGAAAACATGGCGAACGCGCGAACGGCGATGCTTTCCCGGCCAGATACGGCCTCGGGGTCAGCCGGGCTGCTGGGCTTTCTTCGCCGTAGCTTTCGATCGAATGCGCTTGGCGGGGCGTTGCTTGACGAACCGGCGTTCGAGCTCGGCGAGGGCACGCCAAAGAGCTTCCAGTTCCGCTTCGCCGATTCCTGCCGGGATGTCGACTACGGCGTAGCAATCCTTGCCGGCCATGCCCAGCCGCCAGCCGACGCCCGGTTCCAGATTTTCCGCCAGCAGCCCGGCGGCCTTGGCTGCGGCACTCTTCGGCGCAAGGCGGCGTCGAAGGTGGACGAGGACCGTCTTTCCTTCGACAACCGTTTCCTTCGACTCCGCTTCCTTGTCGTCCGGCAGGACGACCGGCCGCCAACCGTCGGAGTACGCGGCGACGTCGACGAGGGGTTGCCTCAAGGCCTCTGCGATGGCCGGCGACCGCCTCGCTGGCGCCGGTTGGCTCGGCCGTTCGGGAGGAGGCGAGTCGGGCGGTGGCGGCGGGGCGACGGGTGCAGTTCGTTTCGTGGTCGACGCCGACGCCGAGGCAAGTTCGTTGCCGTCGAATGCGAGCGCAACGCGCTCGCCGCGATGCAGTTCGAATTTCCCGGGCGGCACGATCCCGGACCGGAGCGATCGGTAGCAGGCCGCCGCGACCTCCGAGAGCGCACCGGGAACGTTGCGCTTGATCTGCCAGTCGAGGCCGCGCAGTCCGACGGACAGGCCCATCAGAAAGCCGGCAAGAGTCACCACGGTCGCTCCTGCCGGCGTCGGCAGGTCGAGCGTCGTTTCGAGCGCATCGAGACGGCCGGCATGGGCGGCCAGCAAGGCGGCGCGAAGATCGATCCGTCTTTCGTCGCCGAACTCCCTGCCGTCCAGCTCCGTGCGGTTGTCGAAAAGATCCAGGGCGCGTTGGTGCCAGCGGGCCTCGACGCTCTCGGGGCCGACGTCGGTCGCGCCGTCGGTCATCCGGTCGAACAGGTCGCGCGCGAGCTCTCGCCCGGTCGCTCCGCGGGCGGCGACGAAGCCGTCGGCGATGCAGCCCAAAGCGTCCGGCAACGGGCTCCGCTCGAGGCCGGCAAAGCGACAAATCAGGCCATCTAGGATGCCGTCGTAGGAGCTGTCCCGCGATCGTTCACCCAAGAGCGCCGCTGCAGCGCCGAACAGGCCGGGTCTTCGCGCCAGTAGGTGCGCCAGAACCGCCACGCCCCCGCCCAGCCGGTCGGAGGATTCTGCAGCTCGATCTTCGGCCGTGGTCGTTGCGGCGACGAAGCGCGGCGGTCCCTCGAGTCCGAACAGCGAGGGATCGACCGTCACCCGGGTCGAAGAAGGATCGAATTCGGCGACGGGCCGATACACGAAGGCGCTGCGGTCGGCTTCGGAACGGAAGACGAGCTTGGCAATGTCGTCCCATCGGATATAGGCGTCTGCCGATTTGGTGTCTGCCGAGCGCAGCTCCACGAGGACGGAAAATCGGGCCGCAAGTTGGGCTGCGAGTTCGTCGATTTCCGACTTTCTGATTCCGCCCGGCAACCGGACCAGCTTCCCGTCGACCGTGGGCAACGCGACAAACGTGCCGAACGGCCGGTCGGGCCAGCCGAGACCGGCGAGAAGGGAAAGCGCGTCCTCGCGATTCAACGCAATCCGCGCCGGATCGCCTGCGACATCGCACGAACCGGTGGATTTGCTCTCGCCGGTCGTGCGTTCGGTAACGGGCCGAGCGCTAGCCATCTTGGCCTATAACGACCGAAAAGGTCGTCCGGATCCGGTCTGCGCCGGGATGGATTTCGGGCTCATTTTCTCCACCAGCCCTTTCTCTTATCGGCGTACTTGAATCCATGGGGTTCGAGGTGGGGTCTGCACTCGTTGCCGCCGTAGATCCAAAAGGCTCCTCCGACCGATCGCTTATCCTCGGTCTTCAGCGACCTGGACAAGGCGAATCTCATCGCGAAGCTGATGGTCTCATCTTGCGAAGGCGAAGACGGGGCAGCACGCCCCTGGTCGCCGGATCGGCGCTCGAACGTCTCGGGTTTTCGCGCGGTGTCGGTCGAGTTCGGGCTGCCGCCACGCCTCGCGCCGCGGACAAGCGTCTTCTCGTCAGGGAGGAGCCGCATGACCGGATCGTCCGAATGCAGCGTCGTCGTTTCGAGCAGATAGACCCGTTCCCGGGCGCGCGATACGGCGACGAACATTTGCATCTTGAACGTATCGTCGTCCTTGGCGACGGCACGACCTTCGGAGGGCGACACGACGAACACGCAGTCGAACTCCAAGCCCTTGCAACTTTGCATGTTCAGAACCGAAATCGTATCGGGTCTATCGAACTTGAGATCCTCGAGATTCGTTCGTTCCTTCGACGAATACGTCTGGAGCTCCAGGCCCTGGCGTCGGATCTTCCCGACGCGCTCGGCCAATTTCTCGGCGATCCTCCTTCGGGTGGCATCCGAGAAGCAGACGACGCCGATCTCGCGCTTGGCATTGTTTCTGATCCAAAGCTCGATGAAGTCGATCGCCGCCTGCTCGCTGCCGCACTGTTCGAGCGAAGGCAGCTCGCCGGACCGATCCGGCAATCGCGGCAGATGGCCGACATCAGCATAGAAGTGTTGCGCGAGCAGCGCTATCGGGCGCGTATTTCGAAAATTGTCGTGCAGCTTGTAGATCTGGTCGTTGCCGAGTTCGAGGCTTTGCTCGATTTCCTTCAGAGTCGAATTGCCTTCGGTCAGCCGTTGATTCTCGTCCGCGAGCACGAAGATCTGTCGCCCGACCGACTCGGAATCTTTCCGCCGTCCGGCGCCGATGCCGAGGACGTTCAGAAGCTTGTAGGTCGCCGGCGGAAAATCCTGCCCTTCGTCGACAAGAAACGTTCCGGAAGTCATCGAGGACTTTTCGATTTTGGCGAAATTGGCGAGCACGTGCTGGTACGCCTCGTCCCAGTCGACGAAGGCAGTCGAATCGACGGGCTGGGGCGGCCCCTGTTCGATCCGCCATTCGCGAAATGCCTCCTGCCTGAAGTTCCATTCGTCGAACTCGATGGTCCAAGCCCCGGGCCTCTTGTTGCCGGAAATCCAGGCCTTCTTGTCCCACCTGGCGCCCAGCGCCTTGACGCGGTCCTTTTCCTCGAAAGTGCACCGAACCCGGAGCGCGCCGCCGAGCGGATGCGGCGGAAGGCCTGCAGACGCCCACCACTTGTAGAACCAGCCGATGAAGTTCTTGGCCGGCAACTCGACGTCGTCATGCGACTTGCTGGCGAATGCCTTGAGAACCCGGTTGTAGACGAGGAATTCGAAGGGCTGCCCCTTCCGTTGGAACTCCAGCGCACGCAAGGAAGCGATGACGGTCTTGCCCGTGCCGGGTGGGCCGGAAACCAGAATGTGCCTGTCTACCGGAGCGTAGAGGTAGACCTTCTTCTGCTCCTCGGTCAGTTGCGATTGCTTCGGCAGCCTCATGCGAGATTCTCTGCGAACGTCACCAGACCCCAGTTCTCGTCCACGAGGAAGCGTCGGTCGAGCAGCGAATTGGCCATCGTGCAACTCGTTTCCGGAACCAGCGTGCACGCGTGGCAGGCTGCCCGGTTGAGGCCGCCCAGGCCTTGGCCTGCCGTCTCGGAACAGACGGGGTCGGCCGAGCACCAACGGCCCTGCTCGACGGCGTCGACAATGGTCTGGGCGAGTCGGTCGCCGCGTCCCTGGCGAACCAGTCCGCCGAGCGATCCGTCGGCGTCGCCCTCGGCTGTGTAGATCAACAGCCCCGCTTCCGATGCGCCGGGCTCGAAGTAGATGCGTTCGCGCAACGCCGAAGGAGCGTAACCGCATTCGAACGACAACTGCCGCAAGAGCAGGTGCGAGAAGGAGTGGATCGCCAACAGCGGCGGGACGACCTGGGGCAGGAACCAGAAATTCTCGCCCTCGCGATGCTTCTCGAGCTCGTCAATGCTTCGCCGCTCATCGGCTGGCAAATTCTGCATCCACTTTGTGAGCGTTTCGGTATCGAACGAGAGGAAGATGCCTTCGCCAAAATTCTCCGCCGCGGGCAACCAACCTTCGTCCGCGCCGGCGTCGGGGGCCACCATCCGATCGCGGTCGGCGGGATCGATCCTGTTGAATCCGCGGAATACCCTGACTTCGCGCAGGCGTTCGACGAGCAGCACGTTCTTCACGACGCGGCGGATCCAGGTCGGGGTGCCGGTGGGAAAGGCCTCCCGGAATGCCCGAAAGTTCGGCACTTCCAGACCGCCGGTTCTGCAGGCTTCTGAAAGCACCGCAAGCTCTTCCCGGAGCAACTCATCTTGCTCGACGCCATTGGCCGCTCCATCGGAAGCTCCGCTGCCGTCGCCGGACATGTCCTGTGCCAGCACGGCCGCCACGATCTTTTCCGAGCAGCCCACGGCTTTGGCGATCTCGACGCGCAACATGCGCAGAATTTCTTCGTTGCCGGATGAGTTGTCCGTGAACTTTTTCAATCCATCGTAGAGCGAGTTCGCTCGGATCGCTTGGCCGAATTCCTCAAGGTCGCTGTCGCCTCCCGACGCATGCATCGGGATATCCAGGGCGGAGATCGTCGACGGATAGTAGAGGTTCGCCGCGCCGCGCTGCAGCGCCTGCGGCTTGTCGTCGTCGCATTGGTCGCGCTCGTGCCGCCAAGGATGTTCGCCATGGCATGCTCCCGTCACGCCGGCAGTTGCGGCCGGCGAGGAAATACCCTCCAGAGACCGCTTCGAATTGCACTTGGTGCAGCGCACGATCAGCGCGTCGAGGTTGCTCGACATGGTCGCGTCGACCTCGAAGCGCAGACTGTCTCTGTGGCGGCAGCCCCTATCGGCGCCCTCGCCGGAGTGCGCCCAGCTGGCCCAGGGAAAGTCGGTGACGTGTCCGTTGCGGCACGCCAACACGTAGCGCATCGGCACCATGTTGCCGCGCCAGTCGCATTTAGGGCACTTGGGTTCCTGATCTTCTTCCTCGTAGTCGGCCCGCCACAGGCTGATGCCGCGACACTTCTCGCAGAATAGTGCGCGCGGAAACCGCCGCGTGCGCTGTATCGGGTTGTCGTCCTTCAGCTTCCGCAGGGCCTTGCCCAGCCTGTTCGATACCCGCGGCAGATGCAGGTCTCGGAGTTGGCTCTTGATCCAATGCTGAATGGCGGGTGTGAGGAAAGATTCCTGTCCCACGTCGACGATGGCTCCGACCGCGGCAGTACCGACGATCGCGCTGGAGCGAATTTCGCGTTTCATCTCGCGACTCCCGCAGTCGGCGGATTGATCGGCGGCTTCAGTGCGAGCGGCGGGCTAACGTGCCTGAGGGACTGCAGCGTTTCTCGGCCCGATCCGTCCTGAAAATAGGGCTTGATGAGGGAGTGATAGTTCTTCGATTTCCCGTTGTAGCGGAGCTTATTGCCGTGCTCTTGCGCGGCAGCGGCCCACTCGAGGAGGAACGCGTCCAGATCCCGGCGAGCATTCTCGGCTTCCTGTAGTTCGGCCGCCTCGATGCGCTTCAGTAGCTTGTCGCGGAGTGCCGTGAGTTCGCCCTTCGCCGCCTCGAACCTGGAGGCCGCCTTGTTGTCGTGGTAGCGCGAAGCCATTCGCACCAGCGCGATGTAGGCGCCGTGCAGGGCGCGATCACGCGAGGGCAGGGCGTAGGGCGTAACGCTGGTCGGCTCGACGTGCTGATAGAAGCTTTCGTGGAACGACCGAAAGAATTCGTAGTGAGAACGGTCGCGGGGCCGCGTCGGCGACAGGAGGGCAAGCACGAGACCTGGCGGCCGATTGGTCGAGCGACCCACGCGGCTCGAGGCCTGGATGTATTCGGATACGGCTTTCGGCTGGCCGCTCACCAACATCAGTCCGAGACGATCGATATCGACGCCGACCGACAGCATGTTCGTGCAGGCCACGAAATCGAGAGTTCTGACGGAGGGCAGCCCGATCTTGAGTTTCTGGATCATCTCGGGGATCTGGCTGTCCCGAAGATTGGCCGAGAGCTCCTCAACGTTGTCTGCCGAGATTTTGCGCTTGGAGCCCAGGACGGCGAGGCGGGCGGGGATGTCGTCGCGTGCGAGCGTGAGCGCACGGCCCAATTCGCGTTTGCTGTTGTGGTAGGACACCAGCGTCCACCAGGTGTCGACCGCCTCGCCGTATTTTGCGCGTAGCTCGTTCACCGCGTCGAACAGCGCGGCAGCGGCGAGAACGTTCGAAAACGTCGGCGTGTGACCTTGCCCCATGGCACCGACATAAAGCCGGCCGGGCCGGTCGATCGAATCGTCGGCTCGCGAAAAGAACGAGTTCGAAGCGTCGAGGCCGGGCGGCGGAAAGATCTGTCCCGACCGCCCGAACAGACGCCGGATCTGATCGGCGGAGCGCCGAATCGTCGCAGTAGCGCAGACGATCTTGGGCGCGGGCCCGCGCTCGCGGATGGCGCAGTCGAGAGCTGCCTCGTAGACACCGGCGACCGTTCCCAGCGGACCGGAGATCAGATGGAGCTCGTCCTGCACGATGAGCGACGGCGGTCGGACATTCAGTCTGTGACCGAAGAAGGCGCGGGCCTCGTCCCGCCAGGCAAGCATTGCGAATTTGTCCAGCGTGCCAAGCAGCATGGTCGGGGGGGTCTCGTAGAGAGCCTGGTCGACGAAGTGGATCGGCAGAAAATCGGAGAACGCGCACGTCCTTTCGACGCAGAAAAGCTCCGTCTTGCCTTCCCGGTCGCGAATCCCGACTTTTTCGAGGCCTTGCTCCTTCGATTCAGGCACTAACGGTGTCGAACAGACGGGACAGGCTTTGATCGGCAGGCGGACGGCAGGGACGCGGCCGGCCGCATCGGCGATCGCCTTCAGCTCGGCGACCGCGTCGCGATGAAGGTTGGGCGACGACGCCTCGCCGACCCAAAGGCCCAACGAAAAGGGACTGTCGCCGGGCAACTCCTTCTGCCTACGCATCGTCTCCAACGCGCAGATCAGCCCGCCCGCCCGCTCGAACTGTTGGATGGTCAGCAGGCGCAAGGTGTATCGCTTGACGACGGCTGTGCCCTCGCCCTCGGCGCCGAGCATCACTCGCCTACGAATCATCTCGAAGGCCGCGAGCAGGAGGTAGGCCTCGGTCTTGCCGCCGCCGGTGGGAAACCACAGCAGATCCACCTCGTTGCGCTCGGGCGAATCTTCGCTCCATACGCCTTCGACGGTCAGAAGGAAAAAGGCGATCTGGAACGGCCGCCAGACGAAGCCGGACAAGTCGTCCCGGTCCGGATCGGGATCGCGCACCGCTGCCCCTGGCGCCCGCGCCTTCGCCGCCGCTTGGCGCGCCATGTTCAGGAGCATGGCTCGGTTGGCGAGGCGGAAGATCTTCAGGGCATCGGCATTTCGAAGCCGGTCGAGCCCGGCGCGCATGCGTTTCGCTACCTTTTCGATGCGCGCCAGCATTGCCGTCTTGGACGTCGCGAATTGCGCTGGCACGTCGACGGCAACGAGGTCGCGGTGCCATTTCGCATAGCCATCGACCAACGCCGTCAGGCCAGGGATCGGATCGAACTTCTCGCTTTGTAACTTCTGCAGGGGAAGAGCGGCCTTCGCCGCCGCAGGCAAATCGGAGATGTCCGTCGTTACGGGCGCAACTTCGACGGCCGGAACGAAGTCGACCTCGACGCTTGCCACGCGACCTGCCGTGGGAGGTTCCCATTTGACGGCGCAGCCGTGGCCGACGGCGAACGTCGGCCGGCTTCGATATTGCAATGCCAGCTCGTCGGCCTCCGGATCGGAACCGACGCGAGGCGGATCGGGATAGGCCGGAATGCCTCGGCTCGGAGTGCACGACAGCCCGACCTGGTAGAGGACATCGGCCGGGTCTATGCGCTCGCTTTCTTCGTCGACGACCTTGCGATTGACCAGAGCGACGGTGACGACACGCTTGCCGTTGGCCAGACGCGTGCGAACATGCAACTCGGCGAGATCGCCCAACACTTTTTGCGCCGGCCGAATGCCGTCCACGAGCTGAACCGCCACCATTTCGGGCTTGATCGCCGTTCGAGCCCACAGGCCGCGCCTCTGGCGGCCGCCCTCCTCCGGTATTTCGCGCTCGTAGGTGGCGGCGGAGACCCGAATCGAGAGGTTGCTCTCGTCGGAAGCGACCGCGAACGTCAATCCGACCGAGGCGGGTAGACGCTGAAACAGCAGATCAGTGGGAGATTCCAGTTCCGCTTCGTCGTCGGCGCCTTCGGCGTTGCCATCCTGGGCTTCGTCGGCGACTGCAGCCATCGCCTTCGCACCCTTCGGGAACAGCATCCCGCACAGATATCGCTTGTCCGGCCGCTCGCGCAGCCGCTCGCCAGACTCTCGCGGTCCCATGAGGCGATTTCTCGTCTCCTGGAGGAACTCGGCACGCAACTCCCGTCCGGTCGGTGTTTCCGGCATCGTCAATCTTCCCGTGCAGCTTCGATCGCGAGCCGGGCGAGGCGCCCGTTGGCAACCGGGTCGACAATACAGCTTAGCGACGCCGATGCACGAGTCATTGCAACGTACAGTAGCGAATGGGCGAGACGCCCCTCCGGCAGCTCGTCGAGGTCGACGAGCAGGCAAGCGGCTGTTTCCAGCCCTCGGAAGGCGGCTATGGGCGCCAGTGCCGCTCGGGTACGGCGGGTCGGATCGGCGCGAGCGTCGAACGAATCGATCGATTCCGACCGTCGGCGCAGCAGTTCGGATCCGATCGGGCCGTCGGCGCCGCGAGGGCTCAGGATCGCGATCTGTCTCGGGTCGACGTCACTTTCCAGCAGTCTCGCGAATTCCGCCTCGGCGGCGTCGGCACCCTGCGACGGGCCTGACGGCACGAACCGTACCGGCATGCCGAAGCCGTCGATCTGCGACAGGCCGATATCGGCCCGCAGCATGGCGCGGACCACCTCGACGATCTCCCGAGTCGAGCGGACGTTGCGTGCAAGGCGAAACGACGTCGCCGATCGGCGCAAGGCTTCGAGGGCCGCCGGGTCCGGAGGTCGTCGCAAGAATTGGTAGTTCGGGTCCATGAACCAGCGCCAGCGACCGCGCTCTAAGCCACCTGCCAGGCTTGTGAACAGCGTCGTCACCGCTTCGGGGAATGCGAAGTCCTGTCCTTCGTCGACTACAAGCGTGTCGTAGCTGCCTGTCGGCCGGTTGTTCACGACGTCCACGCCGCTTCCCGCGAGGGCGCGCGCGTACCATGGCACCATCGCTTCCTGGCCGACGACAAGGGCGGTCGAACGGCCCTGCAGGGCCTCCGCCCTTGCGGTCAGAACCGCTAGCTCAGTCTTCCCCGTGCCGGCGCCGCCGATCACCAGCAGGCGAGGATTGTCGTTCAGTCCGTCGAGAATTTCCGACTGTTGTCGCGTCAGCTCGACCACGCGCTCGGCGACAAGTCCGAGCGCCAGGCCGGCCGATGCCGTTGCCGAGAAGCTCGGGACCAACCATTCGCGAAGCGCGTCCATGGTCTCGTCGTCGATCGCCGAGACGTAACGTTCGAGGTTCGTCAGGTTTCGGAGCCAAGCTTCGAACGCGTTGGGGTCTCGACAGACGGCGATGTCGGCCAGGCGGGCTCGCGGCAGTTCCGCAAGTTCCCGGTCGAATTGGCTGAGCGGAAAAGCCACGCCCCATGTGCAGCCCAAATCGAGGTCGAGCCGCTTGTCGAGCTGACGTTCCAGCGCGCGCACCGCCGATTGGCATTGAGCCGCCGGAGATTCCGTCGACTCGATGGCGCGCCCGCGGCCGTTGGCGTACCGCCATACCCGATCGACATAGTCGACGGTGCCGCCCTTCACCTCGATGGCAATCAGGCCCGAAGGCGTTACGACCAGAAAATCGATCTCGCCCCAGCGTTTGTACTCGTGTTCCGGAAGGTTTGCCGAATGGACGGCGAAGGCGCCTTCCCATTCCATTGCCTCGAGCAGGCGCCGGACGCGCTGTTCGCCGACGTAGGTGCGGCGAGTGGAGTATCTGGGATAGACGATCATGCCCACGGCTCAATCGCGTTTGGTTCGAGCGACACCAAAGGCTACGTCATTCGATGGGTTTGTTCGAGACCGTTGGCCCGGAGTTGTCGGGATCGACAGGCCCGACGATCCGTTGCTTTGCGGCAGGGTATCCGATTAGTGTCGATCGTCGATGTTGGGGAATTTGCGCAAACCTTACGATGGACAACCTAAATAACTACGGCGACACGCGACAGTCAGGTTTCTGCGTCCATTGCGGCGGGCCGACCGAGACTCGAGATCACGCGCCATCAAAGGTGTTTCTGGATTTGCCGTATCCTGAAAATCTTCCGGTTTTGCCGTGCTGCGAAGCATGCAACCGAGGTTTCTCCGCGGATGAAGAGTACCTGGCTGTCTTGCTCGAGTGCGTCATAAGCGGATCGGCCTCGCCGGCTCGTGTAGGCCGAAAGAAAGTTCGAAAGGCACTAGTGCGCAACGACGCGCTTCGTCGTCGAATCGAACGAGGGAGGAAGGAAACGAAGACGATTGGCGGTGGCGACCTGATCGTATGGGAACCAGAGGAAGCGCCATTGAGAAACGTCGTGCTGAAACTGGCCCGCTGCCATGCCGCCTTCGAACTCAACGAGCCGCAATTGGATCGACCGGCGCACGTCATGGTGGCGCCTTTAATCTCAATGTCGGATGGACAAAGAAGCCACTTTGAAAGCGCGCCGGAGTGGGAGGGACTTGCCGGATGGCCGGAGGTGGGAAGCCGTGCCATGCAGCGGCTTCTGATCGTCGAAGACGAGCCATCTTCGGAAGGCTGGGTGACCGTCCAGGACGGCCGGTACCGATACATGGCCGTGGGCGCCGGTGACGTCATGATCCGAGGGGTCTTGAGCGAGTATCTGGCGTTCGAGGTCATCTGGACCTGAGTATTGAATCGCATGAGCCGGCTCCGCTCGACGTTGAACCAGCGCGCTGCCGAGGCATACGGAACCGGGTGGCGCTCACCAGGCTGTGTGAAAACGTCGGTGCGTCGCCTCGGCGGAGCGCCGACTACGGGCAGGATCGGAATCCTCGCTAGTCGCCACCCCTTACCGGTGCTCATGACGGTGTTCGCCGTCCTGCCTTCCCATCCAAGCCCTTGATCCAATTCGCGTTCCTGGGGCCTGCCCCGCTGACACGCGATCAGAGGGTCGAGATCGTACTGCTGTGCCGCAGCTTCGGCAGCTTGGGTGCCATTCGCAGGCGGCCCAGATGACCGATGGAATAGGGGGAGAAGCCAAACACTCAGCAGGGCATGCGAACCGCACTTGAGAAAACTGTCATTCTGGGGAGCTTCTCTTGGGGCGCAAAACGTAACAGGGGCCCCTTTTTGGCCTACAAAGAGCTGATAGATTTCCTGATCGCGCATTGCTCGAGACCTGGCAAAGGCGATGTGATCACAAATGGCAGCCTTTCGATGATCACCGGCTTCATGCCGGGTACAACTCTAGTCTGTAGCGGCTCGCTGATACCACCCTTGGGCGGTGTGCCAGTCGGTAGTGACACCTTGGCCACGCTCGTACATGAAGCCGATGTTCTTCATCGCCTGCTTGTTTCCCTTGCCGACGGCCCTCAAGTACCAGTCCATTGCCGCACGATAGTTCCTCGGGATGCCCAAGGCATTGGCATGCATCCGGCCGATGCGCATCATCGCCGATCCGTCTCCCTCATCTGCGGCCCGTCTATACCACGTCATCGCCGTGCCGTAGTCGACGCCGACGCCATGTCCCTTCTCGTACATAAGACCTATGTTGTGCATCGCCGTGAGGTCTCCCTTATCGACAGCCTTCAGGTACCAATCCATTGCAGCAAAATAGTTCCTAGGAACCCCGATGGCATTGGCATGCATGCGCCCGATTCGCATCATGGCAAATCCGTCGCCATTGTCGGCAGCCTGCTTGAACCACTTCATCGCCGTTCCGTAGTCGATGCTGACCCCATAGCCCAGCTCGTACAGGTCTCCGAGATGCATCATGGCATTGGCGTCGCCCTTGTCGGCGGCTTGCTTAAACCACATGACGGCCGTCCCATAATCGCGCCCGACGCCGTAGCCGTTTTTGTACATGTAGCCGACGAGGGTCAGGCCGCGTTCGTTTCCCGCGTTGGCGGACGTCTCGAAAAAAGCCAGCGCGCGCGAATAGTCGAGCGCGACTCCTCGACCGTTAAGGTAGAGCAATCCGAGGTGATTGAAGGCGTAGACGTTTCCGCCTTGTCTCGCTTTTTCGAACCATTCAATGGCTTCCGCGTAGTCTTTGGGACAGTTCGCGCCTTCGACAATCAACTCGCCCAAGTTCACCATTGACTCGGTATCTTCCGCTTGCGCCGCTCGTCGATACCATTCGATGGCCTGGGTGCGGTCCTTCGCCACGCCCTCGCCATATTGGTAGATGAGCGCTATGCCCCGGGAGGCCCGGGCTTCGCCCGAGCCGTCGCCTTCCGACAGTGACTTGTGGAACCAACCGAGCGCCGTGCGGACGTCCTTTGCAACACCAGTTCCGTCTCGGTAGCAAAAGCCGACATTAGCCATTGCCAGGGAGTCGCCACTGCGTGCCGCACGCTCAAACCAGCTCATCGCCGCCTCGTGGCTTTGTGTGACGCCAGTGCCAGATCCGTATGCACTGCCGATGTTGGTCATTGCCCATGCGTCCCCGGCGTCTGCCGCTTTCCGGTACAGCGTCAGTGCCGAGTCGAGATTTCGCTCGACCCCATTGCCATGGAAATAGCAGGAGCCGAGCAGGCAGACCGCGCGTGCATCACCCTTGTTGGCACCGGCGCGATACCATTTGATCGCTTGTTTATGGTCCCGCGCGACGCCGCGGCGCTCGGCGTATAGCGCGCCGATACGCGCATAAGCCCGGACGTCGCCCGCATCCCCGCAGGCAAGCCAGAGGAGCATCGCTTGACGGTACAGAAAGTCCGACGACAACGTCTCCACCAAGTGCATGAGCTTCTTCGCTCGCGAGAAGACACTATCTGGAGATAGACCGGCCGGTGTTCATTCCAGCTCGAAGTCCGAATGGTGTTTGCGGCAGCGGCCGCACCAAAACGCCTGATGCGTGCTGTAGACGTGCTCACATCGCAGGCACTTCACCTTGGTGTTCTGCCAAACGAACTGGCCTCCACATCCGTTGGAAGCGTGCCTCATGGGATGTTCTTCCAGGCCGCACCTATTGCACTTGAACCAGACGTAGCTCACGACAACCTCCTGGCTTTCAACGCTTCCCCGTGCCGCCGCACGCGGTACAGCGACCATCGCGCAGGCGTTCCGAACTCGGGACGTGAGTCTCAGACGTGCAGACTGGACAATGCCAGTCTCGCTGCCTTCTGTGGTAGGCGCAGGCGTAACAGTATTCACGCCCGCATTCGTTGCACAGCCAACGTTCCTTTGCTTCGGCCATCGTAGCCCCCCGTCACAATCGATGTTTGCAGGGAAAGGCGCTTGCATCAATACCGCGGCAACTCTCCATGGGTCGAGGTCGATGGAGCTAAGCGCGCGCGGGCGGGCAAGTTGCCCGGGAGCGCGTCGAGAGCGCGGGCTATGACTCGCTTCGACCAAGTCGGTCCAGAAGCCTGGACGTCGCATCATCCAGACTCGACGCTGCTTGGGCTCGGATTTCGACCTTCTCCATGTCCTCGTTGGTCAGCCCGAAATGACAGCCGATCTCATGAATCAACACGTGCCTAACGATGTGGCTCAAAGGCTCGCCCGATTCGCACCAATAATCGAGAATTGGACGCCGATAGATGAAGATGCGGTCGATGGCGTTGGGATCGTGATCAGGACCCCGTCTTAACAACGGCACACCTTGGTACAGGCCTAGCAGATCGAAAGGCGTGTCCAGTTTCATCTCCCTCTCGACATCGTCCGAGGGGAAGTCGTCAACTTGAATTCGCACATTGCCGACGTGGCGCCGGAAATCTTCGGGCAATGTCGCCAACGCCATCGCCGTTATCGATTCGATAACCTCCAGTGAAGGTGCCCTGTCAGGATCACGTTCCGACGCGTCGGCTTCCATGTCCCCCCCCCAGCGACCACGGGTGTCGGTGCGCCCGTCACCGTAGCGCATCCCCCAAGCATTGCCGTTGCTCGCTGATTTGTTGTAGCATCTGCTATTCGACATGAAAAGCTGGCATGAACGCGACCACCTTTTTCTCAGTGATTGCTTCTCCGGCGGGTCTTGCGCTCTTTGCCGAAATCGTGACCTTGCTGCTGATGCTCACTGGTCTCTCGCTCATGGTCGGCTGGAGGCGAGCGGCAGGAAGACTGGCAAGCATTTGCGTCGCTACAGTCGCGGCCATGACCATTGTCGTGGCCTTCGCGCAACCGATCGGCGCCATCGTCGATGGCATGCCCAAGTGGATGGCAATGGCCTTGCTGGGCGCGGGAGCGTCGATTGCTCTGTGCTGGGTGATCTGGGGCGTGATCGCGCTGTGCTTTGGACCAGCGATCGCCAGTCGAGTGACGGCCGAAATACTGACGTGGCTGCTGAAGGGGATCATCTCGTCCGTTATCAATCCCTATCGAATAGTCATCCGCCTGTTGCGACAAGCTCTCGCCGCCGGCGACTGAACCCTGTGGCGCCCCGACAGCGCAGCCGTGCACGTCGAACCGATCGAGGATGCAGATGTCACGGCGCAAACCTGACGAGCACGATCGAAGTCGCGGCCGGGACATCACGTGAACGACGATACCTACCTTATATGCCTCGCCTATGGTGTCTTGCCGACCGCCCTGGCGTTGAAATTGCTGCGCGGCCTCCAGTTCAAGTGGCGCCTGTCGGCTTCTGTTGCAATCGGCTACTTGCCCTGGCTTGCCTATGTGAACTGGACCGGCAATTCGCTTGGCGTGTGGTTCCCCGTGGTCTGGGGCTGGATACCGTACACGGCACTCGTGGTCCTGATTTTCTTCGGTGCCTCCCGCGTGGTTGGCTCAGTGCCACGTTCGGTCCGCCGCCCAACCCCAGCAGTCGTACCTCCTCCACGGATCGAAGAAGCAGTGGCTGCTTTCAAGCCTCCCGTTGCCGCCACTACCATGTCGGAGACGGTGAGCGATTCTCCGGAGCAGCCGACGCTCTTGCAAAACGACATGAAGGCACCCTCTGACATTCACAACATCATAGATCGTGTCCTGGCCTACTCCGACCAGGGCCAGCACGATCGTGCGCTTTGGCAGTGCGAAGACCTAATACGGCGCTATCCGAACCTAGCTCTGGGCTTCTTCGCCAGGGGTGTCGTGCGGCAAACCGCGGGCCAGGATCGACAGGCCATCGACGATATGAACGAAGCCATTCGCCTTCTGCCCTCTGCCGCCATGTATTGCGCTCGAGGCGTGGCGTACCTCAAGCAGAGTCAAATCGACTCCGCATTGGCCGACTTCGACCGTGCAATCGAGGTCGATTCGAGCTTCGCCCGCACGTACCGCGAACGCGCCGAAACGTACATCAAAAAGGGGCGGCCTGATCTCGCAATTCGAGACTACGACAAGGCCCTGCAACTCGACTCCGATGATGCCGACGCACGCGAGCGGCGAGACATCCTGCGCAGGCAGAACAGCGAACTTGCGACCAGCGCCGCGACGCACTCGGCAGCAAAGGGCTCCACCTCGCTGGACAATGCAATAGCCGATCTGGAGGCCCTCGTCGGGCTGTCACCTGTCAAGGAGCAGGTAAGGCGGCTGGTCCAGTTCGCCCGGGTGCAAGCGCGCCGAAAAGAGAGGGGATTGCCCACGGAAGCCGTGTCCTTGCACATGGCTTTCACGGGCAATCCGGGGACGGGAAAGACGACCGTCGCCCGCCTGGTCGGTCGGATCTACGCCTCCCTGGGCCTGTTGAGCAGCGGCCACGTTGTGGAAGTCCAGCGTGGGGACCTGGTCGCTAGCTACATCGGACAGACCGCCCCAAGAGTTCAGCAGAAGATGAACGAGGCGCTGAACGGCGTCCTCTTCATCGACGAAGCGTACGAGTTGGCCCGCGAAGGAGCTTCAGGCAACGATTTTGGACCCGAGGCGATCGCCACCCTGCTCAAGGAGATGGAGGACAAACGAGATCGGGTAGCAGTGATCGTAGCGGGCTACACGAACGAAATGCGTAGGTTTCTCGACTCCAATCCTGGTCTTCGTTCGCGTTTTTCCCGCCAGATCGAGTTCCCCGACTATTCCGATGTCGAGCTTGCGCAGTTGTTCGCGCGGATGTGCGCGACGGAAAAATACCGCCCGACGGCCGAAGCAACCGAAAAGATCGGCAAGTACTTTTCCGAACTGCACCGGCGAAGGAGAAAGGACTTCGGAAATGGCCGGGCCGTTCGAAATACCTTCGAGCAGGTGAAACAGCGCCAAGCCGAGCGCGTGGACACAGACGATACGGCCGACATTCAGCAGCTGTTGCCAGCGGACATACCGGACATTCGCCGGGGAATGGAGGAGGACCTCGCTGCCGCACTCCATAAGCTCGATGCTCTGGTCGGACTTCGAGGAGTGAAGCTAGAGGTCAACAAGCTAGTGGACTTGGCACGCGCGCAAGTGCGGCGTCAGCAGCTCGGTCTTCCAATCCAACCTGCAACTCTCCATTTGGTCTTCACGGGCAATCCCGGCACCGGCAAAACGACCGTAGCGAGACTGATCGGGCAGATCTATCTCGCCTTGGGCCTGCTGGACAAAGGCCACGTCGTGGAGGTGCAGCGCGCCGACCTCGTGGCAGGCTACATAGGCCAAACCGCGATCGCGGTTCGCGACAAGGTCCGGGAGGCGCATGGCGGCGTACTTTTCATCGATGAGGCGTACACGCTGCTGCCGGAGAACGCACACCCGAACGACTTCGGCTCCGAGGCGATCGCGACGCTGCTCAAGGAGATGGAGGACAATCGCGAACAGCTGGCCGTGATTGTCGCGGGCTATTCGGCCGATATGGCCAGCTTCATCGATTCTAACCCCGGCCTCCGATCGAGGTTCACCCGCTACATCGAATTCGCCGACTATGGACCGGACGAACTCGCGGAAATATTTCTCAATCTATGCCGAGATCACAAGTACGAGCTTGAGTCGGAGGCGCAGAAAACACTTCGCACCGCCATCGATTCCCTCGATAGCCAGCGGGAACGTACCTTCGGAAACGCCCGGGCCGTGAGGACGATGTTCGAGCAAGTCATCGAACGCCAGGCCCAGCGAACGAGCCGCGACACGATGGCCGACCCCACCGTGATCAAGGTGGAAGATTTGTCCAACAAGTATTAGTCGCGGCGAACCGATGACGGAAGCGATTACTAAACCCGGTTAGTGGGTCCGATTCGGCTGACTGGCACGTTTTTATGCCCGCGGCTTCTGCGGTTCGTGTGGCAACGATCGCGCGATCAAATCTCAAGCACAGAAACAGGTCCGGCTCTAAAGAGCCGGACTTCGGTGTTTCTGGTCTGCCCGCGCGTCGTCTCTCGGAAGCCTAAGCGCTTGATCCGGTTCAGAAACAGTCTGTTTCTCAGCGACAGTTTCTGAGAAACAGCCTGATCGATTTCTGGCGCAGCAGCTGCCAAGGCCGGTTTCCCTCGATTATGAGGGTTTATGGCTCTGGTTGGTGAGGGGGTGCAGCCGCCTCATCAAGAGCGTTTAGAGCGGTGTTTGCGCCGCGGGAGTGCCGCTAAATCTGACGATCAACCCGTTGCCGCTTGCGGCTCTCTCCATCCAGGTGGTGCCCCCCACAATCTTGCGTGGCCTCTGGCCAGGCTCGCCTATGGCCTTTTGCACCCACGCCTTCAAGGTGTTGTCGTGCTTCTTCCACTTCGAACGCAGTGCTTGAGCGACCTTTATGAGGGGCAACCCATCAGAGCGCGAGATCAGAGCCTCGATGTCGTCACGGGCGTCGAGCCGGTCGAACTGATCGACGGCACCTTCGCCCTTCTCAAGCACGAGGCTCGAAGAGAACTCTGCTCCGGGGGCGACCTCCACTGAAATCGCACGCAGGTGCAGGGGCTGGCCGACATCGGCGTCCTTGAGCTTCTGCACTTCCACCTTTGCCCCCTCGGGCGTGCGGTCCATCCTGATCGAGAAGTCGGCGTTCGCCCGGATCGAGTAGTGGCCGCGCTCCTGCTTGTCGCCGTCCTTGCCGGTGTGGTGCACGATGATGACGGTCGCCGTGCACATCCTCGCCAGCTTTGCGCAGCGCTGCAGGAAGCGGGCCACGTCGTCGGTGTTCTCCTTGCCCGTGAAGTTTGCGGATAGGGTGTCCACGACGATCAGCTTGCGGTCGTCCGACAGGCTGAGCGCGTTTACCTCCTCCGCCAGCTTCTCCGCCTCGCCATCCTTGTCGAGGTAGACCGACCCGGGGAGCAGGTGCAGGCGGTCGGGCTTGGTCCCGTGGTGCTTGATCCATGCCTGGGTGCGCAGCTTGAAGCCGTGCCCGCCCTCGGCTGCGATATAGAAGGCGTCGGCGTCCTTGCAGCCATATTCCGGAAACGCCTCGCGGCCCGTAGCGCAGCAGGCGGCGAGGTGGAAGGCCAGGAACGACTTCAGGGACCCTGAAGGGCCGTACAGGACGCCGACCGACTCTAACGGCACGAGGCCATGTACGAGCCACTGCGGCGGCGGCAGGCTGAGCACTTCGTCCACGGACATGAAGCGACCCCGCCGCTTCTTTGGCTGAGGCGACTCAGGCGGCTCAAGCTCATCCAGGAAATCGCCGATGACGCTATCGCTGCCGGCGGCTCCGGTGGCGTACTCGAAGGCGTTCCGCACCTTTCCCTCAACCCATTCAAGGTCATGCCTATGGCCCCACTCCGAGTTCATCAGGTCGCAGGCGGTTTCCTTGCTGATCCCCATGTCGTGAAGGCGACACGCGATCTGATAGGTCTGGTTGTCGCTGCCGTCATAGCGGGCCTTCGCCTCGGTCTCGCGCAGCATGTGTCGAGCCCGCTCGATGTCGGCGGGGTTGTCGAAGCCGGCGGGCGGCTCCGCCTCACGCTCCTTCTTTTCCTTCGGCTTCCCAATCAAGTCGGCCAACCAGCCGGGGAGCGGTGCCGCGTCAATATCCGCTTCCCAGTCATATTGGAGGCCGTCAACGGTTGAGCCCGGGGCGACCACATAGCCTCCCACCGACTTCACATCGATGTGTCGGCCGAGCTTCTTGATGTTGCTGGCCGTCTTGCCTGCGAAGTAGAGGTGCGCGCCGCCGCGGGCGGTCATGGCCGATCTTGTAATCGGTATGTCGCCATGCGTTTCAACCAAGCACTGGAATTCGATCTGGCCAGCAGCGCTGCGGTGATCCACGTCGAGATCGATAACGCAAAGCCCTGACGGACCGCACGAGATGCCGATGTTGGCATCGGGCCATCTCTCCCACCACCGGCGAACGATTTGCGTGTTGGTCGTCGCTTCGACCGACCACTGGACAAGCGGCGGGTACTTTTGCCCAGGGGTGATCGGAAAGACGTGCCAGCCTCTCTTCGCATAGCCGAGGGCGATCTTGCCGCGCCGGCTCAACGATGGCTCGACCTTGCCGGCTTTCATGGCAACGTCGGCATCGGTTGCCGGTTTGGCACCACCCAAGGACCCTCGCTGGGGACCGGCCGCCTGCTCGCGGCCGGTCTCATTCGCAGTGTCAGTCATGGCGGGAGGCCTCTCTGCGCATGAAGGCGTCGAGGTCGTCCTTGTGATAGCGGACGAACCGATGAGTGCCGTGGAAGCGCGGGCCGCAGCCCGAGGCCCGCCACGTCTTCAACGTGCCGGGTGTTGACTTGAGGTATTCGGCGGCGCCCCTGGTGTCGAGCCAGGGCGACTTGCGCTGTTCGAGCGCACGCTCGATGACGGCGCCCAGGCCGTCGAAGTGCATCTCTGAAGTAGCCATAGGTAAGAGTCTCCGGTCCGGACGTCGATCCGACGCCGCGGTGGTTGGAGAGCTCTCGCCGGTGCGAGTGTCCTGCGGCCCTTCGTATGCCGCTGGGCCTCCCATCCGGAAACCGCGCTCGTGCGCGCTTAGGAAAGGCCCGTCATTGGATCAGGCCACGTCGCTCGTCATGTGGCCTCGTCTGTCCTTCGCTGACAGACACTGATCGTCTTAGATCAAATAAAGTCGATTCTGTAAACCGCTTTGCTACTCGGCGGCCATCAGCATCTTCATATCATGCTTCATCGTCTCAACCCAATGTTGCGCCCGACGCAAGCGGAACTCGTCCAACAAGTGGCTGTCGCGTCGCATGAGGTCATTCCGTACAACAGCCAGAAACTCCAAGGCCTCGAGGTGCCGTCCATGGCGGTGACAGTAGAAGTAGCCGCAAAGATCGGCGACGATATTAATTCCTGCTGGAGACAATCCAGCTTCCTGCAGATGAGATATGAGTGCCGGCAGCCCTACGATATCTGCGATCTGCCGGAATGGCTGGGCAAAGCGTGGCTTCGTTGTCGACATGGCAAATAACTCCTGATGGCACTTCGACCCGAGTTGCGGGCCGACGTTCTACGCGGACTCGCAAGCGCGAATCTATCAACGTTTGCAGTGATGAGGCCCAGGGGCGGGCGTTTCGGGAACCCTGGGCCGCGGCCGCCGACGGCGTCCCCCAGATGGACGCGAGCGCCGGCACTATCCCATCCGTCGATGGTCCCACACGACCAGCGGACCGCCCGTCTATGTTGAGGGCTAGACGCCCATCGCGGAGAGCAGGTGGTCCGTGACCTTCTGCTGGTAATCGCGGAGGTGGTCAGCGAGGTGGCTCTGGTGCACGTAGCCGCCCGACGCGCCGGGGAGCCTCTGGTCGAGCAGCAGGGCGCTCTCGGCGTAGGGCACGCCTGCGGCGATCGACTGGGTCCGCCAGTGGTGGCGATAGACGTGGGGCGAGGGGAGACCGTCCTCCCGCGGCTCCATAACCCTGCCGCTCCCGCTGTTCGGCGAGGGCCATAGCCACTCGCTGCCGATGCGGCTGTCGGTCTCCATGCGCTTCGCGAGCACGTCGGCCATGAAGTCGCTGAGCGGCAGCATGAAGGGCTTCCGGGACTTCATGTGGCGCACGTTCACGACCTTGCGCCTGACGTCCACGTCGTCGCGCTTGATGGTCAGCAGGGACTCGCGACGGAGCCCCGAGAACATGAACATGCGGTGCACGTCGCGGCGGATCGGCAGGAGTCCCGAGGTCTTCGTCCACCAGCCCTTGAGGTCGATCTCGCCGACCTCGCGCCGACGCGGCTGGGGGACCCTGATTGATGAGACGGGGTTATCCTCGATGGTCTCGTCGATCCGGCGGGCCTCGTTGACCATGGCCCTGAGTGTCCGCATGACCGCGGCGGCCGTGGTGTCGCCCGAGCGGCGCCGGAGCGAGTCGTAGAGGTCCCGCACGTCGCCGCGGGTGATGTCGGCCACCGCACGGTTCCTGAGGTTCTTGAGGTACTTCTCGAGGTGGTAGCGGTAGCCTTCCTCGGTGCGGTCCGAGAGGTCGCGGCCGTCGAAGTAGCGGTCCATCACCTGAGACAGGGTGATACCCGTCTCGTCGGGCCCAGCGGTCGGGTCCTCTCCCGACTGTATCCGACTCATGAGTTCCTTCGCGCGGCGTCGGGCCTCTTGGACGTTCATCCGGTCGCAGCGGTCGATCTTCACCCGGACGGTGCGGACGTGGCGGCCGTTGCGCCTCACGTCGCCCTGTACGGCGAAGGTCTTGGTGGTCCGGTGGCACACGACCATCAGGCCCTTGACCCGCTCGTCTCGGTAGATGCCCGAGCCCAGCGGGAGGTTCCTGATGGCGGTCTCTGTCAGGTTCACGACTGCCATGGTCACTCCTCGGTAAAACACCGTGTTGAGCACCGCGCGGCCGCTATCCTTGGCCGTACGGTCATTGACCATGCTGTCGCGTAAGTCCTTGTTTGGGAGCGCTTTATCTCCGAATGATGGCCCTATGCTAACGCTACGTCGCGCATCTCTTAATCAGCGGGTCCCAGGTTCGAGCCCTGGTGCGCCCACCATTGCCGGAAAGCAAAGAGGCCCCTCGAACTTATCTATCCTGGGCCGCTGTTTCCGATCCGTCTGCTCGTTGCCGAGGA
>Ga0172373_10001816_pt1 | contig 33879 bp, 32 predicted proteins | sample Lak10m_2_FD_114546 | JGI IMG/M metagenome (GOLD analysis project Ga0172373, IMG submission 114546) | Freshwater microbial communities from Kabuno Bay, South-Kivu, Congo - kab_092012_10m | ecosystem: Environmental > Aquatic > Freshwater > Lake | place: Democratic Republic of the Congo...
AAAATAATATCGTTAGCCGTTTACGGGAATTGGCTGAACTAAAAGAACAAGGAATTATTACGGAGGAAGAATTCGCCGCGATGAAGAAAAAGATTTTAACAGAGTAAAGGTCACTTAACCAAGTGGATAACGCGCGCTTGGACTGACATCCTGAGTGGTAAATTCTCCTTTTTCAAATTTAAAATGTCCGACAATGCCAATCATACCGGCATTATCCGTACAATAAGCCATATCCGGGATATAATAGTTCCAGTTCAATGCCTGGGCTCGTTCTTTTAAAAATGATCTCAGACGGCTATTTGCTGAAACGCCGCCTGCAATAGTAATTTCCTTAATTCCGGTAGATTCGGCGGCTGCTTCCAGTTGATATAACAGGGTTCGAATGATCGTTTCCTGGATAGAGGCGCATAGGTTGTTTAAATTTTCATTAACAAACTGACTGTTTTTCTCCTTTTCTTTTTTCAAAAAATAGAGGAATGCGGTCTTTATGCCACTAAAGCTGTAATTTAAATCTGCCATTCTGGGTTGAGGAAAAGTAAATACTGGTTTTCCTGTGGAAGCCAGTTTGTCAATAACAGGTCCGGCAGGATAGGGGAGGCCCATCATTTTTCCAGCTTTATCAAAGGCTTCGCCAGCGGCATCATCTTTAGTCTGACCTAAAATTTTCATATCCAGATAATCATTTACCTGAATAATCTGAGTGTGACCTCCACTTACGGTAAGGCAAAGGAAGGGAAATGCAGGATAGGGAGGACTCGCGAAATGAGCTAAAACATGAGCCGCCAGATGATTAACCTCAATGAGCGGAATATTTTTAGCCAGCGCAAATGCCTTGGCAAATGAAACGCCCACAAGCAGAGAACCAAGTAGTCCGGGACCCTTTGTAAATGCAACTGCTTCTATTTGATCGGGATGAATGCCAGCGGATATAATCGCTTCATTTACAACAGGAACAATTTTTTGTAAATGTATGCGGGAGGCAACTTCAGGTACAACGCCCCCAAGGGCGGTATGAGCCAGCTGAGTGGATACAATGTTTGACAGGACAACGCCATTTTTGATAATTGCGGCTGATGTATCATCACATGAGGTTTCAATACCTAAAATAATCGCCATAGTAATTTTATAAAATATATTTGTAAATTTGAGTAAAGGTAATAACCTTATGGAAGGTAAGAAACCACACCTGAAATATTATTTATTCGTTTTTTTTCATTTTGGTGTGTAATTTTTATAAAAAATAGTATAATTGCAACAAAACTGACCGACAAATGAGATTAATAATTAACCTAGCCCTGGTAGCCATCGTAGCGGCATTAATTTATGCCTTGTATGACAGTATTCGGGAGCCTATTGCTTTCAAGAATGTAAAGGAAACAAGAGAGCAAGTTGTACAAGACAAATTGACGAAAATTAGAATTGCTCTGGAAGCCTATCGCGACATTACAGGTGTTTTTGCTCCTACTTTCGATTCTCTGGCGCTTGTTCTTAACACTGCAAATTTCACCATTATCAACGTAAACGGTGACCCGGATGATCCTAATTTTACGGGGGAAGTGACCTATGAAACGATTTATCGTCCCGCAAAAGATTCTATACTAAACAAATTGGGTATCTCTAATTTCGAGTCACTGGCTTTAGTACCATTTGGTAATGGGGCTAAGTTCGATATGGAAGCACTGGAAATTGATTATCAGGGTTCAACTGTGCCTGTTGTTCAGGTGGGAACACCCTATGCCAGTTTCATGGGAGAATTTGCTTCGCTGAAATTTTCAAAATATGATCAAAAATACGATCCTAAAAACCCAATAAAATTTGGAAATCTAAATTCTCCGAATCTGGCTGGAAACTGGTAATATATGGTTGAATATATAGACCCTGCCTGGGAGAAAGAAAATCCGGCTCATTTAAAACTGTCCACTCTGTTAGGAGTGGACAGTTTTAGTTTAAGTATGCAGAATCCTAAAAATGTGGTTCTTGCCTTTCACCAGTACCAGTGGTCTCCGGCTGATGATAATGCTTCATCCGGGCTTTTAGCATTAAGCAATAAAATTAAGGAAGATAAACTTTTTTGTTCTCCCTATGCTAATCTAACCTTTCAGCTAATTCCCTCTTTTTTTTCATTTTTACCCGTTCGTCTTTTTGATCAAAAACAAGTTAACACTTATTTTAATCATCTTACGGATGAGTATATGGATATAGCCGTTAATTATGATATCATTAATGAGCTGGAATTAGTCGTTTTGTACAAGGAAAATCCTTTTCAACAATCATTGCGAAAACTCCTTTTCCCGGATAAAATAGCCAGTCCGGTATTTACATCGATGCTGCCTTTCCTGATGCAACAGGATATCCACGATACCCATTTATTTTGCAGGATTTCAGGAAACAGCCTGCTGCTTTTTATATTCACAGATAAATTTTTTCAATTCGCAAATCAATTTTATTGTAATCATATAGCTGATTTTCAATATTATATTTTGTTGGTTTGTACCCAGTTTCAATTGAATCCAGTCATAGAAACGCTTTATGTCTGGGGTGATTGTGATGAGGAAAGTGAGGTCATTCTTAAATTAAAATCAATATTTTGCCGGATTAAATTTTTAAATGCCCAGTTGATAATTGCACCAGATACAAAAACACGAATTGTTTCTGAATCAAGAGTGCTGGAACATTTAATTTTAAATACAACTTAGTCGTATTTATTATGCGTATTATTTCAGGTAAATTCAAAGGTCGCAGATTTAATCCACCAGCTGACAAATGGCCTACGAGGCCCACAACTGATATTGCCAAGGAGGGACTATTCAATATTTTGGGAAATCTGCTGGATTTTGAGGAGACCAGGTTTTTAGATTTGTTTGGAGGTACAGGCAGTCATAGTTACGAATTCATCTCAAGGGGATGTAAAATGGTTTCCTATGTCGATAAATTTCCACCCTGCGTTCAATTTGTTAAAGGGATGGCCAGGCAATTGGAAATCGAGCCTTACCTTACCGTCTTTAAAGAGGATATATTTAAATTCATTCCCCGGTGTTCCACTACATTTGACTATATATTTGCCGGGCCGCCCTATGGACTGAATAACCTTGATACTATTCCAGATCTGATATTTGCCAGTAATATTTTAGCAGCGGATGGATTTTTTGTCCTCGAGCATAATCCTTATCATCATTTTGATAAACATCCTTCTTTTTGGCAAATGAGGAATTATGGTGAAACCCAATTTAGTTTTTTTAGATGAAATAAGGGAAAATTGGCTACTTTTGTGCTTGTTTAAAAATGATTTTCTTTCAAGTCTATGAAAAATGCCACATCGCTGTTACAGCATCATTTAAAATTGGCCATAAACGAACTTTATGGCATGGATATTTTTGATGACTTGCTTCCAATAACGCCAACCAGGAAAGAATTTAAAGGTGATTTTACCGTAGTTACCTTTCCTTTAACGAAGTTAGCTAAAAAAAAGCCCGAACAGATTGGGGAAGAAATAGGACAGGTTTTGCAACGTGAGGTACAGGAAATTGAATCTTTTAATGTCATCCAGGGATTTTTAAATCTTTCATTTGCTCCAACTTTCTGGAATACTTTTTTATTAAATCTTCCTTCAATTGAAAAATATGGGGAACTTCCCCCAAATGGAGAAAAAGTACTGGTAGAATTTTCATCCCCAAATACAAATAAACCACTTCATTTAGGTCATATCCGTAATATCCTTATCGGCTGGTCTGTTTCGCGAATTCTGGAGGCAGCTGGTTACGATGTTTACCGGGTTCAGATTATTAATGACAGAGGGATTGCCATTTGTAAGAGTATGCTTGCCAGGAAAATATGGGGTTTTGATAAAACGCCGGAAAATACAGGTTTGAAAGGTGATTTTTTTGTTGGCAGTTATTATGTTTTATTTGAACAGAAATTTCAGCAGGAATATGCCACCTGGCAACTTTCTCCTGAAGGTAAGGAGGTCTTTCACACCAGAAAAAAGGAGGGTCAGTCAGAAGCGCTTTTTTTTAAATCGTTTAAAGATACCTATTTCAACAGTTTTAGTATATTAGGTCAACAAGCGGCTGAAATGTTAAGAAATTGGGAGGCAGGTGACAAGGAAACGATGGCGCTTTGGTCACTGATGAATAACTGGGTTTACACTGGTTTCAATCATACCTATACCTTATTGGGGGTACATTTCGATAAATTGTATTTTGAATCGGAAACGTATCTGTTAGGAAAGGATATGGTCCAGGCCGGATTAGAGAAAGAGGTTTTTTATAAAGAGGAGGACGGATCTGTCTGGATTGATTTGACCGATGTTAAACTGGATAAAAAGGTTGTTCTCAGAAAAGATGGTACATCTGTTTATATTACTCAGGATTTGGGAACCGCCGCATTGAGATATGAGGATTTTAATGCAAATAAAATGATATATGTTGTTGCTGATGAACAAAATTATCATTTTCAGGTGCTGTTTGAAATTGCAAAAAAACTGGGTGTCCCCTATGCTTCAGGCTTACATCATCTGTCTTATGGCATGGTTGACCTGCCAACAGGTAAAATGAAATCAAGAGAGGGTACTGTCGTTGATGCCGATGATTTAATTTCTGAAGTTATCGCTGAGGCGAGAGATAATTCAGAAGAAAGAGGGGTACTTGCCGATTTAACTGAAGACGAGCGAAATGAAATAATAAGGAAAATAGGCCTTTCTGCACTTAAATATTTCATTATTAAAGTACAGCCCCAAAAAAGGATGACATTTGATCCAAAAGAATCGGTGGATATGCAGGGACAAACTGGTCCTTACATTCAAAATGCTTTCGTCAGAATAAAGTCTGTCTTGAGAAAAGCGGGTGACTTTGATAGTGAAACTGCTGGCCGTTATCTTGATTTTGTTGCGGAAGAAAAGGAATTATTGCAACAATTGTATCAATATCCTGCCATCATAAAGGAATCTGCCCAACAATATGATCCCTCAACTATAGCCAATTATGCTTATGCACTGGCTAAAAACTATCATCGGTTCTATCATGAACATTCCATTTTGAAAGCCGATGATATTGCAGTGAAAAATTTCAGATTATGTTTAAGTCAGTCAGTAGGTAATGTGCTTTTACATAGTTTGGATTTATTAGGTATTGAGATGCCGGAAAAGATGTGATTTTTTATATGCTAAGTGGTTTATTATGTCGCAAATGGAAGAAAAAGAAGAGAAATCGCTACATTTTATCGAACAGATAATACAGGATGATCTGGCATCAGGTAAACATGAGGGACGATTACAAACCCGGTTTCCGCCTGAACCAAACGGTTATTTACATATTGGTCATGCAAAGGCCATCGTCGTGAATTTTGGACTGGCAGAACAATTTGGCGGGAAATGTAATCTGCGGTTCGATGATACGAATCCAGTTACAGAAGAAACCTTATATGTGGATAAGATTCGGGAAGATGTTTCCTGGCTGGGATTCAAATGGGCCGTAGAATACTATGCTTCTGATTATTTTGAACAGTTGTATCAATTCGCACATCAATTGATTGACAAAGGACTGGCTTATGTAGATGATTCCACTCCAGAGGAAATAGCTGAAATGAAAGGTAGCCCGATTTTACCTGGAAAAAATAGTCCATACAGAGAAAGAACCATAGCTGAAAATAAAGCATTATTCACTGCAATGAAAAATGGGGAATTTAAAGATGGTGATAAAGTTCTTCGTGCCAGGATTGACATGTCTTCGCCTAACATGCACTTCCGGGATCCTATTATTTACAGGATTAAACATGCACATCACCACAGGACTGGAGACAAATGGTGTATTTATCCTATGTATGATTTTGCGCATGGTCAAAGTGACGCCATTGAAAAGGTTACCCATTCTTTATGTAGTCTTGAATTCAGACATCACCGGGATCTTTATGACTGGTTCATTGAAAAATTAGGCATTTTCCCCTCCCAACAGATAGAATTTGCAAGAATGAACGTTGCCTACATGATTACAAGTAAGCGTAAACTATTGCGTTTGGTGCAGGAAAATTTAGTTGCAGGATGGGATGACCCCAGAATGCCAACCATAGCCGGGATGAGAAGAAGAGGCTATCCGGCCCAGGGAATTGTTGCATTCTGTGACCGAGCCGGGGTTGCAAAAAGGGAAAATCTTATTTCCATTGCCTTACTTGAATTTTCCGTCAGGGAGGTATTAAATAAAACCGCCATCAGAGCTATGGCCGTTTTAGATCCTGTAAAAGTTACCATTAGTAATTATCCTGTAAATCAGCTGGAATGGTTGATTATGGAGAATAATCCGGAGGATGCATCGGCAGGTACCAGAAGCGTTCCTTTTTCAGGTCAGTTATTCATTGAAAAAGATGATTTTTCGGAAAATCCTCCGCCTAAATATTTTCGACTTGCCCCGGGTCAACTGGTGCGTTTAAAAGGAGCTTATATCATAAAATGCACTGATTTGATAAAGGATAAAGAAACAGGTGAGGTGGTTGAAATCATCTGTACCTACATTCCTGAAAGTAAATCAGGCCATGATACCTCTGGGTTGAAAGTAAAGGGAACTTTACACTGGGTAGAGGCTTCACATGCACAAACAGCTGAAATTCGCGATTATGAAAGGCTTTTTACAACACCGGAGCCTACAGCAGATGATGAAGCTGATTTCCTGTCTTTCGTTAACAAGGAATCCTTAAAAATAAACAAGAATGCCAGAGTGGAACCAGCTCTTTTAGATGCAGAACCAGGTCAGACTTTTCAGTTTTTAAGACAAGGTTATTATTGCAAAGATAAAGATAGTGCGGAAACGATGCCTGTTTTTAATAGGACCGTAGGACTTAAAGATTCATTTGCTCCAAAATAATTTATTTATGGATGAGGTTGGCACAGGAAGATTAATTATGGCCAGGGAACAGTTTTCCCTTACCATTGAACGACTCGCTCAAACCTTAATGGAGGCTTACGAGCCATTTGAAAATACCTGCATGGTAGCCATACAACCCAGAGGCGTCATGCTGGCAAAACGATTAGTACACCGGATTTCCATGGAACCAGGAATGAATTCATTGCCTTTAGGTATATTGGATATAACCTTTTATAGAGATGATTTCAGAAGGAGGGAAAAACCTTTGGAAGCCAATTATACGGATATGCCATTTCTGATTGAAGGAAAAAAGGTCATTTTAGTAGATGATGTACTGTACACCGGCAGGACAACACAAGCAGCTTTAACTGCATTAAATCATTTTGGAAGACCGCTGGAGGTTACCCTTCTGGTAATGGTAAATCGTAGGTTTAACAGGCATCTGCCCATTCAAAGTACCTTCACTGGTATTCAGGTAGATGCCTTGGATAAGGCTTATGTGAGTGTTGAATGGGAAGAAGAATCAGGAGAGGATAAAATTTTATTATTTGCTGATAAACAAGAAATTAAGCATTAAAAATGCCAACAAATAAGGAAGCACAACTCTCAACAAAAAGCCTTTTGGGAATAAAAGATCTAAGCCATCAGGATTTAAATTTGATTTTCCAGACGACGCAACAATTCAAGGAGGTACTCAACAGACCTATCAGGAAAGTGCCATCGCTGAGAGACCTTACCATAGCTAATTTATTTTTTGAAAATTCCACCAGGACCCGTATTTCCTTTGAACTTGCAGAAAAAAGATTGTCGGCAGATGTAGTTAACTTTTCTGCTGCCTCATCCAGTTTAAAAAAAGGGGAAACATTGCTGGACACCGTAAATAATATTTTGTCCATGAAAGTTGATATGGTGGTGATGAGACATCCCGCACCTGGTGCCTGTGTTTTTTTATCCAATCATATTCAGGTACCCATTATTAATGCGGGTGACGGGACACACGAGCATCCAACCCAGGCCTTATTGGATGCCTTTTCACTACAGGAAAAATTAGGTGATTTACAAGGAAAAAAAATAGCTGTCATTGGCGATATACTGCATTCCAGGGTTGCTTTAAGCAATATTTTATGTTTAAAAAAACTGGGAGCGGAAGTAGAGGTTTGTGGTCCGCCAACTTTAATACCAGTACATATTTCCACGCTTGGCGTCAGGGTAAGTTATCATCTTGAAAATACACTGAAATGGTGCGATGCTGCCAATGTACTGAGAATCCAGCTGGAAAGGCAGCAAACCAGGTATTTTCCAAGTTTAAGGGAGTATGCCACTTATTTCGGTGTTAATAAACAGGTTTTGGATAAATTGAACAAAGAAATCGTTATTATGCATCCAGGTCCGATAAATCGTGGCGTAGAAATTACCTCAGAGGTAGCTGATTCCAGTCATTCCATCATTCTGGATCAGGTAGAGAATGGTGTAGCTGTAAGAATGGCAGTATTGTATCTTTTAGCCTCAAAACCCTGAAAGATTAAATACCTAAATATATTTTTTTTCGTTACTTTATTGAAAAAACATTAAAATAAGACACTATATGATACGCATATCTTTGTTTTTTTTCTTCCTTTCAGGCACGGCAATAGCTTTATTTTCACAAAAATCAACCGGCTATGAGATTAAAATCCAGATAGATGGATTCAAAGAAAAGGAAATATATATGGCTTATCACTTAGGGGAAAAGCAATATATTAAAGATACCCTTAGACCACAATCAGATGGCTCTTTCCTTTTCAATGGGGATACGCCATTGGAATCTGGTATTTATCTGGTTGTATTGCCACCTGATAATAATTATTTTCAATTAATCATTGAAAAGGGTGATCAACATTTTTCTGTCTCCACCAATGCAGCTGATCCTTCAAAATATATTAAGACTAAAGGATCTGTTGAAAATGAATTATTTTATGGATATATGAAATTCCTAGCTGATAAAAGGCCCCTGTCAGAATCTTTAAACAATAAGTTAAAAGAGGAAAAAGACTCGGTTAAAATGCAGGAAATAGAAGACGCTATTGAAAAAATCGATAAGGAAGTAGAAGCATTTCAAACCAGGTTTGTTCAGGAAAATGCGAATACATTTACAGGTGCCATTATAAGAGCAAATACACCTTTAAAATTACCTGCTTTTTCAGGTACAGAGGAAGAACAACAAAGAGAAGCATTTTATTACAACAGAGATCATTATTTTGATAATCTGGATCTTTCAGATGGTCGCTTCCTCCGAACGCCTTTCCTTTTTGAAAGAATCAACACGTATGTTTCAAAATTACAGGTGCAAGTGCCTGATTCTCTGATTAAAGCTATTGATTTTGTGCTGGAAGGAACAAAGAAAGCACCAGAATCATTCAGATACTTTGCGGTACACTACCTCAATGAATATGCCAATTCTAAATTTGTAGGGATGGATGCAGTTTATGTTCATCTGGCAGAAAAATATTATGCCACCGGAAAAGCACCTTGGGTAGATTCTGCACAACTGGCTAAAATTGTCGAAAATGCAGTTTCCTTAAAACCTATTTTAATAGGTAAAACTGCTCCAAATATTAAAATGCAACTCAGGGATGGTACACCCGTAACGCTACATGACATTAAATCACCATACATAGTATTGTATTTCTGGCGTTATGATTGTGGTCATTGCAAGGAATCTACCCCTGACATGAAGGCTTTCTACGAGGAATATAAAAATAAAGGGGTAAAGATTTTTGGGGTTTGTGTTAAATTTAATGATGAAATAGGGGATTGCTGGAAATACGTCGATGAAAATAAATTGGATGGTTGGATCCATACCATTGATCCATACCTGCGTTCAAAATTTTATACCTTATATAACGTAAAGACTACCCCACAGATCTTTATTCTCGATAAAGATAAAAAAATAATCAGCAAAGGGATTGGAGCACCCCAGTTGAAGGAAGTGATGGGAAAAATCATGGAATTTGATAAAAATAACCCAACAGAATAAATGTCATGAAGGAGGTTTTTATTTTAAGACATGCTGAAGCAATAAGTGGTGGTGGGAAAATAGCTGATTTTGACAGGCAGCTGAGTAAGGATGGCATCCTGGAAGCCAGACAACAGGGAAAAAAATGTATGTCTGTCTCTCTGCTGCCTGATATAATCTACAGCAGTTCAGCCAGAAGGGCATTAACTACCTCCATTATTTTTGCCGAGGAAACAAATTATCCACAAGATAAAATAAAGGTGCTTCCTCAGTTATATGAGATTTACCCTGACCAGATAATGGATATTATTGCAGAAACCCCGCATCATTATTCAAAAGTTATGGTGGTTGGGCATAATCCGGCGTTGACCGTTTTTATACATCTATTTACGATAGAGGGTATCATGCAATTGCCAACGGGAACCCTGGTTCATATCGCGTACCCAGATTGTGATAACTGGATGGATTTAAAAGGGAAAAAGGGTGAAATAAAATCAATATGGAAACCTCAATGGTGAAAATATTAATCGGTGGTTTATTCATGTTTTTTCTGTTTACCCAATGTAAACAAGAGAAAAGGGAATATGCCCTATCAGATGAAAAAATGCAAGCCCTCTTACTGGATATTCATACCTCAGAGGCTGCTCTTCAATCTGTTTTTGGAAGAAGAAAAGATAGCCTGAGATTAGTATATATGCAATATATTTATAAGATTCATGAAATGGATTCTCTGTCAGTAAATCGTTTGTTAAATAAATTAAGGGAGGATCCTGAAAAAATCGAAGTGATTTACCAGCAAATGCTGGATAAAATGGTTTCTGTTCCAGACTAACAAAAATTAACAATAAATTAATATCGATAATCCAATATAAATTTTTGTTAAAGTTAGTTTTACGTTTTCTTTACAAGTCAAACTGGCATGGACCCTGTTAAAATTTTAATCGTTGACGATGAACCAGATATATTGGAGTTTCTAAGATATAATCTTGAAAAGGAACAGTTCATCGTTTTTTCCGCCGGAGATGGCATCACGGGTTATCAACTGGCGCAAAAAGAAAAGCCGGATTTAATTATCCTGGACATTATGATGCCTAAAATGGATGGGGTTGAACTTTGCAGATTAATCAGGGGAAATGACGATTTGAAGAACACCCTGGTTACCTTTCTGACAGCCAGGGAAGAAGAATATTCTCAAATTGCAGCCCTCGATATCGGAGGCGATGATTATATAACCAAACCTATCAGACCCAGGGTTTTGGTCAGCAGAATAAAAGCGCTGTTACGTCGAAAATACACAAATACCTCTGAGTTAACAGAAGATAACTGGCTCGAATTCGGAGATCTGAAGATTGATAAGGAAAAGGTAATGATTATTAAACAGGGAAACCCAATTGATCTGGCCAGAAAAGAACTGGAATTATTAATGTTACTGGTTTCAAAACCGGGTAAAGTTTTTACCAGAGAAGAAATATTCAATAAAATCTGGGGTAATGATGTTATTGTGGGTAACAGAACCATTGATGTTCACATAAGAAAATTAAGAGAAAAGATAGGAGATGATTTTATAAAGACCATAAAAGGTATTGGTTATAAATTTGATTTTTAATGTTAAAAAATCCTACGCCTCATCAGATTTCTCTGCGGGCAGCCTTGATAACCAGTCTTGTTTTCATTTTGTTCTTCTTTGTTATTGTCCGTTTTACCTTCAATAACTTCAATCCGGTTTACTACCTGTACTTTGTTATCATAATGCTGATAGTTAATTATTTTATTTTCAGGCATTACCTGAGTATTTATATTCAAAGAAAAATAAAACTAATATATAAAACCATTCGGGTTGAAAAATTACAACCTTCTGAAAAAAAGAAGCAGATTGACGTTTTTAAAAATGTGCTGGAAGAAGTTGAATCGGAAGTTGCTGCCTGGGTAGAGGAACAAAAGCAGGAAATGGAAAACCAGAAGATTTGGGCAGAGTATAGGCGAAATTTTATGGGGGATATTTCTCATGAGCTTAAAACACCCATTTTTAACATTCAGGGATATATAGAAACCTTGCTGGATGGTGCCGTAGATGAACCCAGTATAAACCGACATTTTTTACAAAAGGCTTCCAAAAATGTTGACCGATTACAAACGATTATATATGATTTAGAAACTATTTCAAGACTTGAATCCGGAGATTCTCTGCTGGAATTCAGAGTTTTTGATATTCGGAAGCTGGTGGAGGAAGTTTTTGAGGAGCTGGAGATAAAAGCCGCAGCACGAAATATTTCTCTTCATTTTAAAGAAGGTGCCCAACAAGGATTTAAAGTGAAGGCCGATCGTGAAAAAATTCATCAGGTGTTGATAAATCTGGTTCATAATGCCATAAAATATGGTAAAATAGATGGATACATAAAACTTTCCTTTTATGATATGGAAAAACAAATTCTGATAGAAGTAGCAGACAATGGTGTCGGTATTGGCAAAGAACATATTCCTCATTTATTTGACCGGTTTTACAGAGTAGAAAAAAGCAGATCCAGAAATGCGGGTGGTACAGGACTTGGTCTCGCTATCGTTAAACATATTATAGAAGCGCATCAGCAAACAATTCATGTCAGAAGCTCCGTAGAAATGGGTTCTACTTTTGGATTTACATTAGAGAAGGCCTAAATGCTTTTATTTAAAAAGGTTTAGCTATCTTTGCGCCCTGAAAAGATGAACTTCCCTGAATTATGATTAATTTATCCAATATTTATGTTCAGTATGGTGACAGGATTCTCCTGAACAAGATTAATCTCGTTATTGGTGAAAAGGACAAAATAGGTCTTGTCGGTCGAAATGGAGCCGGAAAATCTACCCTTCTCAAAATAATTGCAGGTGAACTTTCACCTCATGAGGGAAATATTGCACGTCCTTCCGCGAGTACATTAGGGTATTTACATCAGGATATGGAAATACCCCTGGGGAAATCAGTCCTTGAAGAGACCTTAACTGCTTTCGAAGAGGTCAGGGATCTGGAGATCAGGCTAAATAAGATTAATGAAGAAATGTCGCATCGTACAGATTATGAATCAGATGCATATTTCAAGCTGCTGGAAGATTTTTCCTATGTGAATGACAGGTTCCATTATCTCGGCGGTGATTCAATGCAAGCTGATGCGGAACGGGTGCTAAAAGGATTGGGATTCAAACCCTCCGATATGAATCGTTTGACAGACGAATTTAGCGGCGGTTGGAAAATGAGGGTCGAATTAGCTAAAATGTTATTAAAAAGACCTGATTATCTGCTATTGGACGAACCTACCAATCACCTGGATATAGAATCAATTATTTGGCTTGAAAACTTTCTCATTGGTAATGCGGGTGCTTTAATTCTAATTTCTCACGACAGGGAATTCTTAAATAAAGTGACAAGCAGAACGGTTGAGGTAGAACTGGGAACGCTGCAGGATTATAAAGCTTCTTACAGCGATTACGTCTTATTGCGCGAAGACAGGAGGGAAAAGCAAAAATCTGCATTTGAAAATCAACAAAGGATTATTGCAGATAAAGAAAGAACGATTACCCGCTTCATGGCAAAGTCATCAAAAACGAAGATGGCTCAATCTATGCAAAAACAACTCAATAAAATTGAACGAATCGAATTGGATGAAACAGATGTTTCTGTCATGAATATTCGTTTCCCGCCAGCTCCCCGCTCAGGACAAATAGCGCTCGATGTGGTGGGTTTAAGTAAATCTTACGGAAACCTTAATATCCTTGATAATATTCATTTCAGAATGGATAGGGGAGAGCGTATTTCATTTGTTGGACAGAATGGCCAGGGTAAAACCACGCTGGCAAAAATTATAGTAAATGAACTAACTTTTTCCTCCGGTGAACTGGTATTGGGACACAATGTAAAAATTGGTTATTATGCCCAGAATCAGGCTGAAACAATGACAGGTTCCAAAACAGTCCTCGAGACTATGGAAGATGCTTCACCACCTGATATGCGAACTAAAATAAGAGCTATCTTAGGTGCGTTCCTTTTCTCTGGTTCAGATGCCGATAAAAAAGTGTCGGTCCTGTCAGGGGGAGAAAGAGCCAGACTTGCCCTGGCGTGCTTACTTTTAAATCCTTTCAATCTGCTGGTCCTGGACGAACCTACCAATCACCTGGATATGTTGTCGAAGGACGTACTGAAAAAGGCGTTGATGGAATATGATGGTACTTTAATTGTAGTCTCTCATGACAGGGAGTTTCTGCAGGGACTTACCAGTAAGACCCTGGAATTCCGGGACAAAAAATTATTTGAATATCTGGGCGATGTCAATTTCTTCCTGGAGAAACGGGCATTGCAAAATATGAGAGAGGTTGAAAAAATCAATGTCTCTGTTTCTGAAAAGGTTAATGTTCCCATAATTTCTAACGAAGAAAAAAGAAGATTGCAAAAAAACATGCAACAATCGGAAAGAAAAATTCAAGACCTTGAAAAGGAAATTTCAAAAATGGAAAATGAAATGGCTGTACCAGGCTATTTTGAACGTCCCGATTTGCCTAAGTTAACCGAAAAATACGATTCGTTGAAAAAACAGCTGGAAAATGCCTTGTCCCTGTGGGAAACGACTGTACTCGAAATGGAAGAAGCGGGTGTTTCTCCTGATTAAAGGGTTTATACCGGATTAATTTCCCTTATTTCAAATACTTTTTTATTTTTTTTATCGTTCTTTTGACAAATATTCCAATATGTTATCTCGAATTGTTTTTTTATTGCTTTTTGTTTCATGTATTTCAAATTTTTCATTGGCACAAACGGCTGTCATAACGTTGAAAATGGAAAGCAAAGATGTTGCCAGCGGAGAAATCATTTGCTTAAATGTTAGTGGTTCAAATTTCCGAAGAATTTTATCTACACAATATTCAATTCAATGGGATCCCGCTGTTTTGGCGTATTCTGGTCTGACCAATTTTAAATTACCTTATATGACCAAAGAAAATTTTGGCATGCAGGCAGTAGATAAAGGTCTGATTACCTGCATGTGGATTGATAATTCATTAAAAGGGGTAAATCTGGTAGATGATTCCTCCCTGTATCAAATCTGTTTTAAGGTGGTAGGAAAATCGGGATCGGCTTCCAGCATAAAATTCACGCAAAAACCGACGCCTTTCGAATCTGTAAATCTGGAAGAAAAGCTGGTTACTATTCAGCCTGTGGCTGGAAATATAAAGGTTAAATAAGCTCATTCCTGGTTAAGGGAGACGATAAAACCGCTGATACCGAATTTTAAGTTCAGGTTTTCCTTATAACTGGATGCTTTTTCCTTTGTAGGAAAAGGTCCAAGCATCAGTTTATAGGAAATTGTGCCCTCTTCAATTTCAGCGGTTTTAATTAGAATTTTCTTGAACCAGGCGTTATGAAGCCTGCCAATTTCCTTCCATAAACTGGTTACATTTTGAAAAGATCCGATTTGAATGGCGAAACCCGTTTCAGGGATTTTATTTAATTGTAACTCGTAAATTCCTTTTTTAAGTAATTCGTTTTCTGATTTTGCCGCGATTCTATTAGCTGACAAAGGGATAGTAACTGGTTTTGGTTTGATTTCTTCCTCAGGAATGACAAGATTTAGGGGCTCGCTTACGTCCATTGGAGCAGTTAATTTGGTGCTGCCCGGCTGATAAAATGGGATTTCTGGTTTTTTCTCTGCCTTTTCTGTGATTGTTTCCTGCGTTTCTTTTTTAGGGATAACATGCAGTTGTACCATTATTTTCTCATATTTTTTTAATCCCAGTTTGATGGCCGCTGCTTTTGACAAGGCCAGTATTCTGTCAGGAATGAAAGGCCCCCTGTCATTTATTCTTACCACCACAGAAATCCCATTATCCAATCTGGATACATTTACCAGCGTACCCATGGGCAGGGTGTTGTGGGCGGCTGTTAATTTGCCGGGATCATATAATTCACTTGAAGAAGTAACTCTGCTGGCATCTGATTCTTTATAATTTATGGCATAACCCTTTTCCTGACCACTGACAAAAGGTACACTAATCAGGTTTACCCATATAAACAGAATCATCTTAAACTGATGCATGTTAACTAATTTGAGCTGCTAAATCGAAAATAAAAATTCTGAATACTTGAAATAACCCCATCATAATGAGTAATATACCAATTAGTTTGGGTAAAATTTTTCGAAATTTTCCTAGATGAGGCATGAATTTATTTGCTAAAAGCACATAACTGCTTAGGGTGATTAATTTTCCGAGAGCAGCTGCAGAAATGAAACAAATGATTAAATAATACCCAGTTGGCTCTTTTAAGTCAAATAATTTAATGGACTTGAAATAAGTAGTCATAGCAATCCAGAAAGCAATTGTAGGTAAATTCAGAAAAGCAATGACCATGCCTCTGCAAAATTGATAAAAACCACTAAATTCAGGCTGATGCTGAATTATTTGTTTTTTTTCTTTTTTAAATAAAAAAAACAGGCCTAATAAAATTAAAAAAACAGAGGTGAATATAATCGTCAGATAATGATCTAAAAAAGGTACAAGATAGGCAGGGCTTACCTGTATGGCAATAAAGGATTGAAGCAGTTCAACTATGGCTGCTGCTGCTGCGAAAGTCAAACCTGCTTTTTTATTCTTTTGTACTGTGGTGTAAATGACATTTAAATTTATTGGCCCAAATGGTATGGATGCCAGTAAACTCGTTAAAAAAGTTACGGAAAATATTATGGTATATTTAAAGTACATGCATTTAAAATATGGGCAAAAATAACTTAAAAAAGGAGATTAGAAATACTCAAAATTATGTTTATATTTGAATACAAGGATTTTATAATCACTCTAATTCAACAGGTATGCGTTTCCATTTGTTTGTATTATTTTCTTTCCTTTGGCTTATATTATCTGGTCAGGTAACCGATTCTCCTAAGATTAAAGAAGGAGAAGGACCTTTTAATCAATTGATTATTAGGGGAGTAATCTTAATCAATGGAAATGGGGCACCACCTATAGGCCCCGTTGATGTGGTAGTTGAAAATAATATAATTAAACAGGTTAGTGTAGTTGGTTATCCGGGAGTTCCGATTCAGGAAAAAAGCAGACCTGTTTTGAAGGAAGGAGGCCGGGAACTGAATGGTACGGGAAAATTTTTACTGCCCGGTTTAATTGACATGCATGGACATAGTGGTGGAGCTGCCCAGGGTGCTGGCGGAGAATATGTATTTAAATTGTGGATGGGGCATGGTATCACCACTGTTCGAGATCCTGCCGCAGGAAATGGACTGGAATGGACGCTGAAGCATAAAAAATTAAGTCTGACAAATGAAATAACTGCGCCAAGGCTATTTGTTTATAATGCCTTTGGTGCGGGTGCAAAAACGCCAGTATCTACCCCAGAAAAAGCCATAGCCTGGGTAAATGAAAATGCGGCTAAAGGTGCTGATGGTATCAAATTCTTTGGTGCCGCTCCTGAAATTATGGATGCTGCCTTGAGAGAAAATAAAAGAATCGGATTGCGTTCTGCCTGTCATCATGCCCAGATGGATGTCGCCAGATGGAATGTTCTAAAATCAGCCAGGGCTGGTCTAACAACCATGGAACATTGGTATGGTTTACCTGAAGCCTTGTTCCATGACAGAACCGTACAAAACTATCCGCTGAATTATAATTATCAAAATGAACAACATCGCTTTGAAGGGGCCGGTAACCTTTGGAAGCAAGCTGCAGCTCCTTTTTCAGCCCATTGGAACAAGGTGATGGACGAGCTTATTGCACTCGATTTTACCATCGATCCTACCTTTAATATTTATGAGGCCAACAGAGATTTAATGCGCGCGCGCAGGGCTGAATGGCATGAGGAATATACCCTCCCTTCGCTTTGGCGATTTTATTTACCCAGCAGAATCTCCCATGGTTCGTACTGGCATAGCTGGGGTACCGAACAAGAGGTAGCATGGAAAGAAAATTATAAATTATGGATGGCTTTTCTTCAGGAGTTTAAGAATAGGGGCGGGCGAGTTACCACCGGCTCAGATTCGGGTTTCATATTTCAGTTATATGGTTTTGCCTTTATCCGGGAATTGGAATTAATGCGCGAAGCCGGCTTCCATCCATTGGAAATCATTCGTTCCGCAACCTTGAATGGAGCGGAAGCCTTGGGCGTTGCAGATAAACTGGGATCTATTGAACCGGGAAAATTAGCGGATATGCTGATTATTGATGAAAATCCACTGGAAAATCTTCAAGTCCTATATGGCACTGGTGCAATCCGATTAGATGAAAATAATGAAATTATCAGAGTGGGTGGTGTAAAATATACCATCAAAGATGGTATTATTTATGATTCAAAGAAATTGCTTCAAGATGTTAAAATGCTGGTAAAAGCTGCAAAAGAAAAGGAAAATTATGAAATAAAACAGCCCGGAGAACCAAAAAACAAATAGGTCACAAAGTCAATAATCCCAATGGTAAATTAAGCATGACCTGTTTTTTATCGTTGTCGATACGGACAATCAGGTTTTCATGAACTGGAATTAAAATTTCCTTTCCCTGATAATTTACCTGGGCAGTAAAATGTCCCGGAAGGTTCAATATTTCTGTTATGACGCCAATAACGCCCGTTTCTTCATCATGCATTTCATATCCAATCCATTTTTCATAACGATTATCCGAATATTCATCTGCTATATCTTCAGCTTCCATTAGATCTTCTACTCTTAAATAGATTGGTTTATGTGCCAGCGTTACGGCGTCTTCCCTGGAATTAACTTCTTCTAATTTGACTAAGAAGTGATTTCCTTCCCTTGCAGATTCAATAAAATATGGAATGGGGTTTGTTCCGGTTCCTATAAACAACGCTTTAGCCTGTAATACATCATCCAGATATCTTTCATCAATTTGACATTTTAAAGTGCCATCCAGTCCGTGCGGTTTACCACATTTTCCAATTTCAATCATTCATTAATCATTTAAAGGCAGATAACTGCTATGAATAATGCCACCACCAATGACATCATCTCCTTCGTAAAATACAGCAGACTGGCCTGGAGCGACACCATTAACCGGCGCTAAAAACGCTATACCCAGCATTTGATTGTCCACAGCGTTCAATACACCCAGGGTTCCCGCATCTTTATATCTCACCTTGGTAGTAACTTCTAAATTGGGGGGTAACACTTCATATTTTTGAAGATTGGCTCCTCTTACTTTTAATCCATTTCTTATCAATTCCTCTACAGGACCGAGTACCACCTCATTTTTTTCCGGACGAATTTCCGAAACATACATGGGTTGACCGAAGGCAATACCTAAACCTTTTCGTTGCCCGATGGTAAAAAATGGATACCCTTCATGTTTACCCAATATATTTCCCGAGCGATCTACAAAATGCCCGTTTTTTACCATTTCATCCAGTCCATCTACCTTTCTTCTGAGAAAGCCCCTGTAATCATTATCCGGAACGAAACAGATTTCATAGCTTTCTGCCTTTTTGGCAAGAGCTGTATAGCCGGCATCATGAGCGAGTTGTCTGACTTCGGGTTTTGTCATATTTCCCAGAGGAAACTGGCTCATAGCCAAGGCTTCCTGCGTTAATCCCCAAAGAACATAAGATTGATCTTTATGTAAGTCTTTACTTTTGGCTATATGAAACCGATTTTCATTTTTTAAAATTTTAGCATAATGGCCTGTTGCGATAGTTTCACAATCAAGGGCTAAGGCTCTTTTAAGTAAAGCATTCCATTTGATATGGGTATTACATAACACACAAGGATTCGGTGTTCTGCCAGCCATATACTCACCGACAAAATTATCAATAACATAATCACCAAATTCCTCCCTGATATCCAGTATGAAATGATGAAATCCCATATCGACGGCAACTTGCCTGGCGTCATTTATTGAATCAAGACTACAACAACCCGTTTCTTTTTTACTACCGCCAGACTGAGCATAATCCCAGGTTTTCATGGTAATACCTACTACTTCATAACCCAGTTCGTGCAAAAGTATAGCTGTGACTGTACTGTCAATTCCGCCACTCATTGCTACTAAAACTTTTCCCATTTTACTCATGATTCCTTCTTTTCTTTATTCATTTAGGCTGGATATTTTTTTACCTATTCGAATGGATTCTTTTACCAGTATATCAAAATCAATTTGTTGACTCCTTTGGTTTACATTTGCGACTCTGATAACAAAATGACCATTTAAAATGGTTGAAGAAGGAGCGGCAATACCTTGATTCTGTAGTTCAAGTAGTAATTTCTTATTATTTTCATTTTGAATTTCCGGACGATCCGTAGGAAAATGATACCTGTAGCAAACGATATTCATCGTAACAGGGGTCATTAGCTCCAGGGGCTTATTTTCAGAAATAAGCTTACCGAGATATTGAGCCTGGAGGCAATTCTTTTGAATCATTCGTTTATAAGCATTGCTTCCCTTTTCTTTCAGACTCATCCATACTTTCAAAGCCTTAAATCCTCTTGAAAGTTCAATGCCAAAATTATTAAAAGGTTCTGGTCCTCCTGCCAAACCTCCGGGATCCGTATGTAAATAGGAAGGATTTAACGCAAAAGTATCTCTATGGGCTTTCTTGTTTTTTATCAGGACACAACCTGCTTCGTATGGCATATACATCCACTTATGCAAATCAAATGCAACAGAATCTGCCTCTTCAATTGGCTTCAGCGCTGCTGATAAATCAGGTACTACTTTCGCGAGTGCGCCGAAAGCACCATCAACATGAAACCAGATATTTTCACTTCTACAAATAGCAAGTAATTCATCCAATGGGTCAATAGCGCCCGTATTTACTGTTCCGGCATTTCCAATGATACAAAATGGATATAAATTATTTTCTTTATCGGTCTGTAATTGTTTGTTTAAACCTTGAATATCTATTTGAAAATATTCGTTAACGGGTATTTTTCTCAGGTAATCTGTTCCGATGCCAAGTGCTTCTATAGATTTTTGTATGCAACTGTGTGATTCAGTTGAACAATAGGCCACTAATTGTTTTTCCTGGGCATGCAGACCTGTTTTTCTAATGTTGGCAGGCAACATATAATTTCTTGCCACATGTAGGGCAGTAAAATTTGCCATGGAACCACCGCTTAATAAAATACCTGATGCTTCATCGGGATATCCCAGGAATTCTTTAAACCATTGGAGAACCTGATTTTCCACATACATAGCCGAATGCTCACCAATAGCAAGATTTGGATTCATGGCAGCGGCTAGCATTTCTGCAAATACCCCCATGGGCGTGCCAGTTCCCTGAACAAAAGCAAAAAATCTGGGATGTACATTACCTTTATTATAAGGCAGTATATTCTTTTTAAAATCTTCGTAAACTTCTAATGAAGGCGTTGGATGTTGAGGAATGCCTGTACTAAATGTCTCTTTTACTTTTTCCGGAATTAGACGCCAGACAGGTTGTTCTCTGATGGTTGCTAAATAATTCATCATATCATCAACCATAAGATGACCTAACTGTCTCATTTCATTCCAATTAGATGGATCCAGCGTCTCATTCATCGAATTATTTATTTTGATGTTGTAAAATTAAGTAAATTCGTGGAAATGATTTTGCTATTCAACAGTTAGGATGAAAACCCGGGAAAGAATAATTATTAAAGCCATTGAATTGTTAAATGAAAAGGGGATTCCAAATGTCAGTATGCGTGAGATAGCGGATGCTTTAGATATGAGTGTTGGCAATGTAACTTATTATTTCCCCAGATGGAATGACCTTATGGAGGAATTGAATCATCAGATGATGCTTGAAATTAGTCATCTTCCACGTATTCCATTTAATCTGAGTGATTTACACTCTGTCTTTGAACGGGTTCCCCTGGTACAGGAAAAATATGGATTTATAACCAGAGATATTCATTTATTCATTTCTCATTATCCGGAGTTTGCCAGATTGCGAAAAACGTTAGTTGGTTCACGAATTCAGGATATGATTAATCAGTTATCAATATGGGCGGAGGAAGGAATCTGCCATAATGACTCCAGTGAACATAATCATAAGCGAATTGCTGTTAAAATGTGGTTATTGCTGGCGAGCTGGTCCGTTCAGGATACCTTGTTAAAAGAAACCGAATATGCATTGAGCAAGGAAGAATTTCTGGCTATCATCTGGCAGATTTTTACCCCCCACTTTACCTTAAAAGGATTGGAAGAGTTCAGGGAAATAAGAGAGAAAACTCGTTTCTGATAAATAAAAAAGCCCGTCTGATTTTTCACAGACGGGCATTTCACAGCTAAAAACAGGTTTATTCTTCCAGGGTATTATCCCAGCATCCTTTCATTTTAAGATCGAAGGATGGCAATCTGCCAGGTAAAGCAGGTGCAGGTTTTGGATATTCTCCGCTTAAAATTAGCGCAGCACGTTGTGCCAAATCAAGATAATGCGCTTTTGTGGTAGCATCAGCTATAGTTGCTGCTTCTCTTGAAGCAGCCATTTTTATCTGATTTACCGTAAGTCTTGCCAAAGCGCTGATATCAGATTGAGAAACATCTGTATTGTCAAGGGTTAATAGACTGGCTAATTTATCAAGAAAAGATCTGTGCAGATTTCTTCTGTAGGCATCAGGTATGAAATGTAAATCTAATTCCCTGAAAATCATTTTTTTACTGTCGTAAAATAAATCATTCAGACCGTATGTTTTTTTACCTTGTAAAGCTGCCTGTTCCGATAGGCGTTTCATTCTATCCTGGGCAAAAAGGGCATTTAAGGTAGATGATTGTAAAGATCTTATCCTGTCCATTGTGCCTGAACCTTCAATTTTACCAAGTATTTCATTATTGATCATCCAGGTTGGCGTGGTGAATAACTGCCGGTCAAAAAATTGCATTGCTCTGATTTGCTTTTCCCGGGTAACGGTTACATAAACCGGACCTTTTTGTTCTCCCGTTTTATCATTCTCAATAACGCCGCCAATATTATTGACAACATGACCCATATAACGGCGATATTGACCAGCTACATTGGTGTAAAGTTCAGTTAATTCTGCAAAATCTTCTCCTGGTTTTACGGTCCACTCAGTCAATTTTGAAGTAATAACTTTAAGATTTTCGATTCCTAAATCGGAAGCTTTTATCGCATCATCTCCAATATCTTCTGTTTGTCCACTTGGATCAACGGTATTAAATTGCTGTTGGCCAAAACGGTAAATCGGATTGCCTGCTTTACTTAAAATCCATTGATTAAGCGTTGGTTTTTCTTTTTCTGGATCATTTGCATCTTTAACTAATTTATATCCCCATTCTATAGACCATTTGTCATAAGGTCCTACAGCCGCAAAAAATCCAGCTCCTTTATCCTGTGGTTGTGCAACATAATTGAACCGGGCATAATCCATAATGGAAGGTGCCACACCCATTCGTTGTACGAAACCCGGAGCGCGTAGTGAATCGACAGGATAGGCAGAACTGGAGCCCATATTATGAGGTAAACCAAGGGTATGCCCAACCTCATGTGCAGCAACAAACCGGATAAGTTCCCCCATGAGTTCCTGCTTGAATTTAGGTGTTCTCGCCTCGGGATTTGCAGCTGCTGTTTGTATGAAGAACCAGTTGCGGAGCAGCGCCATTACATTGTGGTACCAGAGTATATCTGCTTCAATGATTTCACCGGATCTTGGATCATGAACATGAGGACCTACTGCATTTTGAATATCGGTAGTGATATATCTGATAACCGAGTAGCGGACATCTTCCGGAGACCATTCCGGGTCTTCCTCTGCACTTGGTGGATCCTTTGCTATAATGGCGTTTTTAAAACCTGCTTTTTCAAATGCAGCCTGCCAGTCTTCGATACCCTTCTTAAGATAGGGACGCCATTGCATGGGGGTACCCGGATCGATATAATAAACAATTGGTTTTACAGGTTCTACAAGTTCACCTCTGAAATAAGCATCCGGGTCTTTGGGTTCAAGTTTCCAACGGGTAATTAAAGTCTGAGAAGCTGCTCTCTGTTCATCAAGTCCATAATTCGTTCTTGTCAGAGAGAAATACCCCACACGTTCATCTGCAAATCTTGGCTGCCATATTTTTTCAGGAAGTAAAATAAATGACTGGTTCATTTCAATACTCAGGGTATTCGTCAACTGATTATCTGGAATATTGGTACCTGTAAAGGTGAGAACATGTCTTACTTCTGTATTTTGCGGGTAACTTTTTGCACTGGTGATATAAGATCTTTTGGCATCGAGGGCTTGAATCTCAAAAGTTCTTTTTTCGGCTTTGGTAAGTGGGCCAATCATGGGAATATCAGAAGTGAATAAGCTGGTTGCATCAAAAACGACGGCACTGGAATCTTTTGACAAAGTTGCAAAGTCAAATACCATAATGATGGGTTCAAAATTATTTTTCTGAACAGATTTTGCCACTGGCAAAGAGGGATCGGCAACTGCGTCATAATTAACAGACTTTAAAATAATTTTATCATCCTGATGTTGCCATTTAACGATTTGCTGAGGTCTGGACCGCATACCGGCACCGCCAAAATTTAATCCTTTGACATGACCGGAGATAACGCTGGCCACAAGAATATCTCTTCCTAAAATGGCTTTTGGAATTTCAAAAAAATACTTTTGTCCTACCTTGTGAATAGTAAATAATCCTGGATCGGTGACCGCATCTGCAGGAATGACATCAGAAAAAGTTTTGGTTTTAACAGGCTTCTTTGCCGCCGCCGCCGGATCTTTAGATGGATCCTCTTGTGCCCTGACCTGAATGAAAAACAAACAGATTCCAAGCGTAACAATTAATTTGTGCATAAGTAGATTAGTTTCAAATCAATAATTCGGTTCAAAATTTATTCTTTCAATGTAACCTTTTCTTCCAGTTTCTTCAACGGTTTTGTAAGTTTCAGTTGTTCTCCAAGTTGGTGAGATGCGGCAAAGGATGTTATCGTTGAGTTTAACATATCACTGGCTGCAGTAGGATTATTGGGCAACAGAATGAGGTTGCTATTGACCTTTTCACTCAGAGACTGCAGCGTATCATAATGTTGAGTTACTACAATCAAAGCAGATGCTTCCTGAGAATTAATGCCAACATTGTTCAAAAGGTGAACCGATTCTTCCAGGCCTCTGGCAATCTCACGTCGCTGATCGGCAATACCCTGACCGTGTAAACGTTTACTTTCAGCATCTGCCCTGGCTTTAGCTACAATTTTAACTCTTTCTGATTCTCCTTCATATTCGGCAGCAATTTTTTCTCTTTCTGCAGCATTAATCCTGTTCATTGCATTTTTCACGGCATGATCAGGATCTATATCCGTTACCAGGGCTTTAACAATGCCATAACCATAAGTATTCATGGCTTCCTCTAATTCTCTTCTGATTGCAACGGCAATATCATCTTTCCTTTCAAAAACGTCATCCAGCCTTAATTTGGGAACCTCTGCCCGAACCGTATCAAAAACATAGGCAGTAATTTGTTCCGTAGGATTATCCAGTTTGTAATAGGCATCATAAGCCTTATCCTCTAAAACCTTGAACTGGACGGATACTTTAATTTTAACAAATACATTGTCTTTGGTTTTCGTTTCAACAATGACATCAAGTTGTTGAATTTTCAGAGAAATTTTCCCGGAAATCTTATCTACCCACGGAATTTTAACATGTAACCCTGCTTTTCTGATACTATGGAATTTTCCGAATCTTTCTACAATAGCAACGGTCTGTTGTTTAATAGTAAACATACCGGACATAAAAAGCAAAACGCCAAGGAAAACAATGAAGTAATTTGCAATAATCCAATCCATGATTTTTATTTTTTAGAGTGATTTAATTTCAGTATTTAGTTTGCCAAGTACGTCTTTTGCATCACCAAATAACATTTTTGTTCTTTCGTGGAAAAACAAGGGATTTTCAATACCTGCATATCCGGAGCGCATACTTCTTTTCATAACAATCACAGATTTCGCATTCCATACTTTTAAAACGGGCATACCATATATAGGACTTCCCGGGTCATTTTCAGCTGCAGGATTTACTACATCGTTTGCACCAATTATAATAGCGACATCAGCAGAACTTAAGCTACTGTTCGCTTCATCCAAATCAAGTAACTTAGGGTATGGTACGTCGGCTTCAGCCAGAAGCACGTTCATGTGACCTGGCATTCTACCCGCAACAGGATGAATGGCATATTTTACCTCAACGCCATTGGCTGAAAGTTGATCATCAATTTCCTTGCATATTTTTTGAGCCTGGGCAACCGCCAGACCATATCCTGGTACGATAATCACCGACTGAGAATAATAGAGTTGTATGGCTGCATCATTTAAGGATATCTCTTTTATGTTTCCTCCTACTGCGGCGGAGCCTGCTCCGGAAGAACCACCGAATCCACCAATTAAAACATTCCAGATAGATCTGTTCATTGCATTGCACATCATGACAGTCAGTATAGTACCTGAAGCACCTACTAAAATACCGCCTACAACCATAAACTGACTATCAAACAAAATACCAGCTGCTGCCCCTGATAATCCGGAAAAAGAATTCAAAAGGGAAATGACCACAGGCATATCAGCTCCTCCGATTGGTGCCACAAAGCTGATTCCATAAATCAGGGAGATTATCAGAAATATAATAGCTGCTTTCATGCCAATAGATTCACCCTGAATTAAAATATAGGCGCCAAGGAGAATCAAACCAACCAGCATGATCATATTGATTATACTATGTTTGGGTAGTGTAACCTTCTTATCATCTACCAGATCTTCTAACTTGGCGTATGCAAAAATACTACCCGTAAAAGCTACTCCTCCGATGAGTAGGGTTAGGAGAACGGTAAGGAATCCGAGCAAATCAACTACTTTTGTGCCATCATAATAATGGATTACATCAGCAAGGCCTAATACCACGGCACAGGCACCGCCCAATCCGTTAAAAATGGAAACCATCTGGGGCATAGATGTCATGGCTACTTTTATGGCGGCATAATATCCAATGACAGAACCAATGAGCAAGGCGATAATAACCCATGTATAATTATTGGGTACATCACCCTCAAATGGCATAATCAGGGCGGCTATAATCGCCAGGGTCATACCAACACCAGCATAAATATTTCCTTTTCTCGCCGTATCAGGTGAACTTAGTAAACGTAGTCCCCAAATAAAGCCTATTGAACCTAAAAGGAAAAAGGTTTCTATGATAAAGGTTAACAACATGGTATTATTTCTTTTCTTTTTAAACATTTCAAGCATTCTATCCGTAACCACGAACCCACCAGCCGTATTTATCATTCCGAGGATAATACCTGCGACACCAAGCGATAAAGTCAGGTAATCAGCAGGATCGGTTAAGCGAACCAAAATAATGGCTCCAATGACTACAACGCCACTTATGGCATTTGAACCAGACATTAAAGGGGTATGTAATACCGTTGGAACTTTTGCGATAATTTCAAATCCTAATATAACCGTAAATGATAATAGGTATATTATCAGCAAATTATCTAAAAAAAAAGCATAAAAATTTTCCATAAAATCAATGTTTTTTGAGCATTAGGCAAATAATTCAGGGGTAATACAAGCACCTTTGATAATCTCATTGCTGAAATCAACCTTCAAATTACCTTCCTTAATCATTGTCTTTAAAAAATTCAACACATTATTGCTGTATAAAAAACTGGCATCCTGGGGCATTTGTGCGGCCAGCTGGGAATTTCCAATGATGGTTACACCATTTACGATAATGGTTTCATCATCTTTGCTTAGTTCACAGTTACCTCCTGTGGAAGAAGCAAGGTCTATAATGACAGAACCAGCCCGCATCTGATTCACGGTTTCCTTTTCAAGAAGGATGGGCGCTTTCCTGCCCCTGACCTGTGCCGTGGTTATTACAATATCTGATTTTACAGCTCTGGCCTGTACTTCAGCTCTTTGACGTGCAAGAAATTCTTCTGTTTGTTCAACGGCGTAACCACCGGCGCTACTATCATCTCTGGCACCTTCCACTTCTATAAATTTACCCCCTAAACTTTGAACCTCTTCTTTTACTGCTTTTCTGGTATCGAAAACTTCTACTATAGCCCCAAGTCGCTTTGCAGTGGCGATTGCCTGTAAACCTGCAACCCCGGCACCTAAAATCAATACCTTAGAAGGTTTTATACTGCCCGCAGCCGTAATTAACATGGGTAAATATCTGGGAAGTCTGGCAGCTGCTACCAAAACTGCCTGGTAACCGGCTATGGAAGCCATAGAGGATAAAACATCCATAGATTGTGCCAGGGTTGTTCTGGGTATCATATCCATACTAAATGCTTTTTTTTTCGCACCCAGCAAGCCTGGTACTACCTCCGCATCTGCAAATGGGGCAAATTGAGAAATCATTATGGCCTCTTTATTCAGGTGCTTCCAATCTTCCTGAGCTAAAGGATTAAAACTGACAAGAAGGTCTGATTGCTTCAGTACCTCTTCTCTGCTTAAAACAGTAGCACCTGCATAATCTTTATCTGAAAAATAAGATTCATCACCAGCCCCGGATTCCATAATTACTGAAACACCCAGTGCAGTCAATTTGGAAAGGGTATCGGGCACAATTGCTACCCGGGGATCTTTACTTTCTTTTACAATTCCAAGCTTCATAATACGATTTTTTCAACAAATATCAATGATAAAAAACGGTCCTGGTACAAAGTCAATTACCTAATCTACCAAGATATGCAAATTTGCACCTTTTTATTTAATCTATACTATAAGTTTTTTAACTTATCCTTAAATTTTTCAGTTACTTTTATCACTTTGGGCTTAACAATATAGGTGCAATAAGGATTACGGTCACCAACTTTCAGAAAGTAATTGTCGTGTTCTTTTTCAGCGGGATAAAATGTTGCTTTTTTTTCCAGCTGAGTTACAATGTCAGGTCCCCAGATTTGTTTAGCCTCCTGTTCAATACTCCTTTTCATCATTGCCAGTTCTTCATCTGAATGATAGAAAAGGATGGATCTGTATTGGGGACCAACATCATTGCCCTGCCTGTTTAAGGTGGTCGGGTCATGTATTTGCCAAAACACCTTTAATATTTCTTCCAGTGGAATTAATTCGGGATCGTAGGTGATTTTAACTACTTCGGCATGATCCGTTTTTCCCGTGCATACCTGAGCATAAGTTGCCGATTCAGCTGTTCCTCCGGCATAACCTGATTGAACTGATTCAATTCCGCTGAGTAATTGGAAAGCCGCTTCCAAACACCAGAAACAACCTCCTCCTAAAATGATGTCCTTCATTTTATTTAAATAAATAGGGTTCATAAATGGCTAATTTTTCATAAAACAAATGTAAACCAGCCTTCATTTCTGTATCTAAATGATAGTAAATATGATTTGAAAAATAGCTTTTCAAATCGAATCCTGCCTGGGAATCAGGTAATAGAAGCAATAATTCAGGAATGGATGCCAATCCGTTTTTCATAGCTTCGTTGAAGGCTAGCAAAAATGATTCTTCAACTTTCTGATTGCTAACCCAGGCTGCGAAAACAAATGGTAAACCAGTATGATTTCTCCAGGCCTCACCTAAATCATAAAAATAAGGATATTTTTCATGTAAGCCCATTGTTCTGTCCCCAATAATTAATCCGCCGGTTTTATCTGCAATTTGTTTTTCGAAACCAGTTTTACCTGCGACAAAAGCAGGATTTAGTTGCCAATATTCTTTTAGTAAAATCTGAACCAGTAAAACAGAGGTCCTTGAGTGGAAATCAAGGATTAAACGGTCCAGTTGATCTATGGGTTTAAAAGAAAAGATACCTACCGTTTTCACGTTACTTTTGGCACCAATACAATAATCAGAAAATAGTACGGCACTGGGAATTTGGGGAATCACAGCTGTTGGGATAAGCGCCAGATCGACTTTTCCCTCTGATAGTCTCGTAGCACAGCCGGAGGGAATATCCAGTATTAGATTTAGTTTTTCAGCTAAAGGACTATTTAAAAGTCCATACAAAAGTGGTTTTGTATTAAAATAACTGACAGCAGCAATGTTGAATTTACTCCCTTCTGGCCTATGATGAGGATCCATTTGATAGGTTTAAATGGCTTATATCATTAATTAATATGGGATTGAAGCCATTCGTATCTTGTAAAAAATGATAAACGCCCGTATTTTTATGGCTAAATTTTTCCATAGCTGAAACGGGTAATCCAAAAAAATAAGTCATCATGCAGCGCATTGCTCTCCCATGACTGCATATTAATATATTTTGCTCAGGTCTCTGATTTAACCAATCCATGAAAACACCTAATCTGGCTGCCAGCTCCGCAGCACTTTCCCCTTTTTCAAGCCGGGTTTCGTATAAACCTTTTTCCCAGTCCGATATAGCCTCTTTATAAGGCTGTTCCATCCAGGTAGCATAAGATTTACCTTCATGGATACCCCAGTTCATCTCATTTATTTCAGCCAGTTGCACCCATGGAATTCCTTTATCAATAAAAGCTTTTACCGTTTCATGGGTTCGTTGAAGTCTGGAGGTAACTACCAGTTCAAAAGGAAAGTCCTGATATTTTAAATAAAAGGCATGTGCCTGCCGAAGACCTGTCTCGTTTAAAGTCCCATCAATGCCCGAACCCTGTACAATAGCAAGTCGGTTATTTTCTGTTTCTCCGTGACGGAGAATATAAATATTTTTTTGCATTTACCGGGCATTAATTACGGGCAAGGAAACGTACCCTTTGATTATCTCATCATCTGTAAAAGTCTCGTTCGAAAAATCGTGAATGATATTATACAGGGTGTCTCTTTCTACAGGTTGTTTCCCTACCGCTTTGATAAGATTCACTAAATCACGGGTGGACATGGCAGGTGTTTGTTCTTCAGAACCAGCCATACTATAAATTTTTGTCGTATCATCGATAGTTCCATCGATGTCATCAACGCCGAAAGAAAGGGATAATTGAGCCATGTTTCGGCCGATCATCGGCCAATAGGCTTTGATGTGGTCAAAATTATCCAGATAAATGCGACTGACAGCATAATTTCGAAGATCCTCCAGCGCACTGACCTCGTTCAGGTGAGATAACTGATTGTCTTTATTTCTGAATTTCAGGGGAATAAAGGTTTGAAATCCCCCTGTCTTATCTTGCAAATCTCTTAATTTTTCCAAATGGTCTATCCTGTGAAAATAAGATTCTATATGGCCATAAAGCATTGTAGCATTCGATCTTTTTCCTAACCGATGCCATACCTCATGAATCCGAAGCCATTCTTCTCCGGAACATTTACCCCCTGCAATTTGATCTCTGATTTCCGGATGAAAAATTTCAGCACCTCCTCCGGGCATTGAATCTAAACCAGCTTCCAGCATTTTAGCCATTCCTTCCTCATAACTTAGCTTATCTTTTTTGAAAATGTAATGATATTCTACAGGAGTTAGTGCTTTAATGTGTAAATCAGGACGTTGTTTTTTTATTGTTTTAAATAGTTCAACATAAAAAGCCACATCGTATTTTGGTAAAACACCTCCAACAATATGAACTTCAGTAACAGGCTGGTTATCATATTTATATACAATATCCATCATTTCCTCCAAGGTAAATTCCCAGCCGTCTTTTCTTTCTTTTATTAATCTTGAATAAGAACAGAAGGTACAGGTATAAATACAAACATTGGTAGGTTCGATGTGAAAATTCCGGTTAAAATAAGTAATCACCCCATTTTTATCTTCCCTGATAACATTAGCCAGGGTACCCAAATAACCCAGGGATGCTTTTTCATAAAGATATAAACCCTCTTCAGATGTAATCCTTTCCTTGTTAAAGACTTTATCGGCAATGCCTGCTAACACTGTATCCTTATTATTCAGGCAAATTTGCTTTGCATCCTTTTCCATAAAATGGTATTTTACTTTTAAACGCAAAAAAAATAAAAGTCGTTCAAAATAAATTGGAGGAAAATGAAATCAGCAGCAAATAATATTTACAGGGCTTCAATTTTTGATGCAACCATATCACCGATTTCTGAACATTTACATCTATTTGTCAATTGTAATTCTGCGGTACCATACCCGCTTTCTAACAATTCCCTGACACTTTGACGAATGGAGGAGGCTTCTTCATTTAAACCAAAAGAATCAAGCATCAAGGCTGCAGATAGTATGGTGGCCATTGGATTTGCAATATCAAGACCTGTAGCTTGAGGGTAGGAACCGTGGATAGGCTCATATAAAGAGGTTTTAGCACCTACTGATGCGGAGGGTAATAATCCCATGGAACCTGTAATGACACTGGCCTCATCACTTAAAATATCACCAAACATGTTTTCAGTCAGCATAACATCAAACTGAGATGGGAACTGAATAATCTGCATCGCTGCATTATCAACAAACAGGAAATCGAGTGCCACATCAGGATAATGTGAGGCGATACGTTTTACTTCTTCACGCCAGAGCCGGGAAGTTTCAAGAACATTAGCCTTATCAACCAGGGTTACTTTTTTTCGTCTGAGACGGGCTGCATCAAAGGCTAAGGTGGTAATCCTGCCTATTTCCTCCCTTGAATATATACAGTGGTCGTAGGCGTAATCCTCTTTTCTGCCTTTTTCACCAAAATATATACCCCCGGTTAATTCCCGGTAAATAACGAAATCTACATCTTTAATCTTTTCTTCTCTTAAAGGAGATAATGACAGGAGGGTTGGATAAGTGGTTACGGGTCTGATATTGGCAAATAAACCGAGGCTTTTTCTGAGTCGAAGTAACCCTTGTTCCGGTCTTACCGGAGCTGCTGGATCATTGTCATATTTAGGATGGCCAATGGCACCGAACAGGACCGCGTCACTTTCCAGACAAATATCCAGGGTTTCCTGAGGTAACGGGTCTCCTGTCAGGTCAATGGCTATAGCGCCAACAGGAGCAAACCGGGTAATAAATGTATGATTAAACTTTTTTTCGATGGCAGAAAGGACTTTCAGGGCCTGGTCTGTCACTTCAGGACCTATTCCATCGCCTGAGAGGACGGCTATATTTTTTTCCATACCGTTTATGTTAAAGGATTAAAGGTAAAGTGCCTGTTTTTTTCAAAACTGGAAATGATATCTTTCTGGCTCAAAAGAAAATCTATATCATCATAACCATTTAGCAGACATATTTTTTTGTAAGGATCCATTTCAAAGTAGGTCATTTCAGATGTATCGGAAATGGATATAGTTTGATTTTCCAGATTTATTTCCATTCTTGCCGCTGGATTTTTTTCTATAGCAGAAAAAATATGATGTAAAAATTCATCAGAAACAGTGACAGGAAGCAGGCCATTATTCAGTGCATTTCCTTTAAAGATATCGGCAAAAAAACTGGATACGACGGCTTTAAATCCATAATCTGCTATGGCCCAGGCGGCATGTTCACGACTGGAACCACAACCAAAATTTCTACCAGCTACGAGAATAGCTCCCTGATAGACCGGATTATTTAGAATGAAATCAGCTTTGGGACTGCCATCCGGATGAAATCTCCAGTCTCTGAATAAATTATCACCGAAGCCTTCCCGGGTAGTGGCTTTCAAAAATCTGGCCGGAATGATCTGGTCTGTATCAATATCTTCGATAGGCAAGGGAACTGCCTGCGATTCCAAGAGGGTAAATTTTTCCATGAGGATAAGGTATTCAGTTTAATCTAGGCTTACATCAATTATTTTTCCATTGATAGCCGCTGCAGCAGCCGTCAGGGGACTGGCTAATATGGTACGGGCACCAGGACCTTGCCGGCCCTCAAAATTTCTGTTTGAAGTGGAAACACAATATTCACTTGCCGGTATTTTATCCTCATTCATTCCCAGACAGGCAGAACATCCGGGTTCTCTGAAATCAAAACCAGCCGCTTTAAAAATCAGATCTAAACCTTCTGATTTTACTTGTGCTTCAACTTGTTTGGAGCCAGGCACAATCATGGCAGTTACATGTGGAGCCTTTTGCTTTCCTTTTACGTATGCTGCCACTAATCTTAAATCCTCCATTCTTGAATTGGTACAACTACCTATGAATACATGTTGTATTTCCTTGCCCAAAAGAGAATCGCCTGCATTTAATCCCATATAAGCCAA
>Ga0172373_10001817_pt1 | contig 33876 bp, 20 predicted proteins | sample Lak10m_2_FD_114546 | JGI IMG/M metagenome (GOLD analysis project Ga0172373, IMG submission 114546) | Freshwater microbial communities from Kabuno Bay, South-Kivu, Congo - kab_092012_10m | ecosystem: Environmental > Aquatic > Freshwater > Lake | place: Democratic Republic of the Congo...
GGCCGCTGCGACTCGACATGCGCCCATCTTGCCATCGCGAGCCCGCTCCCCGCGGCCATGACACACCGGGCCCTTGCGCGTCCGGCGCGCTTCGGCGATCTTCTCCCTCGACATCCGGAGTGACTCGCCAGTGGCGGGTCCGGCAACCTGGGAGGGCATCCCAAGGTGCCAGGGTCGGACGCGCGGCGACGCGCGGACGACCGATGGGGTCCGCGGCGCGTGGCCGGGGACAACGAATTGCCTCGCGCGGCGGTTGCCGCGCGCTCCGGCGGTCTCCCACCGAAGACAAGGAGCCTGCCGTGACTCACGAACGTAGCGACCGTCCGATCCCCGCCTCATCCGCGAACCCCGACCACCACCTGTGGCGCAACGGGCGCGTGTGGTGGGTGGCCTTCACCTTCCACACGCACGAGGGGAGGAAGCACCGCGTGCGCCGCTCGCTCGCGACCTTCGAGGCACGCGAGGCACGCGCGAAGCGTGACGCGCTGCTGGCGCAGTACGCGAGCCGACCCGGCTGGACGCTCGCACTGCGCTTCGTGCCGGCGCGCGGACGGCGTGAGCCGGCCCCGCGCGCGCCGCGTGTCGGTCTGGACGGCTTCCGCGTGCAACCCCTGAGCGCCTAGGAGCACCTCGCCATGGCCTCCCCGCTCGTCCTGCGCTCGAAGTCTGCCTTCTCGACCCGCGCCATCCACGGCGCGGGCGAGGGCGATCCCTCCACCGGCGCGCTCGTCGCGCCGATCGCACAATCGACCACCTTCCGCCAGCTCGGCCTCGGCCGCGACCTCGGCCACACCTACAGCCGCGCCTCGAATCCGACCGTCGCAGCGCTCGAGCGTGCGCTCGGCGCCCTCGAGGGCGCGCTGCCGGCGGTGTGCACCTCGAGCGGCATGGCCGCGATCACGACGCTCTTCCTGGCCGTGCTCGGGCGCGGCGAGCGCGTCGTCGTGGGCGATGTCGTCTACGGCGGCACGGTGCGACTCCTGCGCGAGGTGCTGGCCGGCTTCGGCGTCGAGCCGCTGTTCGTGGACACCTCGGACCGCGCCGCGCTCGAGCGCGCGCTGCGCGACGGCGCGCGCGTCCTGTTCCTCGAGAGTCCCGCCAATCCGACCCTGAAGCTGACCGACCTCGCGGCCGCCTCCGCCGCAGCGCACGCGGCCGGCGCCCTGTGCGTGGTCGACAACACCTTCCTGACGCCCGCGCACCAGGACGCCTTCGCGCTCGGGGCCGACGTGGTCGTGCACTCGACCACGAAGTACCTCGAGGGCCACAACGCGACCCTGGGCGGCGCGCTGCTGACGAAGGACGCGGCCCTGCGCGCGCGCCTCGAGCTCGTGCGCAAGTCGCTGGGCACGATCCAGGCGCCCTTCGAGGCCTGGCTGACGCTGCGCGGAATCAAGACGCTCGAGCTGCGCCTCGCGCGCCACGCGGCGAGCGCGCTCACGCTCGCCCGTCGGCTCGAGCGCCACCCGGCGGTCGCGCGCGTCGCCTACCCGTGGCTCGAGTCGCACCCGCAGTTCGAGCTCGCGCGGCGCCAGCAGAGGAGCGGCGGCGGGATCGTGACGCTCGAGCTCGCCGGTGGCCTCGCCGCCGCGCGCCGTCTGGCCGGGTCGGTCGAGCTGTGGTCCCTGGCCGAGAACCTGGGCGCGGCCGAGAGCCTGCTGACGCACCCCGCGACGATGACGCACGCGGCCTACACGCCCGAGGAGCGCGCGCGCCTCGGCCTCACGGACGGCCTCGTGCGCCTCTCGGTCGGGCTCGAGGAGCCCGCCGACCTCTGGGCCGACCTCGAGCGCGCGCTCTCCGCACTCGAAACGGCGGAGGTGTCGGTGTGAGCGCGCCCCTCGTCGTCCTGAAGTTCGGCAGCTCGGTCCTGCGCGGCCTCGAGGACCTGCCCGAGGCCGTGCACGAGGTCTACCGCCACTGGCGCGCGGGCCGGCGCGTGGTGGCCGTCGTCTCGGCCTTCGGGAACACGACCGACGAGCTGCTCGGCCGCGCGCGCGCGCTGACGCACGAGCCGGAGCCCGAGGCCCTCGCCGCCCTGCTCGCGACGGGCGAGCGCGCGGCGGTCGAATGCCTCGCGCTCGCGCTGCAGGAGCACGGCCTGCCGGCACGTTCGCTCCCGCCCGAGCGCGCCGGCCTCACCCTCGCCGGCGCGACGCTCGATGCCGAGCCGATCGCGATCGACCGCGCCGCGCTCGAGCGCGCCCTCGCCACGCATCCGATCCTCGTGCTGCCCGGCTTCGTCGGGCTCGACGCGGAGGGTCGCCTCGCCCTGCTCGGGCGCGGCGGGTCGGACCTCTCCGCGCTGGCCCTGGCCGCGGGGCTCGGCGCCGAGCGTTGCCTCCTGCTGAAGGACGTCGACGGGCTGTACGAGCGCGATCCGGCCGGCCCGGGGCCACGTCCGCGGCGCTTCGCCGAGCTCGGCTGGGCCGATGCGCTGGCCCTCGACGAGGGCATCGTGCAGAGGAAGGCCATCCGTCACGCGGCGCGCACCGCGACGGCCTTCGAGGTCGGTCGCATCGGCGGAGTCGCGCCGACGCGCGTCGGCCCGGGGCGCACGCGTTTCGGCGCGAGCGAGCCCACGCGTCCGCTGCGCGTGGCCCTGGCCGGGCTCGGCACGGTCGGCGCGGGCGTGCTGGCCGAGCTGCGACGCACTCCGGAGCGCTTCACCCTGGTCGGCGTCGCCAGCCGCTCGCCCGCGCGGCTCGCGGAGCTCGGCCTCGAGCGCTCGCTGTGGAGCGCGGACCCGCGGGCACTGCTCGCGCGCGCGCCGGACGTGCTGGTCGAGCTGACCGGCGCGCCCGAGGCTGCGACGTGGCTCTGCACGGCGCTCGCGCGCGGCGTGCACGTCGTCAGCGCCCACAAGGAGCTCCTCGCGCGGCGCGGAGCCGAGCTCGAGACGCTCGCCGCAACGAGCGGCGCGACGCTCTCTTGCTCGGCCGCGGTCGGCGGCGCCTTGCCCGCGCTCGAGTGCGTGCGGCGCCACGCCGCGCAGGGCCCGCTGGCGCGCCTCGAGGGCATCCTCAACGCGACCTCGAACGTGCTGCTCGAGCTGGGCGAGGGCGGCGCGACGCTGGCCGAGGCTCTGGCCGCGGCGCGCGCGCGCGGGCTGTGCGAGGCGGACGTCGAGCGCGACCTCGGCGGGCACGACGCGCGCGCCAAGCTCGCGCTGCTCGTGCGCGCGGGCTTCGGGGTCGCGCTCGAGCCCGACGAGCTCCCCACCGTGCGGCTCGACGAGCGTCTGCTGGCCGAGGCGCGCCGCGCGCGCGCGGGCGACGGCGCCCTGCGGCTCGTCGCGCGCGCCCGCTGCGAGGGCACGCGCGTCCTGGCCGAGCTCGCCGCCGTGCGTCTTCCGGCGCGCCACGCGCTCGCCGCGCGCGGAACCGAGAACCGCCTGCTCGTCACGCGCGCCGACGGGGCGAGCGAGCTCGTGGTCGCGCGCGGCGCCGGCCGCGGGCCGAGCACGGTGGCCGTGCTGGCGGATCTGCTGGAGCTCGCGCGCACGCACGGCGCACGCGCGCACCCGCCCGAGGCGGTGCGCGCGTGAGGCCCGCCACGCGGCTCGTGCGCTTCGAGGCGGCCCCGGGCGATCCCTGGCGGCCGCTCTCGACGCCGATCTACCAGACCGCGGCCTTCGAGCAGGAGTCCGCCACCGCCTTCGGGGCCTACGACTACACGCGCAGCGGCAACCCGACGCGCAGCGTGCTCGAGCGCGAGCTCGCGGCCCTCGAGGACGGCGCGCACGCCTGCGCCTTCGCGAGCGGCATGGCGGCGCTCTCGGCCGTGACGCGCCTCGCCGCGCGCGGCCGCATCGTGGCCGGACTCGACCTCTACGGCGGCACGCACCGCCTGCTCGCCCGCGTTTGCACTCCGCTCGGGATCGAGGTCGAGCGCGTCGACCTCACTGACCTCGCGGCGGCCGAGCGCGCGCTCGCACGCCCCACCGCGCTCGTGCTGGTCGAGTCACCCTCGAATCCGCGCCTCGGGATCGTCGACCTGCGCGCGCTCGCCACCCTGTGCCGCGCGCGCGGCAGCGTGCTGTGCGTCGACGGCAGCCTCTGCCCCCCGCCGTACCAGCAGCCACTCGCGCTCGGCGCCGACCTCGTGCTGCACAGCGCCACGAAGTACCTGTGCGGCCACGGCGACGCGACCGCCGGCATCGTCGCCACGCGCTCGCACACGCTGCACGAGCGCCTCGCCTTCACCCAGAACGCCGAGGGCGCCGGCCTCGCCCCCTTCGAGAGCTGGCTCCTCCTGCGCGGAATCAAGACGCTGCTCGTGCGCCTCGCGGCCCAGCAGCGCTGCGCGCGACGCGTGGCGCACCGGCTCGCGGCCGACCCGCGCGTGACGCGCGCCCACTACCCGGGCCTCGCCACGCACCCGGGACACGCGCTGCACCGCTCGCAGGCGAGCGGCGACGGCGCCGTAGTATCGTTCGAGACCGGCGACGCCGAGCTCTCGCGCCGCCTGGTCGAGTCGCTCGAGTTCTTCTCGATCGCCGTCAGCTTCGGCAGCGTCCACTCGCAGGCCACGCTGCCCGGCCACATGTCCCACGCCGCCGTGCCGCTCGCCGAGCGCCACGGCCTCGCCCCCGACCTCGTGCGCCTCAGCCTCGGCCTCGAGGACCCGCGCGACCTCCTCGCCGACCTCGAACGGGCCCTGGCGGGCGCCCGTGCAGCGCATGCAACGGCCCCACCGTCACCTCGCCCGTCGGCGGCCGCCCGGTCGAGGCCCTGATCGCCGGCCCCTTGCTCGCGACGATCCCCGGCAGCAACAACGGCACGAGCGGCGGCATCGCCCCGGTGCTGATCCCGAACCAGAGCTCGCTGCTCGGCCTGCCCTGGTCGGCGCAGTACACGGTCAGCGGCGGCGGCTTCGTCGACCTCTCGCGCGCCGTGTTCGGCGTCGTCGGCTGCCCGTAGCTCGGCTGCCCGTAGCGTCGCCACGCAGCTCCAAGGCAGTCTGCTCGCGTCGCTCGAGACGGCGTGCAAGAGTGGACGGGCATGGCGAGATGGATGGCGGGGCTCGTGCTGGCGGCCGGCGCGCTCGGACTGTGGCTTCTGTGGCCGCGCGCGACGGAGCGGGGCGCGGGTGGCAAGGCTGCGGCGACGAGTTCGGCGGTTCGGCCATCGGCCGTTGCGACTGCGGAGCTTGCGGTGCTGCGCGAGGTCGTTCCGGAAGTGCCGGAGTCTGCGGACGAGGAGTACGAGCGGGATCCGCCCACGCCCGAGCGGCCCGGGCCCGCCCAGGCGCTGCTGCGCGTGCGCGCGGTCGCGCTCGAGAGTGGAGCGGCGCTGGCCTGGATCGAGCTCGAGCTCCTCGCTCTCGACGAGGAAGACGAGGAGCACGAGTGGCGCAACTCGACGCAGACCGATCCCGCGCGCGGCCTGGAGAACGACGGGCTGATCACGCGCGCGGACGGTTCGGCGGAGTTCATCGTCGAGACCGAGTTCGGGTACACGCTCCGCGGTCGAGGCGAGAACGGACTCGCTGATGAGGTCGAGCTCGAGCTCGGCTCGTTCGCGGCCGGCGAGGAGCGCACGGTCACGCTCGCGTTGCCGACGCGCTGGACGCGCCAGTGGGAAGGCCGCGTGGTCGATGCGGCCAGCGAGATTCCGCTGGTCGGAGCCGAGGTGCGCATCGTCGTGAGGGACAGCGGGGACGAGTTCGGCCTTGTGAAGCCTCTCGCGCAGGGCACGAGCGGCGCCGACGGACGCGTGCGGCTCCTGCTCCCGGCCTGGCAACCGGCGACCGCGGTGTTCCGCCTGCCCGGCTACGCGCAGGGCAGCGTGTACATCGGCCGCGAAGCTCCGGAGATCCTCGAGCCGCAGCCTCTGCCGCTGCGCAGCCTGGCGCGGCTGACACTGGCGGTGCAGGAGCACGACGCACGCCCGGCCGCGCGGGTCGAGCTGCGCGCGCATCCGGCCAGAATCGTCGGCGGACTCCCGCCGACCCGCTGGACGCTGGTGACGGACGCCTCCGGCCTGGCCACGTTCGACGAGCTCCCGAGCGGCTGCGGCCTGCGCGTGGCCGCGGCGCGCGACGGCCGTTCGCTGGGGACAGTCGAGGCGCTCGCTCAGGAGATCGAGCTCGCCCCCGGCGAGCATCGCCGGATCGAGGTGCGGCTGCCCGGCGCGGGCAGGATCGCCGGCCGCCTGCTCGACCCGCGCGGAGCTCCGCTCGCGGGCGTGCCGGTTCAGACGACGCCCCTCGGGCGTGATCTCGAGACTTCGAAGGTCCTCGCGTACCTCCAGGAGACGCTCCATGGAAGGAAGACGCTCGGGAAAGCAGCCACGGAAGAGGCCGATGCGACGACCGATTCCGAGGGCCGCTTCACGCTCTCGGTCCCGATCGGGGCCTACCACGTGGGAGCCGCGCCCGGCGGCGACGTGCCGGCCCTCGGCAAGGTCGTCGTCGTGCGCGAGGACGAGACTGCCGCGCTCGAGCTCGTGCTCGCGCGCGGGCTGTGGATCCGTGGTCGGTTGCTCGACGCACGCGGCGAGCCCGCGGACGGCGTCGAGCTCTCCTGCAACGGCATCGACGAGGCTCTGCTCTGGGCCCGCGCGCGCACGTCGAGCGCGGAGGACGGCTCGTTCGAGCTCGGCCCGCTGCTCCCGGGCCGCTACACCGTGAGTGGCTCCCCGGGCGGCGACGCGCACGACGCGCCCTTCGAGAGCGTCGAGGTCGAGGCCGGCACCGAGGGGCTCGAGCTCGCGCTGCAGCTCGGAGGAACGCTCGCGGTCACGGTCGAGAACGCGCTCGAGGACGAGCGCGTTCAGCTGTGGCTGCTGCGCGCGGGCTCCACGCACGGCACCGACCGCCGCGACAGGCTCCCGCCCGGCCGCTACGACCTCTTCGCGCTCTCCGACGAGGGCCGCTTCGCCTTCCTGCCCGGCTACACGATCGCGCCCGGCCACGACCACGAGCTCCTCCTCACCCTCGCCCCCGGCGCGACGGTCACCCTGCCCGAGGACGCCGGCGAGATCACCTCCTTCGCGCTCTTCGTCGACGGCCTCCCGCTGCCGCCGACGGCCTTCCTCCGCACCGTGGCCGTCCCCTCCGGCCGCCTGCGTGTCGAAGGCCAGGCTTGGAGCTCCCGCGCCCGCCGCGAGACCGTCGCTACCCGCGAGCGCGACCTCGCCCCCGGCGACACGTGGGCCGTGACCTTTGCCGACTGACCCGCACCCGCTACAGCGCCTAATCGAGTGCCCGGGGCTGCCGACGCGGAGGCCGGAGGCCCGAGAAAGTGAAGGTCCGCACGCGTGCCCCACGAGTTACGGGAGGCGAGCTATCCTGGGGAGCTTCCCCCCCGTCGCTGCGTGCCCACTTTGCCCCCCGGAATGCGGTCGGATCTGTCGTTCGTGCGGCGTGCCGCAGGCGTGATCGGAGTGTTTGCCCTGGCGGGCGCGGCGGCCGGGCAGAGCGTGCGGGTGAGCGGGCCGCTCGCGGCGCCGCGGCTCGGGGACGTGCAAGACTTCGCCCTCAGCCCGGACGGAACGCGTGTCGTGTACCGGGCCGATGTGCAGCGCGTCGGGCAGTACGAGCTCTTCTCGGCGGCGCTCGACGGCAGCCAGCCGGTGGTGCGGCTGCACGCGCCGACGACGCTCGCGCGGCGCCAGGTCCTGCGCTTCGCCATCGGCGCCGGCGAGCGCGTGGCCTTCGTCGGCGACCTGAACGGCGACAACGTCTTCCAGCTCTTCGGCGCGCCACTGACGGGCACGGCGAGCCCGCTCGAGCTCTCGGGAGCGATCACCGGCGTCGAGGAGCTCTTCCTGACGCCCGACGGCACGCGCGTCGTCTTCGGCGACGGGCAGTTCCTCTACAGCGTGCCGATCGACGGCAGCGCCGCGCCGCTCGCGCTCGCGCCCCGGGCCGCCTCGAGCCGCGCGCGGCTCGCCTTCACGCCGGACAGCACGCGCCTCGTCTTCACGCGCACGATCGGCAGCGTCGACTACCTCGGACGCGTGGCCGTCGACGGCAGCCTCGCGCCGCTCTTGCTCGCGAACTCCGGCGCGCCGAGTGCCACCTCCACCTACTTCGGCGCCGTCACGCTCGGCGCGGACAGCGTGCACGGCGCCTACGTGACGGTCGATGCGCTCGTGGGCGGCAGCACCCTCGCCGGGCTCTACGGCTTCACCGTCGAGCGCAGCCACGCGCCCGTGCACCTGCACCTCGCGGAGACGGCCGGCGGACTGCCGCCGCACGCCGTGGCCGGCGAGCGCGTGCTCTACACCGAGCCCGACGGCACGCTCTACACGGTGCGCACCGACGGCAGCGGGCGCGTGGCGCTCGCGCTCGAGGTCGGCGAGTTCACGCTGTCGCCCGATGGCGCGCGCGTCGCCTTCGTGCGCGGCGCGGCGCCGGCGAGCGAGCTGTGCCTCGCGCCCGCCGACGGCAGCGCGCCCGCCTTCGTGCTGGCCGGTCCGGGCACGTTCGAGCACGTGCGCTTCTCGGCCAGCCCGGGCCTCGTGTACTTCCTCGGCACCGATCCCGTGGACGGCTTCCGCGGCCTCCACTCGGTGCCGGAGAGCGGCGGCGCGCCGCTGCTCCTGAACGGACCGGCCGTGCCCGGCGGGCTCGGAGCGGTCGACTTCGTCGTCGCGTCCGCCGGCGAGCGCGTGGTCTACCGCGAGGCGCGCGCCGCGCCCGAGCTCCACGAGCTGTGGAGCGTCGGCCCCGACCTCGTGCCGCACCGCCTGAACGCACCGCTCGACGGCTTCCGCGACGTGCTCTCCTGCGCGCCCACGCTCGACGGCACGCGCGTCGTCTACCTCGCCGACCAGGAGAGCGACCAGACCGTCGAGCTCTTCGCCGCGCCGAGCGACGGCGCGCTGCCGGCCAAGAAGCTGAACGAGCCGTTCTCCGCGGGCCCGATCGTGGGCGACGTGACGGCCTTCCAGGCCTCGCGTGACGGCAAGCACATCGTCTACACCGCCGACCAGGAGGTCGACGAGTTCCGCGACCTCTTCGCCGCCGCGAGCACGAGCGCGCGTCCGGCCGTGCGCGTCAGCGCGCCCGTGCAGGACGACTTCGACGTGCACTCGGACGTGACCCTGCTCGCGCAGAGCGCGCGCGTCGTCGCCGAGTATCGAGCCGAGACGAGCTCCGCGCGGCCGATCCCCCACCTGCTGCTGTGCTCCGCGCTGTCCGGGAGCACGCCTGCGCTCGTCCTGGACGGGTCGCCCGCGCTCGTCGGCGTCAACGACGTGTTCTCGGCCCTGCTCGTCGCGCCGGACGAGAGCTTCCTCGTCTACCAGAAGCGCGTCGCCGGCGGCAGCGAGCTGCGACGCGTCGCCCTGGATGCCAGCCAGGAAGCGCTCACGCTGCTCACCCTGCCGCTCTCCAGTAGCGTGAACGCGGCGCGGATCACGCCCGACGGACAGGCGCTCCTCTTCGTGGCCAGCTCGGCCACGCCGGACAGCTTCGAGCTCTTCCGGCTGGCCAGTGACGGAAGCTCCGCGCCGCTGCGTCTGCATGCGCCCCTGACGAACGGCAGGGACGTGGGCGAGTTCGCGTTCAGCAACGACGGAAGCCTCGTCGTCTTCAGCGGCGCGCTCGAGCGCGCCAGTGCCGACCTCTACGTCGCGCCCATCGACGGCAGTGCCGCACCGCGCAAGCTGAACGCTCCGCTACCGGCGGGCGTCTCGGTCGAGAGCTTCCTGCTGGCGCCGCGCTCCACGCAGCTCGTCTACCAGTCGAGCGTGGATGCCTTCTACCTCGTCCCGGTCGACGGCAGCGAGGACGCGGAGCTCCTGATCGACTTGCCCGACACCTCGCTGCGGGCCGGCTTCCAGCTCACGCCGGACGCCAGCCACGTCCTCTACCGCCGCGAGAACCTGGGGCTGAGCGTGGTCGAGTTCTTCTCGCTGCCCACGGCCGGTGGCGCGCCGGTGAAGCTCAACAGCTCGATGGTGACCGGCGGCGAGGTGACGTCCTTCGCGCTGAGCGCGGAGGGAACGCGCGTCGTGTACCTCGCCGACCAGCGCGTCGAGGGTCGCTTCGAGCTCTTCAGCGCGACCCTGACCAGCCCGGGCGTACCGCTCTGGCCCACGCCCCCGGCGGGCTCAGACGTCACGGCCTTCCAGCTCGACCGCGAGGCGCGCTTCGCGGTCTTCCTGCTGCACACGGGCTCGCTCACGGCCGGCCTCGACGCGCTCTACCGCGTACCGCTCGACGCCAGCGCCCCCCCCGAGCTCATCCACCTGCCGCTCGCCCCCGACGGCGACGTCAAGCCCGACTTCCTGACGCTCCCGCGCGGCCGCGTCCTGTACCGCGCCGACGCCACGGACGAGGTCCTCGAGCTCTTCCTGTACCAGCCCCGCCCCGTGCAGCGCCGCTGAGGCGTCAGGTGGGTGCGCTCGAGGCCCCGTGAAGACGACCTGACCGCCCGGAGCCCGCCTCCCGTCTTCACGGTCGCGGGCCTGGCTGCCCTCCTTTCCGCCCCCCCCTGCCGGGGTACACTCCCTGTGGAGGTTGATTCATGCGTTACGGTGCTTGTCTGCTCACGGTGGCTGGTGTCACCTCGCCTGCCGTACTCGCCGCCCAGGGCGTGCGTGTCAGCGAGATCGAGCCACGGCCGACTGGAGACGTCGTGGACGTGCGACTCTCGCCCGACGGTGCCTGGTGCGCGTACCTCGCCGATCACCGCGTGGCGGGTACCTACGAGCTCTTCGCGGTGCCGAGTGACGGAAGCGTGAATCCGCGCCTCGTGAGCGCGGCGCCGGTTCTGCCCGACTTCGTCTTCGGCGCTGGCGGAGCGCGCCTCGTGTACTCGACCGCTTCGGACCTGTTCAGCGCGCCCATCGACGGCCTCGGCCCGCCAATGCGCCTCGACTTCGCCGCCCAGGGCCTGCTGCCGACGCCCGACGGAGCGCGCGTCGTGTACAGCCTGTACGGCACCGGGGCCGTCCGCGTGTGCCCGGTGGACCAGGCCCAGCCCGTCCAGATCCTCGGCGAACCGAGCGAGGCGTTCTCCTTCACGCCGGACGGCAGCGCGCTGGTCCTCCGCACGGACCACCAGATCATCCCCGACCTCGTGTTCTCAACGTACTACCACTACCCGATGAGCGGCGGCGGGGCGCGGCAGCTCATCGGAAGGGGCGGGTACCGTGCGGACTTCCAGGTCTCCAACCGGCGCATCGCCTTCTGGGGCTACCCGGACGTCCAGATCCGCTGCAGCGACTACGCCGTCGGAGAGCGCGTGCTCGGAATCGGGACCGACCTCCGCCTCACCCGCGACGGCGCGCGCCTGCTGTACCTCGACGGCGACCGGCGCCTGACCTCCGTCGCGACCCGGATCGGCGCGGCGCGCCCGACGGGCACCGGAAGTGCGGTGCGCGGACGCGGCCTGCCCGTCAGGCTGAGCGGGCCCGGCGTGCAGGAGTTCGCGCTCACGCCGGACGAGAGCTCGATCGTCCATCGCACCGAGGCGTCGGGCACGGGCACGCTGTTCCTCATCGCGAGCGACGGCAGTGGCTCTCCGCTGCAGCTCTCCGCGTCCGGTGAGGACGTGTCGCGCATGATGCTGACGAGCGACGGCCGGCACGTGCTCTACGTCGTCGGCGGCGCGCTCGAGTGCGTGTCGCTCGATCCCGTCGGCGCTCCGGTCGTCCTCGCACAGCCGAGCGTCCCGGGTGGCGACGTGGGCACGCTGCTCGCCAGCCCGGCGAGCGGGCGCGTCGTCTTCACGGCCGATCACCTGCAGGACGGTGTGTTCGAGCTCTTCGCCGCGCCGCTCGATGGCAGCGCGCCCGCGGTGCGCCTGAACGCGACGCTACCGCCGGGGGCAAGCTTCGAGCGCGAGCCGGGCAAGCTCCTGCTCGCCCCCGACGGCGCCAGCGTCGTCTTCAGCGCCGAGCAGGACTCGCCGGGCGTGTTCGAGCTCTACCGCGTGGACACCTTCGGCGCGCAGCCGCCGCAGCGCCTGTCGGGGCCGCGCGAGCTGGGCCTCTTCCCGCGTCGCGTGCTCGACTACCAGGTGCCCGCCCACGGCTCGCGCATCGTTTACCGCGCCAACGCGGAGGACGAGACGCAGGCCGAACTCTACGCGAGCGTCGCGGGCAACATCGTGAAGCTCAGCGCGCACAAATTTCCGGGGCGGGGGGTGGTCTCCTATCGTCTGTCGACCGACGGCAAGCGCGTGGTCTGGGGCGAGGGTTTCGGCCTCGCGCTCCACGACACGCCGTCCAGTCTCTTCGGCGTGCCGACCGACGGCAGCCTCGCGCCGGTGCGGATCGCTACGGAGGGCGGCGTGATCTGGAGCTACCAGCTCACCCCGGATGGAGAGCGCGTCCTCTACATCAACGGGAACCCGACCGAAAAGCTGTACTCCGCGCCGACCCTGGGCGGTGCCCCCGTGCTACTGAGCGGAAACCAGAGCCCCTTCGACTACGCAATCTCACCCGACGGCAGCACGGTGGTCTTCAACACGTTCAGCGGGCTTTTCGCGTGCGCGACCGACGGCAGCGGAGTCCTGCGCCAGCTGTGCCCGTTGCCGAGGGTAAACTTCTCAGACATCGAGTTCGTGTTCACCCCGGACGGCACGCGCGTCGTGTTCGAGACTCAAGGTCCGCTCGAGCACAACCTCTTCACCGCGGCCGTGGTCGGCCGCGAGGTCGCAGCGCGGCGTCTGGCTCCCCCGTCCGCGATTGCCAGCGGCTTCGCCGTCACCGCCGACGGCGCTCGCGTGGTGTTCCGCGCAGACACCGGCACGGGGCGCACCGATCTGTTCTCCTCGGCTCTGCCCGGGGGCGCCGCGCCGGTGCTGCTCAGCGGGGCATTGCCCCTCAACCGTGACGTGCAGGCCTTCGCGCTGGGTGCGGATCCGACGCGCGTGGCCTACATTGCCGACGGGCTGGTGAACGACCAGTTCGAGCTCTTCGTCGTGCCCGTGGACGGCAGCGCCGCGCCGGTGCCCCTGAGCCGCGCTCCGGTGAGCGGCGGCGACGTCCAGCGCCTCTCGCTCACCCCCGACGGGACGCACGTGCTCTACGTGGGTGACCTGCGCGTGGACAGACGCGACGAGCTGTTCTCCGTGCCGCTGGACGGCTCGGCCGCGGATGTGAACCTCTCGGGCGAACTGCCGAGCTTCAGCGACGTGGGCGACTTCGCGCCGCTCGGCAACGGACGCGTCGGCTACCTCCGCAACACCTCCGCTGGCGCGAGGCTGGAGCTGTTCTCCGCGCGCATCGACGGCCAGGGCGAGCCCGAGCAACTGAGCACGCCGCCCGTGGCCGGCGGCGGAGTGCTGTCGTTCCAGAGCGACGCGAGCGGCGCGCGCATCTACTACCTCTCCACGCAGGAGTTCACCGACGGGGCCGAGCTCTTCCAGAGCCTGGTGCGGCCGCCGACAGCGCCCGCCGGCGCACCAGCGCCCGGTCGCACGGTCACGCGCTCGCTCTGAGGCGCGTACTTCAGGATGGAACGCGGACTCGGACGCTCGAGCGGGCCTCCTGAATCACCCCACTAGCGCGCGCGCAACTCGACGCGTTCGCCTGGCGCGAGCGGGATCGACAGGACGCCGGGTGCGGGTTCGGTGAGCGCGAGCGGCGACTCGCGCAGGGAAGCCGCGACGGGCACGCGCGCGCGCACGCGCACCGGTCCGGCCGCGCTGGCCACGCGGCGCAGCTCGGCACGCGTGAGCTTGCCGTCGCGCCACTCGAGATCGACCTCCAGGCCGCCACGCGCACGCAGGCCGCGCACGGAGCCGCTCGGCCAGGCGGAGGGGAGCGCGGGCAGGAGGTGCAGGGTGTAGTCCTCGCCGGCGCGCTCGCGCTGGCTCTGGAGGAGCAGCTCGGCAATCGCGGCGGTCGCGCCGAAGTTGCCGTCGATCTGGAACGGCGGGTGCGCGCAGAAGAGGTTCGGGTAGGTGCCGCCCGTGTTCATGTCGAAGCCTGTCTGGCCGGTCGGCGTCAGGAAGCGGCGCAGCATCGTGTGCGCGTGGTCGCCGTCGCCGAGGCGCGCCCAGAAGGCGATCTTCCAGGCCATCGACCAGCCGGTGCCGCCGTCGCCGCGGCGCTCGAGGGTCTTCCGCGCGGCGGCGGCGAGCTCGGGCGTGCCTACGGGCGTGATCTGTTCGCCCGGGTGCAGCGCGTAGAGGTGCGAGACGTGGCGGTGGTGCGGATCGGCCTCGTCGTGGTCCTCGAGCCACTCCTGCAGCTGGCCGTGCTTGCCGACGCGAAACGGTGCGAGGCGCGCGCGCGCGTGCTCGAGGCGCTGCACGAGCTCGCCGTCGACCGCGAGCGTCCGCGCGGCCTCGATCGTGTTCGTGAAGAGCTCGCGCACGAGCGCCTGGTCCATCGTCGGGCCCATGCAGGTGTTCGCGGTGCGGCCGTCGGCGAGGCGGAAGGTGTTCTCGGGCGAGTTCGAGATGCCGGTGACGAGCCCGCTCTGGTCGGGCGCCTCGACCAGCGCCGCCAGGTAGAACTCGCACGAGTCGCGCAGCGTCGGATAGATGCGCGCGAGCACGGCACGGTCGCGGCCGAAGGCCCAGCGCTCGAAGAGGTGCTGGCACAGCCAGGCCGAGCCGGTGTTGGTCGAGCCCCAGCTCGCGTGCTCGCCCGGCGCGGTGAAGCCCCACACGTTCGTGATGACGTGCGCGACCCAGCCGGGTGCGCCGTAGTAGGCCTGCGCGGTGCGCCGACCGGGCTCGACCAGGGCCTCGACGAGGCGCGTGAGCGGCTCGTGGCACTCGGCGAGATTGGTCGTCTCGGCCGGCCAGTAGTTCATCTGCACGTTGATGTCGAGGTGGTAGTCGCCGTTCCACGGCGTCTGCAGCTCCTCGGCCCAGAGCCCTTGCAGGTTCGCGGGCAGACCGCCTGCGCGCGAGCTCGCGATCAGGAGGTAGCGCCCGAACTGAAATAGCTGCGCGGCGAGCCCCGGGTCGGCCCCGCCCGCTGCGAAGGCCCGCAGGCGCGCGGCGGTCGGCTGTGCGTCCTGCGCGTGCCCGCCGAGGTCGAGCGCGACGCGCCCGAAGAGCGCGCGGTGGTCGGCCTCGTGCTCGGCCAGGAGCTCCGCGTAGGGCCGCGCGGCTGCGGCCGCGAGCTCGCGCGCGAGCACGGCCTCGTACTCCTTGCCGGCCCACTCGCCCGCGATCGGCCCGGCGTAGCTCGTGCGCGCGGCGAGGAACAGCACGGCTTCATCGGCGCCGCGGATCGAGAGCCGACCGTCCGCGCTCGTGACCGTGCCGCCGCTCGCGCGCACCTTGAGGCGCGCCGCGTAGACGAGCCCGTCGCCGCCCTTGCCGTCGGCGAGCCGCCCCGCGAGCGCGAGCTCGTCCGCCGCGGGCGAGCTCGCCGTCGCGCGCTCGCTGCGCGCGAGCGCGAGGTCGCAGTCGAGCGTGCCGGGCCGGCCACTCGTGAGCCGCACGACGAGCACGTTCGCCGGATGGCTCGCGAACACCTCGCGCGCGTGCAGCGTGCCGCCGCTCGTGAAGCTCGTGCGCACGAGCGCGCGCTCGAGGTCGAGCTCGCGCCGGTAGCCGTGCACCTCGGGAAGGTGCGGGAACTCGAGCACGAGCTCGCCGAGGGTCTGGTAGCAGCCGTAGGGCACGTCCTTGCCGTTGCCGTGCCCCGAGCCCGCGCCGGCGCAGGTGAAGGTCGCGTTGACGAGCTCCTCGGCCTTCGGGTTGTCGCCCGCGCGCAGGAGCCGCAGGATCTCGGGCAGGTTCTCGTGCGCGTCCGCGCGGTTCGGGTCCTCGACCGAGCCCGACCACAGCGTGTTCTCGTTCAGCACGAGGCGCTCCTTCGCCACGCCACCGAAGACGAGCGCCCCGAGGCGCCCGTTGCCGACCGGACTCGCCTGCGTGAAGTGCTCGGCAGGCGCGTCGCTCCACAGACGGACCGGGGAAGCAGCCTGGGCAAGACTCGGGATCAAGAGGAGGAGCGCCAGCATGGCTCCTGTTGTAGCTCGTTTCGCCTTGCGGGCCGTCAGTCCTCCCCCCCGAGTTCCGCTTCATCGAGTGGCATTCGACTCGCGTGCCGCACCCGCAGCAGGCGGATCACGTGGCCCTCGATCACGAACAGGATCCTGTGACGGTGGAAGAGGAGCTGACGCACTTCGGCGTCGAGGTAGCGTGACTCCGGCGCCAGCGGGCAGCGCTCGGGAAACTGCCTCAGGCTTTCCGCTGCCCGCACGAAGTCGGCCAGCCAGCGGGCCGCTTCCAGGGGTCGAGCCTGCACGAGGTCGATCCAGTCGTGAATCTCGGCCACGTCCGCTTCCGCCTGGGCCGCCGTCTGGATCCTGAACGTCATCTCTCCGGCTCGGGCAGGCCGCGCTTCTTGCGGAACTCGGCCACGAACTCCTCCAGGGGTCGCGTGCGCCCCGCCTCGACGTCCGCCAGGCCCTGCTCGATCCCGCGCAGCGTTTCGAGCCGGTCGAGCTCGTCCAGGAGGTGCTGGAAGGTGGCCGCGCTCATCACCGCCAGCTCGGCCTTGCCGTTGACGGTCAGGAGCAGCGCCCCGCGCCGCTTCTTGAGGCGCGCCACGAAGTGCGCCGTCTTGCTCTTGAACTCGGTGAGCGAATGGATGTCCTTGCTGACGTCGAGCATGGGGTCCTCCAGGATCGAATTCGGTGTGAATTCCATCCTATCGGCACCCGGCTGCGCGCGCCAGCAGGTCTGCGCCAGAGGGAAAGGCCATGCCAGAAGGACGTGCGCGGGGTGTCCCGGGTCACCGCGGAGCGGCCAGAAGCTCGCGCCCGGCTCCGGACCGGCTCACTCCGCGCGCACGACGATCGTCTTCGCGTTCGTGAACTCGCGCAGGCCGAAGAGGCCGAGCTCGCGGCCGAAGCCCGAGGCCTTGATGCCGCCGAAGGGCAGGCGCGGGTCGGAGCGCACGAAGTCGTTGACGAAGACCGAGCCGGCCTCGAGCTCCTCGACCGCGAGGCGCGTGGCGCGCGCGACGTCGCGCGAGAAGACGGCCGCGCCGAGGCCGTAGGGCGTCGCGTTCGCGAGGCGCACGAGCTCGCGCTCGTCGGCCGCCTCGACGATCGCCGCCACGGGACCGAAGAGCTCCTCGTCGAAGGCCGCCATGCCGGGCGTCACGCCGGTCAGCACGCTCGGCGGGTAGAACGAACCCGGGCCGGGCGGCAGCGCACCGCCGAGCAGCAGGCGCGCACCGGAGGCGACGCTGCGCTCGACCTGCGCGTGCAGCGCGGCGCGCAGGTCGAGGCGCGCCTGCGGCCCGAGGTCGACCGCCGTGCGCGGGTCCCCCATCATCTTCGCGCGTATCTCGGCCTCGACCAGCGCGGTGAACTCGCGCGCGACCGCGCGCACGACGAGGAAGCGCTTGGCGGCGATGCACGACTGGCCGGCGTTGATCAGGCGCGAGGCGACCGAGGTGCGCGCGGCGAGCGCGAGGTCGGCGTCTTCCAGCACGAGGTAGGGATCGCTGCCCCCGAGCTCGAGCACGCACTTCTTCAGGGCCGCGCCGCACTGCGTCGCGACCGCGCGCCCGGCGCGCGTCGAGCCGGTCAGCGTGACCGCGGCCACGCGCGGATCGGCGATCAGGGCCGGAAGCCGCGGCTGGGTCAGCGGCAGGTTCGTGAAGAGCCCGGGCGCGAAGCCGGCCGCGAGGAAGAGCTCCTCCAGCGCCGCCGCGCAGCCCTGCACGTTCTCGGCGTGCTTCAGGAAGAGCCCGTTGCCCGCCAGCAGGATCGGCGCGGCGCAGCGCACGACCTGCCACAGCGGGAAGTTCCACGGCATGATCGCCAGCACGAGCCCGAGCGGCCGGTAGGCGACCCACTCGCGCGCCAGAGATCGCTGCGGCGCGGCCGGCTCGTCGGCGAGCGCGGCCGGCCCGCAGGCGGCGTAGTGCGCGCAGACCGCGGCGCACTTCTCGACCTCGGCGCGGCCCTGGGCGAGGGGTTTCCCCATCTCGCGGGCCATGAGCAGCGCAAGCTCCTCCGCGCGCGCGCGCAGCACCTCGGCCAGGGCGACGAGGCGCGGCGCGCGCGCGGCCGGCGTCCGGCGCGCCCACTCCGCCTGCGCCGCGCGCGCGCGCTCGAGCCGCGCCTCGAGCGCGGCCGCGTCGAGCTCGGCGTATACCGCCACGCGCTCCCCGCTCGTCGGATCGATCGACTCCAGCGCGCGCATCAGATCGAGACGCCGTACTCGTCGGCCACGTCGATCGGGTACTGCGGCCCGCCCGGTCCGCCCACGCGCGTCGCCCACGGATCCGGCCGCGCGAGCGGCGGCACGAGCGCCTTCGTGACCTGCGCCGCGGCGTGGTAACGCGCGCCGCGCAGCAGGCTGCGCACCAGCAGCGCCGCCTGCCCGAGCGCGAACAGCGCCCACAGCGTGCCCGCGCCCGTTTCCGGCCCGATCCCGCGGTCGAGCGCGCGCGCCTCGCGCCCGAGCACGAGCACGACCCCCACCTCCAGCGCGAACAGCACCAGGAACGGCCGCAGCGTGCGCAGCGGATGCAGCACGAGGAGCCCCCACGTGCACAGCCCCGCCCACAGCGCCGAGCGCGCGTCCTGCAGCGCGAGCCGCGTGCGCGTGTAGTCGCCCCACACGAGCACGAGCGCGACGCCGAGCGCGTACACGCCCTCCTGGAACCACGTCACGCGCAGCGCGGCCATCTCGCTCGCGAGCACCTCGAGGTCGCCGTCCTGCGCTCCGAACAGGACGCCGAGCAGCGCCTTCCACGGCCAGCCGTGCAGGAGCCAGGTCCACAGCGCGAGCGTGAGCAGCGTCAGGAGCCACACGCGCGCGAAGCGCCAGAAGTAGCGCGTGCCGCCCCACAGGAAGCGGCCCAGCGAGTGCCCCTGCGTGCGCTCGAGGAAGACCTGCAACCAGCCGCCGGCCGAGAACACGCCGAAGAGCATCACCAGGAAGCCCGCGCCCGCCGCCGTGGCGGCCGTGCCCGCGCGCAGGGCGCCGAGCGCCTCGCGCTGGTCGAAGCGGAAGCCCTCGTCGAGCCAGGCGCGCAGGCTGCCGGGCGCGTAGCTCTGGCCCAGCATGCCGGCGAAGGCCTCCGGCCAGGGCGCGGCCACGACCAGCGCCAGCACGAGCGGCACGAGCGCGCACAGGAACCACAGCGGCGCACGCCCGAGGGCCGTGCGCAGCGCGGCCCACCACACGGCCCGGCGCGGAGCGGCGGGATCGTCGTCGAAGAGCGGATTCATCCGCCCAGCCCCTGCAGGAAGACGAGCCAGTGCTGGTACTGCGCCAGGGCGCGCTCGCCCCAGCGCCAGGGCGCGAGCTCATCCTTCTCGGCGAACCACGCGTCGTTGGAGAGATCGCGATCGATGTAGTAGGCGCGCAGGGGATCGAGCACGACCGCGACGAGCTTCCGGTCGCCCTCGTGCTCGAAGCGCTTCCAGTCGCACGCGAGCTGCTCCTCGCGCGTCCAGACCTCCGCGCGCGTCGAACCGTTGTCGAAGCTGAGCTTCACCGGCAACGGCAGGGCCAGCGTGCCCGAGCGGCGCAACAGGATGCGCGCGCGCCAGGGCTGCTCCGGCGCCTCGTCCTCGCCCGGCGTGCCCGCCGTGCGCTCGAGGAACTCGCCGCCTTCGGCCTGGAAGAAGCCGCGCGGCTCGCTCTTCCGCGCCTGCTCGACCTCGACCGACCAATCGACCGTGCCGTTGCCGCGGAAGAGCTCGTCGAAGTACCACTGCAGCTCGAGCTCCGCCCCGGCCTGGAACGAGCGGTAGAAGTCGGCCGGATAGGGATGGCCGTAGCGGAACTCGCGCGCGTAGTGGCGCATCCCGCGCAGGAACGGCCCGTCGGTGATCATCCCCTGCAGCGTGCGCAGCGCGACGGCCGTGCGCGAGTAGCTGTTCGTGGCGTAGCTCGCGCGGTCGGCATGCAGCCAGCCCGGCGTCTCGAGCGGATCGGTGTCGGGGCTCGCGAGGTAACCGACGCGGTCCGCGCGGCGCGCGTCGGTCCACTCGGCGGTGAAGGTGAAGAGCGGCTGGTCGCGCCACAGGTCGAGCGGGCCCGAGCCGGCCAGGAAGCGCAGCTCGGGATCGGGCAGGAACGGCAGCGGGAGCCGCAGGCGGCGCGCGGCGAGCGCATCCGCCAGCGCACCGCCGCCCGGCAGGGCGCCCGGCGCGACGCCGTCGAGCGGCACGCGCGCGTAGTCCGTCGTGCCGCGATCGAGCCCGTACACGCGCTGCAGCACCTCGCCGTCGGTGTAGGAGTTGAAGCCCTCGTCGAGCCAGGCGGCCTCGAACTCGTTGTTGCCGACCAGCCCCTGCCAGAACTGGTGCCCGCACTCGTGCACCGTGACGCCCTCGGGCGAGTGCATGTCGGGCGTCGTGAAGAGCCGCGTGCCGCACGTGAAGAGCGTCGGATACTCCATCCCGCCGGCCGCACCCGCGCCCCAGGCCGGATCGACCACGGTGATGTGCTCGTAGGGATACTCGCCGAACCACAGGCCGTAGAAGAACAGCGCCGCGCAGGTCGCGTGGTAGTGCCGCTCGGCCTGGCCCGCGCGCTCGGGCTGGATCAGCACGGTCACGTCCACGTCGCGCAGCTTCGGCTCCTCGCCGAAGATCTCGCGCGCCTTCTCGACCTCGGCCGGATAGCGCTCGGCCCATTCGCGCGCGCGGAACTGCTGCCGGAATTCGACCGTATCCGTGTCGGCCGTCCACGTGAAGTCGTGCACGAGCGCGCGCTTCCCGAGGGCGTCCTCCTTCTGCTGGTCCAGCGGCGAAGGTGCCAGGAACTTGACCTCGAGGCGCCCGTTCTTGAGCTGGTCGAAGACGCGCACGCCGGTCCCGCCCACGCGACCCCGGTACTCGGGCGGCAGGTCGAGCGTGACGTCGTAGGTGCCGTAGTCGGAGTAGAACTCCGTGTTCATGTGGAACGGACGGCAGTTCCAGCCGCGCCCCGCCTCGTACACGCCGAGCTTCGGGAACCACTGCGCGACCAGCAGGAAGTCGTCCTTGTAGCCGGTGCGGCGCCGCACGCGCGGCAGCTGCGCTTCCCACTCGACCACGATGCGCAGGGCCTCGCCGGGTGCGACCGGCTGGGGCAGGTCGACGCTGAAGACGGTGCGGTCCTCCTCGCTGGTGCCCTCGGGCCGGCGGTAGCGCAGGCTCTGCAGCACGTCGACCGGTCCGCCCGCGAGCGCTCCCTCGACGCGCACGGCCGTCACGCGACTCCAGCCCCAGCCCTGCTCCACCGTGTGCCCGCGCAGCTTGCCGCCCGACTCGACGAGGTGCGTCGAGCGGTTGTTCGAGAAGGCGTTGAGGTACAGGTGGAACCACAGGTCCGGGACGGCCTCCCCGCTCTTGTTGATCCAGCGCAGCTCGAGCGCCCCGGAGAGGCGCTTCGTCTCGCCCTCCAGCCGGGCCTTGATCGTGTAGTCGGCGCGCCCGGAAGGACTTTCCTGCCGGGCCGCAGGCGCGGGCGACCCCGGACCGGCCGCAAGCGTCCCGCCGACCCAGAAGAGGGCCCCTCCGACGGCCCCGATCAGGGCCCGCAGGAATCGTCGCAACCTCATGCGGGACAAGAGCCTAGCAAGGGTCGCCCCGAAATCTCTCAAGCCCGGCAGGGATCTGTGGCGGGATTCCTCTTCAGCGTCCCCCGGAAGTGCCGATACATGGAGCGCAAAACCCTCTCGAAGGAGCAGGGACCATGGACATCCGCCAATCAGGAACAGAACGCAGCCACCAGTCGTTCGAGCAGAAGCAACGCGCTCTGATCGACCAGAACCGGGCGCTGGTACGCGCGGCGCGCGAGCGCCTCGTGGACAGCACGCAGCGCCAGCCGGATTCGATCGAGATCGGCTCGGAGGAGGCGCGCGAGCTCGACGAGCGTCGCGCGCACCGCGACGAGATCGCCCTCTCCGCGGCCGCGCGGGGGGCCAGCGAGCCCTCGCAGGCCGAGCGCGAAGCGCGTGTGCGCGAGCTCACCGAGGCGCACCGCATGGAGCGTCTGCACACGCCCGAGCGGCTCGAGCGCGCGGCCCAGCGACTGCTGGAAGGCTAGAACGCTAGCGCAGCACGAGGCGCGGCCTCTGGCCGGCCTCGGACTCGCCGGGGGAGAGCACTTTGGCCGCGCTCAGCCCACCTGACGTGCGCGCGAGGAGCTCGCTCGCATCGAGCGGGACCTGCAGCACGAACTCGAGGCGCGTACCCGAGCGCTCGGCGTCGGCGCCGGTCGGAAGCTCCACGAGGCCCGACGGTGTGCGCGCCTCGAGCGTGAGCGCCTCGCCCGCCGCCAGCTCGCGCGGCAGCTCGAGCGTGAGCGTCAGCGGGCGCGCGGGCCGCGGCGCGAGGCGCAGCTCGACGCGATCACCGGCCGGGACGGCCACGCGGCCGGAGCACTCGGTGTGCCCCTCGACGCGCGCGAAGTAGCCGACGCGCCCGGGGAAGAGCTCACCGCTGAAGTAGCGGCCGCTCGCATCGCCCGCGAGCAACACGTCGGTCGAGACCGCGCCCAGGCTGTCGAAGCCGAACGGGTTGAGGCCGCCGACCCGCAGGTAGACGCGCGCGGCCGGCCCCGGCGGGACGTCGAGCACGACCTCGACGCGCCCCGGCGCGGGCACGAGCACCTCGTACGGACCGCGGCCCGGCACGAAGCGCTCGCTCGCGCGCCAGTAGCCGACGCCCGGCACCCAGGCGGCGAGCTCGTACTCGCCGCGCGGCAGGGCGAGCGTCGCGCGCCCGTCGGCGTCGACCTCGGCCTCGAGCGTGATGCGCGGTTGCGCCATGCGCAGCTTGATGCGCGCCGGCACGTGGGCCGCCTGCGCGGCGCGGAAGTCGAGCACGAGCTCGGCGCGCTCCTCGAGCGCGGGATCGACCGTGAGCGCGCGCTGCTCGCCGGCGCGCACGTGCCGCTCCACTCCGACCGGGAGCGCGACGCCCGGGCGGCGCAGCTCGAGCCAGTAGTCGACGCCCTCCACGGCCGAAAGCACGAAGGAGCCGTCCTCGCCGCAGCGCACGACGTGCTCCGCCTCGAGCGCGTGGCGCCCCTCGCGGAACAGCGCCACCTCGGCTCCGCCGAGCGGCCCCGCGGCCTCGCGCGCCACGCCGGAGATCGCCTGCGCGGCACTGGCCTGCAGGACGAGCTCGCGCACCTCGCCCGCGACGAGCTCGGTCGTGACCTCCACCGCGCAGCGCGAGCCGGGCAGCATGGCCTGCACGGTCACCTCGCCGGCGACGAGTCCATCGAGCTCGAAGGCGCCGCGCGCATCCGTGCGCACGTTGCGGAAGACCTGATCGTTGCGCTGCCGCACCTGGAAGGTCGTGTCCGCCAGGGCCGCGCCGTCCGGCCCGAGCAGGCGCCCGACGAGGCGCGGCGACGGTCCGAGGCGCAGCTCGAAGCGGTCCGCCTCGGCCGCGACCTCGTGGACGGCGTGGTGCACGAGCGTGCCCGCGCGGCGCACGCGGAACTCGAGCAGGCTGCGCGTCGGGTGCGGCAGGCGGGCGCGTCCGTCGGCATCGCTCGTGGCGCGCAGGGTCGCGTGGGGCACGAGCTCGAGCCCGCCCGAGGCGCTCACCACGCTCTGCTCGGCGCGCCCGACCTCGTCGTCCACCACGACCTCGAGGCCCGCCGCCGGCCGGCCGTCGGGCTCGATCAGGCGCACCTCGAGCACGCCTCGGTCCTCGGGCAGGAAGAAGTCGTGGCGCGCCTCGGCGGCCAGCGAGGCGAGGTACAGGCGCCGCGAGGGCCGCGCCTCGTCCGTCTCGACCCACAGGAAATCCTCGGGCGCGAGGCCCTCGAGCGCGTAGCGCCCCTGCGCATCGCTGTGCCCGAGCGTACGCCCGTCGCCCGCGCGCCCTCCGACCCGCAGCGCGGCCCCGGGCACCGGCTGGCCGTCGTTCGTGCGCACCGTGCCCTCGAGTCGCCGCAGCGCGCGGGCCTCGCCCGCGGGCCGCGCAGGCTCGCTCGCGCCGCTGCCGCGGGGCTCCGCCGCCGCTTCGCGCGCCGCGCGCCCGTCCCCCACCTCGGAGAGCCACGCGCCTGCGCTCGCCGCGCGCGCGAGCTCGGGCTCGGGTCGCGCCTCGCGCCCGAGAGCGAACCACAGTCCGAGTCCGAGCAAACCGACCGCCACGGACGCGACCTGCAGGCGGCGGGCGAAGCTGGCGCCGCGCTCGAGGGCGAGGAACGCGAGCAGCGCCCGGCGCCAGTCGCGGTCTTCCTCGCCGAGGCGCACGCGCAGGCGCTGCAGCCCGCGCGCGAGCTGGGAACGCACCGTCACCGGCGAGCGCCCCAGGCGCTGCGCGATCTCGCCCAGGTCGAGGTTCTCGTAGAAGCGCAGGTGAACGACCTCTCGATACGGCGAGGGCAGCTCCTGCACCAGGCGCTGGATGCGCGACTCGCCGTCCTCGTGGTCACACACCTCCTCGCGCCGCGCCACGCGCTGCTCGCGCGCCACGCGGTTCCGGCTCGAGCGCCGGTACTCCGAGACGAGGCGCACCCCCACCACGTGCAGCCAGCCACCGAGCCCGCGCCCGTCGCGCTCGGGCGGCGCGCGCAGCGTGCGCAGCCAGGTCTCCTGGGCCAGATCGTCGGCCGTCTCGGAGTCGACCCCCCGGCGCCGGATCTCGCGCCGCAGGGACGTCCACAGCTCCGCGACCTCGCGTTCGTCGGCAGTCCCGGTCGGTCCCGATTCCTCGATCACAGCCCGATCTTAGCCGCGCGGGCCGCGGGCGGGAGGGAAAGAGTCGTTCCCACGCTCCCTCGACCGCCCGCGCACCCGCACGGAATTTTCGGGGTGGCTGCAACACCCGCACGCGCCGCGTCCTGGGGCCCTGCCACAGGGCTGCACGGCCACCCGCTGCTGCTTCCGCCCTTCACAGACGCAGCTCGGGCACGGCGGGGCCGCTGGCCGTCCAGTCGAGCGGCACGACCCGCCGGTCGGGGCCATTCAGGTCGCGGGTGAAGCCGTAGCGGCCCGGGACGAGGGTGAACTCGAGCGCGCCCTCGTCGTCGGTCGTTCGCCCCCGGAAGAGGGACCAGTCGTCGCCGCGGGGTCCGGGCAGGAGGAGCCCGACCGCCTGGCGGGCGAGCGCCGTCCCGTCGTCGGCCAGGAAGCGCAGGCGCGCGCGCACGAGCTCGAGCTCGAAACGGCGCTGCTCCGGGCGCGCGGGCAAGACCCCGTGGGCGCCGAGGCGTGTGGACCACTCGCGCGTGCCCGCCCAGACCTCGTGGTCGCCAGGAAAGAGCCACAGGTGCGCGCGGCCGTCGCCGCCCGTGACGCCCTGGACGTCGAAGCCGCGCTCGTCGCGCAGCGTCAGGCGCACGCCCGCCGCGGGTGCGCCGTTCGTGTGCAGCTCGAAGGTGTGCCGCACCGGAGCGTGGGCGCCGAGCGCGAGCTCGAGCGTGGCCGGCTGGCCCTCGACCAGCGTCACGCGTCCGAGCTCGCGCGTGCCGCCGACGTATCCAGCGCTGCGCGTGCTGCTCGCGAGCTCTTCGGCCGGCAGCACGATCAAGAGGCGCCAGTCACCGGCCGCGAGCTCCAGCCGGAAGCGACCATCCGGCTCGAGCGCGACCGCGCTCTCGAGGCCGGGATCGTGACGCTCGGCCTGGGCGGGATCCGCGGGGCAGGCCCACAGGCGCAGGCGCTCGAGCGGCACGTCGAGCGCGCCCGTGACGCGCCCGCTGAGTTCGACCGCGCACGGCACGTGCACGTCGCGCGTGACAAGCGTGTCCTGGGCGAGCTCGAAAGCCTCGCTGGCGATAATCGCTCCGTTCGGTGGCTCGACCTGCAGCGCGAAGCGGCCGCCCGCGGCGAGATCGAAGCGGTAGCGCCCGTCCTCATCCGTCAGGACGCGCGCCTGCACGCGGCGCCAGGGATCGTGGGACGAATCGGAAGGCGGACTGCCGACCACCCGGCTCGCGGGCGAGTCGTCCTTGCGCGCCGGCACGAGCAGCGCGACCTCGAGCCCGGCCAGCGGCGCGCCATCCGCGTGCTGCACGCGCCCGACGAGCGCCGTGGCGCGCGTGAAATCGAGCGTGACGGTGCGGGTCTCGCCCGCGGTGAGTCCGGGCAGCGCGACGCAGCGCTCACCCAGTCCCGGGAGGCGCACGACGAGCTCGGCATCGCCGGGAATCAGCCCGCCGACGATTCCATCCGCCAGCGGCGTCTCGCCCGCGTGGGCCACGAACGCGTCGGGACTCCGTCCGCTCTTCGGATAGCGCACGAGCACGCGCTCGGGGACGCTCGCGCTGCCCTCGGGCACGACGAAGGCGAGGCGCGCGCGGCTCTTGCCGCGCAGGTGGATCGTCCGCGCGCGACCGGGCTCGAGGTCCGCGAGCGAGACCGGCTCGAACCAGGGATGCTCGAACTCCAGTCGATAGGGTCCGGGCCCGAGGTCCGTGAAGCGCCCGCGCGCGTCGGCGGTGTGGAGCTCTCCTGACGGGCCGAAGAGCCTGAGGTCCGCGGCAGGCGCCTCCAGCAAGGCGAGCGGCAGGTCCTGCCAGGTGAGGTACACCTCGAGCACGCGCGGCGCCTCGAGCGGCGGACAGGGAAGGTCCACGCGCACGCTCTCGCCCGGCGCGAGGCGCACGCGCGGACCGCGGTGCTTGCTCGAGCGGTGCTCGAGGATGAGCACATGCTCGCCCGATGGAACGCGCGTGAAGCGGAAGCGTCCGTCCGGCGCGACGGAGGTGTACCGGAGCTCGTCGGAGCGCTCCGACAGCGTCCCGAACTCGGGCTCGTCGCTGCGCTCGAGCGTCAGCAGGACTCCGCGTGCGGCCACCGGCCGTCCCTGCGTGTCCACCAGCGTGCCCTCGATCGTGCCGGCAGGTTCGAGCGTGGCCGGCTCGAGATCGCGGCGCGCGCCGCGCGCCAGTCCGTCGATGCGCCAGCCGAGCACCGCGAAGCGCTCGTCCTCGACCGCGAGCGCGAACTGGAACGCGCCCGGAGGGTCGAAGTGGAACGAGAAGACGCCTTCCGCGTCGCTCTCGGTCTCGAGATCGCTCCACTCCGGAAGACCGTACAGGAGCTCGCGCTCCCGGCTCGCCGGCCAGCCATGCAGCGTCACGCGCACGCCGACCGCGGGCTCGCCACCGGGAACCCGCAGTCGCCCGCGAATCTCGCCCAGCTCGGCCACCACGGGCGCCGGCGCGGGAGAATCGGGCAGCGCAGCGCGCGGCTCCGACGGAGGCGTCACGCCCGGGGCCCGCGCAGGCCGAGCCTGCGCCGGAACGGCGACGGGCTCGACGCGCGCGGTCGTCGAACGGCGCGCGGATCCGCCCGCGACGAACCACGCGCCCGCCGAGACGAGGAACACGAGCGCGCAGCTCCAGGCCAGCACGGGCGCGCGCGGCGGCGTCACGGGCACGTGCACCGTCGCGGGTTCGAGCGTGGCGAGCAGGAGACCGACCCAGGCCTGGCGCGCGTCGAAGTGGCGATCGAGCTTGCGACGCAGTTGCTCGAGGGCGCGCTGCTCGCGACTGCGCACGGTGGTGACCGGCACGCCGTCCGCCCGGGCCGTCTGCTCCGCACTCCAGCCGCGCAGGTAGCGACTCAGGATCGTCGCGCGGTAGGGCTCATCGAGCTCCATCGCAGCCGTCACGACCAGCTTGACGAGCTCCGCCTGCTCGAGCTCTTGCGCGGCCGAGGGCAGGTGCTCCGCGCGCGCCGAGTCCTCTTCGCGCGCCCGCCGCCTCCCCTTCGCCTGGCCCCGCGCGCGGACCAGGTTGCGCGTCACCGTCGCGAGCCACGCGCGCAGGTTGCCCGCGCTCCCGGGTGGATGCTCGACCAGGCGTACGAACGTCTCCTGGGCCACGTCGTCGGCCTCGTCGCGCCCCACCAGCCGACGCGCGAGGGCACGCACGAAGTCGCCGTGCTCGGCGAGGACGTCGGAGAGGGAGAGCGGTCCGGAGTCGTTTCCCATGGCTCGCTCAGAACAGCGTGTCCGCCCGCGCCGAGGCTGAAAACCCCGAAAAATCGGCGGCGGAGACCCTTCTGCACCCGTAGTCCGGGACTACGCTGGCCGGAGAGTCGGCGGCCTACAGGCGCAGCTCCGACACGCTCGGTCCGCTCGCACTCCAGTCCACCGGGACGATTTCGCTCCGCTCGTCGAGCGAGCGCCGTCCGAAGCCGTAGCGGCCCGAGTTCAGCGTCAAGGTGAGCCGTCCGGATGGATCCAGGCGCTTGGAACCGATCGTCGCCCAGCTACCGTCCTCCTCAGCGTAGAGCACCACCCTTTCCGAGGCCAGCGGGCGACCATCCGCGTCGAGGAACAGCAGGCTCGAGCTCACGAGGTCGACGTCGAAGCGTCGCCGACCGGGCTGGCCGGGCGAGACCTCCAGAGGCGGGAAGCGGACGAACCAGTCGCCCGCCCCGGCGCTGGGCCGGTGACTTCCCGGGAAGAGCCACAGTCGCGTCGTACCGTCGGCGCCGGTCTGTCCCTCGCAGTCATTCGAGAACTCGTCACGCAGCCAGAGGTGCACCTTCCCGGCGCGAGTGCCGTTCGTGTGCACGGCGAACTCCCAGGGCACCGGCGTGAGTACGCCCAGGGGCAGCTCGAGCCTCACCGGCTGGCCTTCCTTCAGGGTCAGGCGCGTGAGCTCGCGGGTACCTCCCACGTGACCGCCCTCGCGCCCATCCGAGGACAGCTGGCTGAGCGGCAAGACCAGCAGCAGCACCCACTCGCCAGCCGGGAGCTCGAGTCGAAAGCTCGCGTCGGGCTCGAACCCGACCGCGGACTTGAGACCGAGGTCGAACCGCCTGGCGGCCTCGGGGTCCGACGGCATGGCCCACAGGCGCATCCGCTCGAGGGGAAACTCGCCCGCGGGCAGCACGCGTCCCGTCACGACGACCGTACGTTGCAGCACGAAGTCTTGCTTCAGGATCGTGTCCGTCTCGAGCCTGAAGACCTCCGTCGCGCGTGGTGCTCCGCGCGGGACCAGGACCTCGAGAGCGAAGTGTCCACCCTCACGAAGTTCGAAGTGATACCGCCCCTGCTCGTCACTCAGCGCACGCGCGGGAGAGGCGAGACCGCCGTCCGTCGATTGCTCCGGCGGCGCCCCGACGCCCCCTACGGAGCTGGGGCCGTCCTGGGGTGTCGCGGACGGGTGCAGCACGACCTCCACGCCGGCGACCGGCCTTCCATCGGCGTGGTGCAAGCGCCCCTGCACGCCCGTCGAACGCGTGAAGTCGAGCCGGGCCGTGCGGGTCTCACCGGCAACCAGCCCGGAAAGCAGGACGCGGCGCTCGCCCAGACCCGGCACACGCACCGCGAGCTCGGCATCGCCGGGCAAGAGCCCGCGCACGAGCGGATCGACGAGTGCTCCTTCCTCGTGCAGCACGAAGGTGTCCTGCTTCCAGCCGCGCCCCGCGTAGCGCACGCTCACGCGCTCGGGCGCGGACGCGTGCCCCTCGGGTAGCACGAGGTCGAGCTGTGCACGGACGTTGCCGACCAGGTTCAGCCCGTAGAAGCGGCCTGGCTCGAGGTCGTCCAGAGCGACCGGCTCGAACCAGGGATGCTCGAACTCCAGGTGATGGAGCCCCGGCTCGAGTTCGGTGAAGACCCCGGCAGCATCGGACGTGCGCACGCTCCCGTCCGGGCCGGTGAGGCGCAGGCTCGCAGGCGGCGGGCCCATTCCGGACAGCGGGTACCCCAGCCACAGGGCCCCCACCCGCAGCTCGCGCAGGAAGTCGAGGTCGGCCAGACGCAACTCCACCTCGCCCCTCTCGCCGGAGGCGAGCGTGACGCTCGGACCCGCTCGCCGGCCCAGCGGATGTTCGAGCTCGAGGCGATGCACGCCCGGGGGCACGCGCGTGAAGCGAAACCGTCCGTCCGCGCTCCCGACCCTTGCCTCGAGCCACTGCACCGCGCGATGCGACAGCGTCGAGGCCGTGAAGCCGTCGAGGGGCTGGAGGCTCAGGCGGAAGGGCTGCCCCAGGATCGGCTCGCCTGCAGCATCGACCAGCGTGCCCTCGATCGTTCCGGCGGGCTCCAGCTGGGCCGGCTCGAGGTCGCGCCGCTGACCGGCATGCAGATCGGACAACCGCCAGCCCAGGGCCGCGAAACGCTCGTCCTGGACCGTGAGCGCGTACTGGAACGCGCCGGGCGGAGCGAAGCGGAAGAGGAAGCGCCCCTCCCCGTCGCTCTCGGTCTCGAGATCACTCCACTCGGCCTCGCCATGCAGCTGCACGGCCCCGGGATTGCGGCCCCAGCCCTTCAGCAGGAGCCGCACGCCCGCAGCCGGGACACCGTCGCGGCGCGACAGTCGTCCACGGATCTCGCCGACCTCGGCCGCCCGGGCCGTGGACGAAGCAGGAAGCGCCTCCGGGACCTCGCGCGCGCCGTCGAAGGACTTCCCGGTCGGCACCGGCGGACGCGACTCCGTATCCGTGACCAGGGCGACGGCTTCCGTCACCACGGGCGTCTCGCGCCAGGCCCCCCGCCACGCGACCACCGCGACCACGGCACCGAAAGTCAGCGCCCCTGCGCTCCAGCCGACCCGCGAGCTGCGCGGCGCGGCCGGTGCGGGCGTCGGTACCGATGAAGGCTCGAGCTTCAGCGTCCGCACGAAGAGCCCGATCCACGCCCGGCTGCCGTCGAAGTGCCGGTCGAGCCTGCGCCGCAGCTGGGCCAGGGCGCGCTGCTCGCGGCTGCGCACGCTGACCACCTTCACGCCGTGCTCCGCGGCCGTGTGCTCGTGAGTCCAGCCGCGCAGGTACAGCGCCAGGATCGTCCCACGGTAAGGCTCCTCGAGCTCCATCGCACTCGTGACCACGAGCTTGACGAGCTCGGCCTCCTCGACCCCCTCGGCCACCGAGGGCAGGAGCTCGGAACGCGCCACCTCCTCCTCGCGGCGCATCCGGCGGGCCCGCTGTCGCCCCCGCGCCCGCACGAGGTTGCGCATCACCGTGGACAGCCAGCCGCGGAGGTTCCCGGAATGCTCCGGGGGCGACTCGAGCAGACGCGCGAAGGTCTCCTGGACGACCTCCTCGGCCTCGTCGGGCCGCACGAGGCGCCGCGCCAGCGCGCGCACGAACTCGCCGTGCTCGGCCAGCACTCCGTCCGGGAACGACTCGCCACGGGGCTTCATCCCCTCCAGAACAGCGTCTGCACGTCCATACAGGCAAGAAATCGCTGAAAACGTCCGCATTGAAGCGCGAGCGGCCGCCCTGGCCGAGGACCTTGCCTGCGAAGGAGCCGAGGCGCCGGACGCGTGCTCGAGTTCCTCTTCCAGGTTCGCCTGGCCGCGAGAGGAGAAGCGGGGTCCGTCCAGGTGTCTACTCTCGTGCTCCATGCGCCTGCCGCTGACCCTCTTCTTGCTCCTCCCTCCCCTCGTCGCCTGCGTGGCCACTCCGGATCCCGTCGTCGCCCGGGCCGAGCTGAACGCCCTGCACGCCGAGCAGCGCCGACTGCACCTCTCCGAGGATGCGTCGGGCTTCGCGGCGCTGCTCGACGACGACTACCACGAGCTGCGCGACGGGCGCATCCTGCATCCGACGCGGGCCGAGAAGGAGGCGCGCTTCCGGCGCTACTTCGAGGCGGTCGAGTTCCTGGCCTGGGACGATCTCGTCGAGCCGGAGGTGCGCATCGCGCGCGACGGCACGCTCGCCACGGTGGCGGTGCGGAAGCTCGTGCGCACGCGCGAGGACCACGACGGCGAGCCGTGCGTCACGCGCACGGTCTTCGCGTGGCTGGCGACGTGCGTGCGGCGGCCGGAGGGCTGGCGCATCGCGGCCGTGGCCTCGACGCTGGCGCCGAACGACACCGCGACGAGCGTTGCGGCGCTGCGCCACGCGCTCGGCAGCGAGGCGGAGCTGGCCGCGCTCGAGCACCTGCGCGCGGTGTATGCCTGCCGCGGACCGAGCGGTGAGTACCGTCTGGCGCTCGAGCTCGAGCCTGCGGACAGCGGGCGCATCGTGTGGACCTTCCCCGGGCAACCGGAGAGCACGTTCGAGTTCGAGGGCGACGCGGTCCGGCTGCTGGCCGAGGGCGGCGCTCGCACGGCGCTCGCGCCGGAGGAGGCCGAGATGGTGCGCGCGCACGCCTTCCCGCGCCTCGTCGCGGCCCCCGAGGCGTTCCTCGGGCCGCTGACGCGCGTCGGCAGCTCGCAGGAGGACGGCCGCACCCTCGAGCGCCTCGAGGCGGCCTCGGGCAGCGCCCTCGTGCTCGACCTCGCGACCGATCTGCCGCTCCGGATCGAGCTCCTCGACCAGCGCAACACGCCGCCCGCGACGGTCGTGGTGCGCTTCGAGCGCTGGCGGGAGCTCGACGGGTTGCTCCTGCCCGAGCGCGTCGTGGCCGTCGACGGACGCGGCGAGTGGGTCATGGAGCTCGATTCGGCGCTGCTCGGGCCCGGCGGCGGCTGAACGATCTTCCCTTGCCGCTCACGCGACGCTCCGGGCCCGCGTAGTCGCCCGGTCCCGCTCCCTCACCGCCAGAAAGCCGGTTCTCCGTTGCCCCACGCGAACGTCGCCCGAGAGTCCTCCCGCTTCCCCCGCTGCTCCCGGATCGCCGTCGCCCTCGCGCTGCTCGGCCTCGCCGCGCCGGCCTCCGCCCAGTGGAGCCAGTGGGGCGGCCCCGCGCGCGACTTCCGCGCGCCCGTGAAGGGCCTGGCGAAGAGCTGGCCCGAGGCGGGCCCGAAGGTGCTGTGGGAACGCGCGCTCGGCTCCGGCTACTCCTCGATCGTCGGTGACGGCGAGCGGGTCTACACGCTGGTCCAGCGCGACGCGCGCGAGCGGCTCGTCGCCCTCGAGAAGCGCACCGGTGCGACCGTGTGGGAGCACGAGCTCGGCGCCATCGAGGGCAACCCGCCGCCGAACTCGACCCCGCTCGTGGTCGGCGAGCGCGTCTACGCGCTCGGCTTCGGCGGGATCCTGTGCGCGCTCGACCGCAAGAGCGGCAAGCCGATCTGGAGCCACGACCTCGTGGCCGAGTACGGCGCGAAGTCGCCCCAGTTCGGCTTCGCCACGAGCCCGCTCGCGCTCGATTCGGCGCTGATCCTGCCGATCGGCGGCAAGGGCATCGGCGTGGCCGCCTTCGCGCTCGAGGACGGCAAGCTGCTGTGGCGCGCGCACGACTTCCAGGAGTTCTACGCCTCGCCGCTCCACATCGAGCTCGGCGGCAAGAGCGAGGTCGTCGTGCTGACCCCCGAGCTCCTCGCCGGCCTCGATCCCGCCACCGGCGCGCTCTTGTGGAGCACGCCCGCCCTGAACGAAGGCGGCCAGAACATCTCGACCCCGGTGTGGAGCTCGGACGGGCTCCTGTGCGTGACCGCGACCACCGCGGGCAGCATCGCCTTCCGCCTTACGAAGGAAGACGGCCAGACCCGGGTCCAGGAGCTGTGGAGGAACGACCAGCAGATCTCCCAGACCACCGTCGTGCGCGTCGGCGACTTCTACCTCGGCTCCATCGGCGAGCCGGCCCAGGTGACCGCCTTCCACGCCGCGACCGGCGCCATCGCCTGGCAGAAGGAAGGCCTCGCTCTCGCCAACGTCCTCGCCACCGACGACGCGCTCGTCCTGTTCGATTACGACGGCACCGTGGCCCTCGCCACCGCGACCGCGACCGGCCTCGACATCCACGCCCGCGCCAAGCTGATGGAACCCTCCGCCTTCACCCCCCCCAGCCTCGACGGCCACACGCTCTACCTGCGCGACAACCAGCGCATCGTGGCCCTCGACCTCGGCGCGGGGAAGTGATCGCCCTCGACACCGTCAGGAAGCTGCTCGTGGCGAGGTAGGGAGTGTGGGCCTCTGGATCGCCCTTACTGGCTACACCAATTCGGAAGGTGATGCGTTACACGGAACAGTCTTCAGGCGGTTCTTACCGCGGTTGCAGAAGACGAAGAGATCGCCGGACAGGGGATCGCCCGAGAGCCGCGAACGCACCAGGCCCGAGAGCCCGTTGAAGGACTTCCGCATGTCCGTCCCGCCCGCAGCGAGGAAGATGCGGCCCTGACCGAGCCGGCTCAGCACGAGCGCAGCGCCTGCACCATCGCGACGAGCC
>Ga0172373_10001818_pt1 | contig 33867 bp, 39 predicted proteins | sample Lak10m_2_FD_114546 | JGI IMG/M metagenome (GOLD analysis project Ga0172373, IMG submission 114546) | Freshwater microbial communities from Kabuno Bay, South-Kivu, Congo - kab_092012_10m | ecosystem: Environmental > Aquatic > Freshwater > Lake | place: Democratic Republic of the Congo...
CACGAAGTTATGTGCGTCTTGTAAGTGATGTTTGATATAACCAGTAATCTCATCAGGAGTATTGATTGGTCCTTTAGAACCATGAGATTCCTTTTTGTCGTGACCTGATTTTGTATGTTCATTAGCAAATGTTATTGAGCTAAAAGCCAAACATATGAATGTCAAAAGGATTCCTAGTTGCAATGTTACTTTTTTCATATTTCTGTAATCAGATTATCTATGAGTTACTTAAAATCGAATGCAAAAATACATAATAATTTAAAATAAAAAACTTTTTTTATTGTTTGTGGGATAATTTTATTTTGGTGTACTGGCTATAGAATTAGTCCTAATCTATAATTAAAAAAATCAGTATCTCGCGCGCCATTATTTTTTGATATTTGCATTATTGATTTTAGCATTTATAGATTCAGCAACAGCATTAGTTTTATTTCCCATTTTATGATAATTCAGTATTTCATTTTCGTGATTTATTACTAAATGGGCAAAATTTGCCAATTCGTTTATTTCTGATTTTTCAACCAAACTTAATATCAATTCTGTAGGGGAGCTATCATCGATATCTACAACATCGAAACTCAATAATATATCTTCAGGCACTAGTTGTTTAGCAAATTTTTGATGTAAATCTTGCATTGTTTTTTAGAAACAAGTTATTCAAAAATATACTAATACACCAAAATAATATTTACCCTTGTTTGTCTGTCTTTTGCATTAATAGATTTGACATAACCAAGGTTTCTAAAAACAAGAAAACGAAAAGAGGTATAAGAATAAACATTTTATCGATCAAAAGGATGGTTTTTAACGCTAACATTTTAGAGTAAAAAATCATCATAAACAAACCTATTTTAACAAACATAGCTACTAAAAACCCATAGCCAGCATTATTAGGCATCACTGTATAGAGCAATTCTAAACCCGTAACAATAAAAATGGAAGAAATTCCAAAAAAGGCATAGAAAGAAATCACTGAAAAAGGTAAATTCCAATGAAATAAAACAGACTGAATGAGAGCCATCAAAACTGCTACCAAAACAATAATTCCATTAAACACCAATAACCTTTTTACCAAACTACTTTTTTGCATCATCTTCATTAGACATTTTAATAACCTGTCGGATTACCGAATAGGTAGAACCAAAAACTGCCAACAAAGTTAATACTTTATCGTAGCCAAAAGATTCGATTGGATGATTTTTATCTAACCACACTCCTAATAAATGAGATAAATAGATAGTTAACCCCATTTGTAGTCCAAGGGAAGAAAACTTCAACCAAACATTAGAAGTTTTTGTTGCCTTATGTTGTTCATTATTTTCCACGATATAAAATATTTAATACAAGATACATAATTTAAAAGAATATTGAGATGAAAGAAAGGAAGAATAATTTCCCTTGTCAAAAAGTAACTCTTATATTTGTTGCATATATGATGACTGTAGATGAAATAATACAGCCCATTGAGGCAGAAATGAAGGAATTTGAACTTCATTTCAAATCACATTTACAATCAAAAGTTCCTTTGTTAGACAAAATAACGCACTACATCATTAAACGTAAGGGTAAACAAATGCGCCCAATGTTTTTATTCTTAACTGCTAAAATGTTAGGGGAAATCAATACAAAAACATATCAAGCAGCATCGTTGGTCGAATTACTGCATACCGCGACACTAGTGCACGATGATGTTGTGGATGATTCTAACGAACGACGAGGTTTTTTCTCTATCAATGCATTGTGGAAAAATAAAATTGCTGTGTTAGTTGGAGATTACATGTTGTCTCGCATACTCTTACTTTCGATTGAAAATAAAAATATTCGTGTTCTAGAAATAGTTGCGCGTGCAGTTCGTGAAATGAGCGAAGGTGAACTTTTGCAAATTGAAAAAGCTCGTAAATTAGATATTACGGAAGAGGTCTATTTTGAAGTGATCCGACAAAAAACAGCATCCTTGATTGCAACTGTTTGTGAATCAGCAAGTGCATCAGTAGATCGAGAAGACCAAGCTGAAAATATGCGAAAATTTGGAGAATTAGTTGGTTTAGCTTTTCAAATCAAAGACGATATTTTTGATTATGGGGACCCCAAAGAATTAGGAAAACCAACAGGATTGGATATACGCGAACAAAAAATGACACTTCCGTTAATTTATGCAATCGCTAATTCAGATAAATCGATTAAAAAAGAATTGATATACATAGTCAAAAACAAATACGATCAACCAAAATATATCAAACGTGCTATTGAACTGATACAAGCAGCAGGTGGAATTGCATACGCAACTGAAAAAATGATTGAATTAAAAAATGAAGCTTTAGCCTTATTGAAAGATATTAAAGATTCACAAGCCAAACGCGCTTTAATTGGTTTAGTAGAATATTCGATTGAACGTAAAAAATAATTCACTACGATGAAACAAAATTATTTAATTGCCCTTATCGGTATCATTGTGTTGATTGGATGTTCACGCAACGAGAACAAACAAGTAAAAAAGAAAACTCCAAAGGTAGAATCACTAGTAGAAATTCATGATGGTATTTTCACAGAGTACTATCCTGGAAAAAAACAGAAAAAATTTCAAGGCGAACAAGACGAAAATGGCCAACGCCAAGGTAAATGGACATTTTATGGACCGGAAGGTTTAGAATTAAGCATTACGCATTACGAACATGGTATACGTCATGGTCATTCCATCGTAAAATATCCTAATGGGGCGATACATTATTATGGAGAATACGCTATGGACCAACAAGTGGGCATTTGGAAATCCTATGATCAGCAAGGAAATTTAACTGAAGAAAAAGACTACGGACAAAAATAATGGCTAGAATACCTCCGCATATCATTGACGAAATCATGCAAACCTCTCGTATTGAAGAGGTAATCGGGGAATTTGTTCATTTAAAACGCGCTGGTTCGAGTTTAAAAGGATTAAGTCCATTTACCGATGAGAAAACACCATCTTTTGTAGTTTCTCCTGCAAAACAGATATTCAAATGTTTTTCAACTGGAAAAGGAGGGTCTGTTGTTACATTCTTAATGGAAAAAGAACACTATTCTTATCCAGAGGCATTAAAATGGCTTGCCAATAAATACAATATTACTTTACCAGAAGAAGAAGAGCAAACTGCAGAACAATTAGCTGTAATTACGGAAAGAGAAAGTTTACAAATCATTAATGAATTTGCTAAAAACCATTTCCACGAGCGAATGCTTACCACTGAAGAAGGGAAAGCAATTGGATTAAGTTATTTTGTGGAACGCGGGTTTAGACAAGACATTATTGAAAAATTTCAATTAGGTTATTGTCTCGAAAAAGGAAATGATTTTACAGAAGCTGCTCTTAATAAAGGGTATAAATTGGAATACCTTGAAAAAATAGGGTTAGTCAAATCGAAAGATGGACGAAATTTTGATTTTTTCCGTGGTCGTGTCATGTTTCCTATTCACTCTGTTACTGGACGTGTACTTGGTTTTGGAGGAAGAACGTTATTGTCCGACAAAAAAATTGCTAAATACTTCAATTCTCCTGAAAGTATCATCTATAACAAAAGTGATATTCTCTATGGATTATTCTTTGCAAAAGGAGATATAATCAAATACGATAATTGCTTTTTAGTAGAGGGTTATACGGATGTAATTAGTATGCATCAAGCTGGCATTACGAATGTTGTATCCTCCTCTGGAACTTCTTTGACACATGGTCAAATCAAATTAATTAGAAGATATACTCCGAACGTTACGATTCTCTATGATGGAGATGCAGCAGGAATCAAAGCATCATTTAGAGGAATAGATTTGCTATTGGAAGAAGGTTTAAATGTACGGGTAGTATTATTCCCAGACGGAGACGACCCTGACTCCTATTCTAAAAAGGTAAGCTCCACTGAATTAGAAGAGTACATCCAATCGAACACGAAAGATTTTGTAACATTTAAAGCAGAAATTTTATTACAAGGTACGACCGATCCGATTCAACGCTCTAAGTTAATTCACGATATAGTTCACTCAATTTCGCTCATTCCAGATCAAATCTCACGTACTGTTTATACGAAAGAAATTGCAAAACGCTTCGATATTGATCAAACCATCGTAGAACAAGAATTAATCAAGTTAAGAAGAAATATACTAGGAAAACAAACGATAGAGACTGAACAAAGCCCAGAATCGCACGTTGACTTTTTTAATGCTCGAAAACCAAAAGTAGAACAACCTCAATCCAACGATCATGTCATTGAGGAGCAAATTAATGCGCTTGAGTATGACTTGATTCGTATACTAGTTAAATACGGAACTTTAGTAATCCCAGACGAGAAACGAGAATTATCAAACGAAGATATCACAGTAGCACAGCTGATTTGTAATGAATTATTTAGAGACGAACTAACCTTTAACCATCCAACTTTTCAAAAAATCTATCTCTACGCGAATGAGGGTATAAATCAACAAAAAACAACTTACCAAGCTAAGCATTACCTTCGTTCAGAAGATCAAGACATTGTACAAATTGTCTCTGAAATTGAAACAGATAAATACGAATTAAGCCACAACTGGTTAAAAGAAAAAAACATAGAAACTAGTTATGAAATTGACAAACTAAAAGCAGCAGTTTCTAGTTCGATTCTTGCATTCAAAACAGATAAGTTACAACAGCGTATAAATGAAATACGTATAAAAATAAGTCAATTAGGAGACGACGAAATGGATAAAATGGAAGAACTATTAATTGACCAAATAAATTATGAACGAGCAAAAATGCGATTTGCAGAACAATTAGGAAGAATAATTTTACGTTAATGATGAGTCAAACACTTTTTGAATTAGGACCATACAATGTATGTTTATGGAATATTTTTGCACTTGCTATCATTTATTTAATAGCATTTATTCTTAGACGTATCGTACATCAATCTTTGAAACAGTATTTGATTGGAGTAAATATTCGTTTAGAAGGAAGAAGAACTACTTGGTTACGACTAGTTAGTCAAAGCATCTACTTAATCGCAGCATACATAGCCATACTTAGCTTTAAAATCAATAACAATAATGTTTCCTTTAAAGAGTTCTTAAATTTTAAACTTATTGAATCTAAAACGATTAACATTTCCTTTTTTCAAATTATTATCGTAATTATACTATTTTTTGCAGCACGTATATCGGTGAATTTTATGAAATTATATTTCAATAGAAAATTTAGACAGCAAAAAAATTACAACCCAAGCACCGAATACATTTATGTTCAATTAAGCAAATACACGATTTATATATTTTCGATATTATTTAGTTTAAACCTATTCAATATTAATCTTGGACTTTTACTTACTGGGTCAGCAGCATTATTAGCGGTTATTGGTTTTATCTTCCAAGAGGTTTTTAAGGATATGTTTTCAGGTTTAGTTTTACTATTTGAAGGAACACTTAAAATCGGTGATATTATTGAAATTAGAGACTCTAAATTTAAAGAACCTGTATTTGCACGTATACTTAAAATCAATGTACGTACTACACAAATTGTAACGCGCGATGGAAATGTTTTCATCATTCCAAATGCCAAATTAACACAAGAATATGTAGAAAATTGGAGTCAAGGAAATGAAGCAAGTAGAACATCAATTATTGTACATATTCAATATGGATCCGACACAAACTTGGTTTCTAACTTATTAAAACAAGCTGCTTTAAGTCATCCAAAAGTAAAAAAATCAGAACCTATTCAAGTGCAATTGAGAAACTTCAGTGATAATGGACTAGAAATGGAATTATTATTTTGGACAGAAAACACTTGGGATATCAATAATTATAAATCAGATGTTCGACTAGAAATTGATCGATTATTCAGAGAATATAAAATTACAATACCATATCCACAAAGAACTATTCACATAGACAATACTATTCATGAAAAAAATTACTAGTTGCATCTTACTAATTATGATTGCATGCAATTCATCCTTTGCTCAAAACTTGGATTATACACTATTAAAAAGCATCAATCATTCTTATACCTCTACTGGCGGTAAAATACAGTCCGGTATTACAAATAGTGTCACACCGCTTGCAATCGCAGTTCCTGCAGGTATATTAGCTTATTCTTTGTTCAAAAAGGACTCTATTACTAGACAAAAATTTTATACTATTGCTTCTTCTGAATTCTTTGCGGGTGTAATTACTACCTCCCTAAAATTTGCAGTACACAGGGAGCGTCCATTCAAAACACATAGTGATATTACTAAATACTCAGTCGCAGGCTCGCTTTCATTCCCTTCTGGGCATACAAGTGCAGCATTTTCAATTGCAACATCCATCAGTTTAGCATTCCCAAAATGGTATGTAGTTGCTCCGTCCCTACTTTGGGCCAGTATAGCAGGTTATTCTAGGATGTATTTAGGAGTTCATTATCCATCTGACGTTATTGTAGGCGCTGTGATTGGCGCTGGTACAAGTTACTTATGCCACAAAGCAAATCAATGGATACGACGTTAAACCATTAGAGCCGCAATGTATTGCGGCTCTAATGGTAACAAATATTGCAATTATACTAAAAAAATATTGCGGCTCAATTGTAAAAAAAACAGATGTAATTTTTAATTTTTTGGTTCTCGAATAAACATACGAGAAAAATCAATAATCTCTGTAGGATTAGTTACAAAATTTTTTACACGGAAATTTATCATCGTCATAAAATCCTGATGAAACAGAGGCATAATTGCAGCGTCATCTATAATTTGTTGATCACATTTCACAAATAAATTTCTTCTAGTATTAGCATCTCGTTCACGCATTGCCAATCTAAAATTCGCATCAAATGTTTTACTTGAATATTTAAATGGATTGGAAATCACCGATGAGTTTGAAATGTTTTCACTAAAAAATAAATTTAAAAAATTCTCTGGATCCGGATAATCAGCAATCCAACCTCCTCTCCACATTTTAGCCTCCCCAGACTGAATGGCTTTATCACGATCCTCTATAGAACATACTTTCAATGTAACATTTACATTTAAATGTTCCTTTAACTGTTTACTTACACCAACTGCTGCTTTATATGGAGCGGTACCTACTTTTGCATTAACATACAATTTAACGGAAGGGAAACCTGAACCATTTGGGTATCCTGCTTTGGCCAATAATTGTTTTGCTAAATCTACATTAAATGAAAAACCCTTAACTAAAGAGTCCTTGTAATCCAATATTTGTGGAACAAAACCATAAAGAGATGGATTACCTTCTCCTTGTAATGTATTTTCTATTAAATCTACACGATCAATTGCGAGGTTAAAAGCTTTTCTAACATTAACATCATTAAATGGTTCTGATGTATTTGCAAAACCATAATAAGCTGAGCCCAATGCTTCTCTAATATCAATTTTGTGTTTCACCGTTTTACCAGCAATTGCAGTATTTAAATCTCCTAACATATTTTCGATCTGATCAACTGGTATATCCATAACCAAATCAATGGATTTATTACGAAATGCTAGTAACTCAGACTTTTTATCTTTAGAATAACTAATTTCTATATTAGCTAGAAAAGGTAATTGATTCCCTAGGTTATCCTTCATCCAATAATTAGAATTTCTAGCAAGAATAATTTTATCCTCTGTCCACTCTTCCAAACGAAACGCACCAGAACCGACCGGATGTTTCCCAATTTCTGAACCATACGTATCGAAAGCTTCTTTAGGAAAAATACCTAAGGAATAATGAACCAACAACTTATCAAAACCAGAAAAAGAATACTCTAATTCGATACTTAACGTATTGTTATCTATCACTTTAATACTATTCAAGTTTTTTGGAGATACACCTTTTTTGGATTGATCATAATAGGATTTTGCTCCTTTAATTTTAGAAATTAATAACCAATAAATTTCATTATCAACGGATTTACTACATGCAAATTCCAACGTGTTTTTTACATCATGCGCAGTAAGTTCTCTACCCTTACCATCTTCAAAACAATCATCGTCGTGAAAATAAATACCTTTTCGTAGTTTAAAAGTAAATTTGGTTGCGTCTTGGTTAACTGTAAAACTTTCAGCAACATTCGGAACAATCTCGTTAGAAAGAGGATCTACTTTTAACAAAGTTTCAAAAATCTGACTTCCAACGCGTTGATTGTAAATACTGGAAGAAGATATTGGTAATAAAGTGGATATTTTTTCTGCGGACATAAATCGGAACACACCACCATATTTAGCATTTCCTTTTGCTTTTAAATTTGAAATATCGTTACTATCTGAACATGCAGTATGCAATAATAGTGATAACAATGTCCCAATAAAAATAATTCTGCGCATAAACGTATAAGTTTAGAGTAACAAATATATTAATAATAGCAAGATAATTGTTGCAATCTTATATAGTTAGTTCATTTTTTTACTCAATGATACGAACGAAAAGCACCCTTAATTGAAAAAATTTGATTTTCAAAAGGTTAGGGAAAAAATTAATAATAGTCCTGAAAAAAAACGGGGAAGAAAAATAGAGATAAACGTATGTAAGCTATTACTTATGGTGTATCTACTACTTTTTTTCTAATGATAACAGTGGCAGACTTAGTCACACCTGCTTCTAATTGGACATAAGAGAAACCTTCATATTCAACTCCACCTATCACAATTTCACCTTTAATATCAAGTACCGCAACACCAGCTTGACCATCTCTGTATATCCCAGAAAAATCAAAAGCAACTTCTCCACTGCCATTTGTAACTCCGCTATCTGATAAATTACCATTCGCTGGAGTTCCTTGGGTGGATTGAGCGTGTATGGTGATTTTTACATTTGCCAAAGGTACTTTGGATTCATTTACTGCAGTAATAATTGTTTTCGTTGGTTCAATTTTATGACAACTAGAAAATAGTAAAGTAAAAGCAACTAGAATGCAAGAATAAAGAACTTTTTTCATCGGATATAAATTAATTGGTTATTGAAAACTTAACAGTTTGTACCTGTGTGGTTTGGTAAGTCGCTCGAACAGTACCCATGCCTGAAAATTGATCTTTTTCAACAATAATGTCAAAATATCCATCCCTAGAGGTAGAAATTTGTGACGCAAAAAAAGTATCTAAGTTGAATGTACAAAAACCAGAGGTATTTGTTCTTAATTTGTCGCTATGTTTGGAAGTAGCTGGATCGGAAGTGGTACTTGAAATTAATTTAACTTCAACATCTCCTACTAGGTTTCCACTTGCATCTCTAACAAAAACTTTAACGAGTGATTGCGGCTTTTCGCAACTAGTTAAATTTAAAACAAATAACGTTAGAAACGTTAATAGTAAAGGTCTTAATAAACGATTCATTTATAATTAAAATTAAAACTAATTATTCAAAGTTAAGCATAAATTTTACGATGTGTAAAAAATCAATCGTAAAATAAACAATTTGTTCGCATACAAATATAGATTTATGTAACTTTGAAATACAAAAAGTTAAATGATACTTTCACAAATAAAAAAAGATGAAAAATAAAATATCCGATGTTTTACTATCTATCAACTCTTTTGAAATCAATGATATTGATCAACTTGAAACATTTCGAATTCAATTTCTTGGTTCAAAAAGTGAAATAAAGAACTTATTTGGAGAGCTAAAAACAGTTCCAAACGAAGACAAAAAAAATATTGGAAAAGAATTAAATGACTTACGTATTCAAGCAGAAGATAAATACGTTTCATTTAAAGAAAAGTTAGAAAACAACACAACGTCTAAAGAAACTATCGATTTTTCAAGACCTGGTGAAAATTTCACCGTTGGATCTCATCATCCTATCTCTTTAGTTCGAAGAGAAATCATTGAAATTTTCAACAGAATTGGTTTCACAGTTTCAGAAGGCCCAGAAATTGAAGATGATTGGCATAATTTTTCAGCTCTTAATTTCCCTCCGGAGCATCCCGCGCGCGACATGCAGGATACTTTTTTTATTGAAAAAGGAGAACGAGAAATGGCTTTACGTACACATACTTCTTCGGTTCAAGTTCGCGTAATGGAAAATCAAAAACCGCCAATAAGAACTATCTCCCCTGGCAGAGTTTATCGCAATGAAGCCATATCAGCAAGAGCTCACTGCTTCTTTCACCAAGTAGAAGGTTTGTACATCGACAAAAATGTATCTTTTGCAGACTTAAAACAGACACTCCTTTACTTTGCAAAAGAAATGTTCGGTGAAAAGGCACAAATCCGTTTACGCCCTTCTTATTTTCCATTTACGGAACCAAGTGCAGAGGTGGATGTTTCCTGTTCTATATGCAATGCAAAAGGATGTAATGTCTGTAAATATACAGGTTGGTTAGAAATATTAGGATGTGGTATGGTTGATCCAAATGTACTAGAAGCTTCAGGTATTGACTCTACTACCTACACTGGTTATGCATTTGGAATGGGCATAGAACGAATTACACAATTAAAATACAAAGTCAATGATTTGAGGTTATACTCTGAAAATGATGTTCGTTTTTTAAAACAATTTACACCTTCTATTTAATATGGCACTCGACTGGAATGAAATAAAATCTGTAGAGGAACTACATGAAATTTGGGAAAACGCGATAGTTAAACCAGCTGTTTTTTTCAAACATAGCACGCGATGTAGTATATCGTCTATGGCGCTCAGAGCATTTGAACGCAACTGGCTACCAGATGATACGCAATTATTTTTCATTGACTTAATTGCAAATAGGGATGTTTCAAATCTTTTGGCCGAACTTAGTCAAATAGAACACCAATCTCCACAAATAATTGTTACCCATAATCGAAAAGTAATTTTTTCAGATTCTCACGGAACCATAGATGCTGAAAAAGTGCAAAAACTAATCCATTAAACATGTCACGAGCAAGAAGAATATCAATTATAGTAGTTCTTGTAATTCTAATAGGAGCCTACTTTATTATTCCATTAATTGATAATTTTGATCCTAAAGAACCAGAGCAAGTGACTGAAATTGAATTGGCAAAATTTAATTTCTTAGATGACGTTACCCTTAAATATGGCACAATAAAAGAATTAAGTTTTACTGTTAAAGATAAATCTGTAAACAAAATAGAATTACTCATCTCAGACAGTATAGTTCAAACATGGAATTCCCCAGTTGGTAAAATTACATTTGAATTAAATCCTTCGAAATTAACTTTAGGTGCGCAGGAAATTAAACTAAATATTTTTTCAAACAATAAACTTGTTTCGGAAGATAGTAGATTAATTCGTGTTTTATCCGATATAAAACCACAGCAAATTACAGCGAAAGTAGTTTCATTATTGCCACACAATACGCTTCATTTTACACAAGGGTTAGAATTTTATGGAAATGAACTATTCGAAGGAACTGGACAATATAACGAAAGTAAGGTGATGAAAATAGATCTTTCCACTGGAAATATCCAAAAATCAGTGTCAATAGACCCAACTTGTTTTGGTGAAGGAATTACAATTTTTAACGACAAGTTATATGAAATTACCTGGAAGGAGCAAAAATGTTTTGTATACAATGTACAAACATTAGAACTTGAAAAAACAATCAATTATGTTGGAGAAGGATGGGGATTGTGTAATGATGGAAAAAATATTATTATGTCTGATGGATCCGAAAGAATCTATTTCAGAAACCCCAATACTTTTGAGATCGTTAAAACGATTGAAATTTATGATAATGTTGGCCCAAGAATTAACCTGAATGAATTAGAATACATAGATGGTAAAATATATGCCAATGTATGGCAAGAAAATTATATTTTGGTTATCGATCCAACACTTGGAAAAATTGAACGCATCCTAAATTGTGCATCTGTAATTGCTCAAGCAAGAGGTACTGGCGAAGTACTCAATGGTATTGCCTACAATAAAAGCAATAAGAAGTTGTACCTCACAGGTAAAAATTGGAACAAGATAGCGGAAGTAGTACTTAAATAAAAGTAATTAATTCGGATAAAATCCTATTGCTTTTCTGGTTCTGTTTAATGTAACTCTTGCAATTTCCCTTGCTTTTTTTGCTCCTTCGGCAAGAATTTCATCAATTTTGGTTGGATTTTCTTGGTAGTAAGTGAATAATTCTCTTTCCTTCGCAAAATTGGTTAGAATTAATTGAAACAATTCTGTTTTAGCATGACCATAACCATATCCTTTCGTTTTATAATTAGACTCCATTTGTACACGTTGTTCTGGAGTAGCAATCAACTTATATAATTGAAAAACATTACAAGTAGCAGGATCTTTTTCATCATCCAATCCTTTGGTATCGGTAACTATTTTCATTATTTGTTTCTTTAACTCTTTTTCCGGTAAAAAAATATCGATATAATTGTTGCGCGATTTACTCATTTTTTGTCCATCAATCCCAGGAATAAGTTGGGTTTCTTTTTGTAAATCTTCTTTTGGAATTACAAAAACTTCTCCCATTTTATGATTAAAACGTGCAGCTACATCCCTTGTAAACTCTAAATGTTGCAATTGATCTTTTCCTACAGGGACAATCTCAGCATCATACAACAAGATATCTGCCGCCATTAACATTGGGTAGTTGAATAATCCAGCATTTACATCTTCTAAACGATCTGCTTTATCTTTAAAACTGTGCGCTAAGTTTAGACGTTGAAAAGGAAAATGACACATCAAATACCAAGTTAACTCTGTAGTTTCAGGCACATCACTTTGACGATAGAAAAATGTTTTCGAAGGATCTAACCCAAAAGCTAACCAAGCAGCCGCTGTTTCTTGTGTATTAGCATGTAATTCCACTGGATTCTTAATTTGCGTCAATGAATGCATATCTGCAATAAATAAAAACGCTTCGTTTGCAGGATTGTTAGCCATTTCTATTGCAGGTCTAATTGCACCTAATAAATTCCCTAAATGTGGTCTACCTGTACTTTGAACTCCAGTTAAAATTCTAGCCATTGTTAATATTTTTATATTTCGTTTTTAATTTTTTGTTCTAATGCCCTTGCATCCATTCCTCCGGCATGACGCCAAACAATTTCCCCTTTTTTGAATAAAACCAAGGTTGGTACGCTTCTAATTTTGAATTTTGCCGCAACCTCTTGATTCTTGTCAACATCAATTTTTACTATCCTTACACTACTTCCCATTTTAACCTTAAATTGATCTAATATTGGGTGCATTTGCTGACATGGACCACACCATGTTGCATAAAAATCAACTAAAGTGGGTGTTTCAGATTGAATTATCTCACGAAATTTTGACATTTTAGTGTGTCTTTTGAGTGTTAAACGAAGAAAACATATTCATCCATATCATTCTACTCCAGCGGTAATTTATGGGCGCTATAAACAAAGATACCATAGAAATAATTATAATATGGTACCAAGCATTCGTTTCAGGATAAATAAGATACGTTAATAAAAAAGTTACTATCGAAATAGCCACTGTTAAACCATAACTTACATACATTGCACCTTGCCAAAATCCGCCTTCAATTTCAAATTTATGACTGCAATTCGAACACCTAATTGGCATTTTATGAAAATTTTTTAAATCATATTTTGAGGAAGTTAAAAAAGCATTTCCTTCGTGACAAATTGGACATTTTTCATGCCAGATACTGTAGATTTTAGATCCTTTCTTCATGGAAAATTAGATGAAATAAAAACGGCACCGCATATACGGTGCCGTTTAAATACGATAACCGTAAATTATTTATTAGATACCAAAGAAGCCTTTAAGAACTCTCTATTTAATCTAGCAATATTGTCTAATGAAATTCCTTTAGGACATTCTACTTCACAAGCACCTGTATTTGTACAATTTCCAAACCCTTCTTCATCCATTTGACGAACCATATTTAATGCACGTTGCGTAGCCTCAACTCTTCCTTGTGGCAATAATGCATATTGCGATACTTTAGCACCAACAAAAAGCATTGCAGATCCATTTTTACATGTTGCAACGCATGCACCACATCCAATACAAGCTGCAGCTTCAAACGCTTTGTCTGCATCTTCTTTTGGAATTGGAATAGCATTAGCATCCATCGTTCTTCCTGATGTGTTAACAGAAACGAATCCGCCTGCTTGCTGAATACGATCAAACGCACTTCTATCCACTACTAAATCTTTTACTACTGGAAAAGCAGCAGACCTCCACGGTTCAACATAGATTGTATCCCCATCGTTAAACATGCGCATGTGCAATTGACATGTTGTAGTACCTGTATCTGGTCCGTGTGCACGTCCATTGATATATAAAGAACACATTCCACAGATTCCTTCACGACAATCGTGATCAAATGCTACTGGTTCTTTTTTCTCATTGATCAATTGTTCATTTAATTGATCTAACATTTCCAAAAATGAACTTGCGGTAGAAACATCGTTCAATGAATATGTTTCCATTTGACCTTTTGCATTACAATTTTTCTGTCTCCAGATTTTCAATGTAATATTTATAGTTTTTGCAGCCATATTTTTTTCTTTTAGCTTTTATTTTAATAATTGTTCTATTTGAAACTCTAATTCTTCCAAATAATTTTCAATAATATCCCAAACAACTTCGTAGTCAATACCTGAATAATCATGAATCATGCGATTTCTTAACCCTTTCATTCTTTTCCATTCAACTTCCGGGTGCTGTATCTGAAATTCTTCATCTATTTTGGAACTCACTTCGCCAATAATTTCAAAATTTCTTACAACAGCATCAATCGTTTTGTCATCTTCTAAAAATAAATCTAAGTTATATCCTACTGTATATTTACGAATCTTAGAAATAGACTCAAGAATATCGTTTAGTAATACTTTTCTATCTTTTTTAGACATAGATTAAATCATTTTTTATGTGCTCAAAATAGGATGATTTTATTCCTTTTCTCGAAACTACATCTGTTTTAATCCCTAAACAATCTTCTATTTCATCGGCTAGATCTATAAATTTTATTCCAATCTTTCCGTTAAATTCTACCATAACATCTACATCGCTTTGTTCTGTTGCTTCTTGTCTCGCATACGAACCAAATATTGCAATTGATGCCAACGGATACTTCTCTTGTAGCCTCGGCTTCAACTCCAATAATTTAGCTTTTATAGATGTTAGTGTCAGCATATATTATTTGTAATTTCTTGCAGCGATTTTAATGAACTCATATTTAAGTTCTTCTTTATGTAATTGCTCTTGTTTGATATCATCACCTTTATATTCCCAAGCACCAACGAAAGAAAAGTTTTCATCATCACGCAATGTTTCACCTTCAGCGTCTTGGTATTCTTCACGGAAATGCCCTCCACAAGATTCTTTTCGTTGCAATGCATCCATCGCCATTAATTGTCCTAGATCAATTAAATCTGCAACTCTAAGTGCTTTTTCTAATTGAGGATTTAGTTCTTCATTACTTCCTGACACATATACATCAGCGTAAAATTCTTTCTTCAATTGGTCAATCTCGTTGATTGCTTCTTGTAATCCCTCTGCGTTACGCCCCATACCAACTTTGTTCCACATAATTAATCCTAATTTTTTGTGGAAGTAGTCAACAGATTTTGTACCATTATTTGACAAGAATTTATCAATTTGAGATTTTACATTATTTTCAGCAATTTCGAATTCTGGAGAATCTGTAGCAATTTTACCAGTTCTAATTTCATCTGCTAAATAATTTGAAATTGTATAAGGTAAAACGAAATATCCGTCTGCTAATCCTTGCATTAGAGCAGAAGCACCTAAACGATTTGCTCCATGATCAGAGAAATTTGCTTCTCCTGTCACAAAACATCCTGGAATAGTAGATTGTAAGTTGTAATCTACCCATACACCTCCCATCGTATAGTGTACTGCTGGATAAATTTTCATTGGCGTTTCATACGGATTTTCGTCTGTAATCTTTTGATACATTTGGAAAAGGTTACCATATTTTTCTTCCAACCATTTTTTACCTAATTCGATAATTTTTTCTTCTGAAGGATTGTGATCACCAGCAGCATATGCAGCTTGTTTTCCTTTTGTTTTGATTTCCGTAGAGAAATCTAAGTAAACACCTTCGTTTGTATCATTTTCTTCGATACCACGCCCTTCATCACAAACTTCTTTTGCTGCTCTGGATGCAACATCACGTGGAACTAAATTTCCAAAAGCAGGGTATTTTCTTTCCAAGTAGTAATCTCTTTCCTCTTCTTTTAATTCAGTTGGTTTCAACTTACCAGCACGAATCGCTTCGGCATCTTCTTTTTTCTTAGGCACCCAAATACGTCCTGAATTACGTAATGATTCAGACATCAAGGTTAATTTTGCCTGATTAGTTCCATGAACAGGAATACATGTTGGGTGAATTTGAACATAACAAGGATTCGCAAATAAAGCACCTTGCTTATGTACTTTCCAAGCAGCAGTTACGTTACTTCCCATTGCATTTGTAGAAAGAAAATACACGTTACCGTAACCACCTGTAGCCAAAACTACAGCATGTGCAGAATGTCTTTCTAATTCTCCTGTAACTAAGTTACGTGCAATAATACCTCTTGCTTTACCATCCACCTTAACGATTTCTAACATTTCATGGCGGTTATACATTTTCACACGGCCTAAACCTATTTGTCTAGATAAAGCAGAGTAAGCACCTAACAATAATTGTTGACCTGTTTGTCCAGCAGCATAAAAAGTACGTTGTACTTGCGTACCACCGAACGATCTGTTATCCAATAAACCTCCGTATTCGCGTGCAAAAGGTACACCTTGAGCAACACATTGGTCAATGATACTCGTTGAAACTTCTGCTAGGCGATGAACGTTTGCTTCGCGTGCACGATAATCTCCACCTTTGATTGTGTCATAGAATAAACGGTATACAGAGTCTCCATCATTTTGATAGTTTTTAGCGGCATTGATACCTCCTTGTGCAGCTATCGAATGCGCACGACGTGGTGAATCTTGAAAACAAAATGCTTTTACATTGTATCCCATTTCACCCAAAGAAGCAGCAGCGGAAGAGCCAGCTAAACCAGTTCCTACAACGATGATATCTATTTTAGGTCTATTATTTGGGGCAACTAATTTCAAATGGTTTTTATAATCGGTCCATTTATCTGAAATATTACCAGCTGGTATTTTTGAATCTAATAGTGACATAGTAGTATTTTTTAATTCGATTAATTGTTCAATTTCCAAATAATTACTGGAATAATAGCAAAAAGTAGTGGGATTAATACTGCAAATCCATTTCCTACATTTTTAATAGTTTCCGTATATTTTGGATGTCTAGCACCCAAGGATTGAAATGCAGATGAAAATCCATGCATCAAGTGAAATGCAAGGACAGCCATTGAAATCACATAAAAGAGTACTGCTAAAAATGCATATTCATTTCCTGGAACTCCGTTTGTTTCTTTACCTGAGAAGAATGCCATAACTACAGAATGTAAGTCTTTGTACCCCTCACCTATTTTTATATTCGTACCTTTTATGTATAATTCAGTAGTGTTTTTAACGTCAATTGCATTAGGATCCGCTGGTATTGGTTGGATAGATGGTGTGTGTGTGTAATAAATTTGAGGTGGAACATTTTGTCCAAGATCCTGAGTCGATTCAATTTTATAGGTATGTAACTGCATATCTTTTCTCACTTTAGCTTTATACCAAAAATGCGCACCATGCATTACAATAAATACTAAAATTAAACTTCCTAAAAGTGCCATGTTTCTAGACGACCAAGTGGAGCTTTTAGTTCCAGCTTTATGTGCATACGCAATAGGGCGCGCTTTCTTATTTTCGATTGTTAACAAAACACCATCAATTATGTGAAACAAAATTGAAATGTAAGTCAACCATGACATAATTTTGATAAATGGATTATGCGCCATAAAATAAGCATACTCATTAAACGCTCTTCTACCAGATTCGCCAGTATTGGTTATCAATTGAAGGTTACCTAGCAAATGTCCCACCAAGAAAAGGCAAAGAAACAACCCCGTAGCTGCCATCCAATATTTTTTGGCCAGAGAGGATTTTAAAAGAACTGATTTACTCATAATTTGTTTAAATTTTTTATAAATATACGGCACAAATTTAACGCTTAGATATAGAAAAATCGTGTTCTTTTGTTATTTAGATTAATTTTAAATAAGCACTTTCCTTAGTTCATTTTTTTGAAGTAAAAAAGAGAAAATAACACAGCTATATAACTGTCAAAAAATGAATTAGGATAAATGTACCCCTTGTTTTCTCAATACTTTTTTCACAACTACAGCAAAAACAGCAAGGTACACAAAGCACACACAACCAATAAAAAAAGATTTTTGAATTCCAATCAAATCACTTAATTTTCCCTGTAATGGAGGAATTATTGCACCTCCTAGAATCATCATAATTAAAAATGCGGAACCTTGTGCCTGATATTTACCTAATCCACCTAGTGACAAAGAAAAAATACATGGCCACATAATTGAACAAAATAGACCGACACTTAAAAACGCATAGATTGCAACCATGCCACTAGTAGTCAGACCAACAACGATAGAGACTAGTCCTAATAAACTAAAAATAAACAATGTTTTTGCAGGTTTATTTTTTCCAAGATAGAAACCTATAATTTGAATAAACACACAAAATACATAATAATATAATTGCGTGATATCGTGTCCAGCTAAACGTGTCAAAAACAACACTATTCCGAAAGCAACTAAAGGAATTACAAACGTTAAAACATTTTTAGTTGCCTCTTTCATCTCAAAAGCATGAATCGCACTAGCCCACCTACCTATCATTAAACTTCCCCAATACAATGCAAGGAAGGGTGCAATTTTTGATGAATCGTAAGCACCAAACTCTTTTTGTTTTAATAATTCTCCTAGATTACTACCAACCGCTACTTCTACACCTACGTAAATGAATATAGCTATCATTCCTAAAATCAATTGAGGATATTTCATAGCTCCCCAACCATCGTTATTCTTTTTGGCCAAGTTAAAAGAAATTAATAAACCACCTACTATAACTATTAGTCCTAGCGTCAACCAAACCATACGTTCTTTTTCTAGGGGAATCTTTAAGTCAATAATCTCTTGTTCTAGTAATTTTATAACTTTTGCATTTGAAACTAAGCTTTCTTCTGCTTTAATACTTTCACTTTTAAGAATTATTTCTTTTGCTTGTTCGCTTCGATAACTATTAAAAACTGGTGCAAAACAGAATATTAATATTCCTGTGATAATCAACAATGCCTTTAATGCCTTATTAGCATTTTCTGTTTTTTCCTCCATTATACCCGCTGGCAGCTTTTTGGAAAGAGAAAATAAGGAAGCTATTCCAACAAAAAGTAGACCTACGCATACGTATAAAATTATTACTTTATCTAAACTTAAATGTTGAATTTGACTATCGTTCACAGCTACACTTCCAAACAATGCTAATGCAACAACAAGCGGACCTATGGTTGTACCTAGACTATTTATTCCTCCACCTAAACTGATTCTATTTGAACCTGTTGATTCATCACCAAGTGAAATCATGAATGGATTTGCTGAAGTTTGTTGTAACGAAAAACCTAATGCAACAATAAATAAACCAAGTAACATCCCAATAAACACATCCAAATAAACTGAAACGATCATTGCTCCTGCTCCAAATGCTGAAAACAATAAACCATACACAATACTTTTTTTATACCCCCATTTACCTACTGGATTTATACCTTTATTAGAGCCTATTGCAAACAATAATAACGCTCCGACGTAGTAAGCAAAATAAAAAGCAAAATCAATTAATTGACTTTGAAATTGATCTAAATGAAAATAATGTTTACAAAAGGGAATAAAAATACTATTCCCTGCAGCAATAAATCCCCAAAAAAAGAATACTGTTATTAAAGTAAAAAGTGCACTATAATTCGTTTTTAATTTTGACATATTATTTTTTAAAATTTTTGTTTTTATATATGGTTAGTATTGTTTATTACAATTTATAATCGTTCAATACATTGTAATAAACAAGCTACAATAATTTTTTAATATCCTTAACTAGTTTTCCTACCTCTATGGCTGAAGTACCATCGTAATACCCTCGAATACGTTGATTTTTATCTATTAACACAAAATTATTTGTATGTATGAAATCACTATTTGCATCTCCTAAATTTTTTGCTTCTGCTGGTTTAAGTAAGAAAAAAGATTTTCTTGCGAGTGCATACAACTTTTTCTTATCCCCTGTTAAGAAATGCCATTGACCATTTATTGCTCCGTAATCTTCCGCATATCTTTTCATTACAGGAACCGAATCAATTTCTGGTTGGACGGTAAAGCTTAAGATTTTAAAATTTTTAACACCTTTGAATTTAGCTTGTAATATTTTCATTTGCGTATTCATTTTGGGACAAATTGTACTACACGTTGTGAAAAAATACTCTACTACATACACTGAATTTTCTACATCTTTATTAGTAATTCTCTTTCCATACTGATTCAAAAATTCAAAGGATTCAATTTGGTGGCCATAACCTTTGCGTTGTAACGTTGAATCAACCAATTCATTTTTTAGGTCTATTGGATTGATTATTGGTAACTCTTGCTTTTTGGCACTTTTTTCAGTCAGAGAATTATAAGCAAAAAAGAAACAAATGGATGCTATAATAAGTACTATGTATATCCGTAATTTCATGAGATAATGTTTTAATTCTTTGAAGTTAATAATTTGATTGCTCATTCTTGTTATCCAACAAATTAGTTTCAAAACTAAATTGATGTTTTTTAGGTAGTGTCTCTATTACACATTGATACGAGTGAAGAATCAATTCTTTCAAGAAATTATCGTTAATTGACCCGTCCAAACGTATGGTATTCCAATGTTTTTTGTGCATGTGCCAACCTGGAATAATTGCTGTATGAGTTTCTCTTAAATCAATTGCTCTTTCAGGATTGCATTTCAAGTTTACACTGTCAAAATTATCCATATTGGTTAGAGCAAACATTTTATCTTTTACTGTAAAAACAAGTGTAGCAGGATCGAAAGGCATCTTCTCCCCTGTAAAAGGGAGAGTTAGACAAAAATTTCGGAATGTTTCGATATCCATAGAATCAATATGAAACTACACCATTTTTCACTTCACTTTGGAGAAAAAAGCTTTTGCTTGTGCGTCAGTTGGATCTAATTCTTGAACAACAGTAAAATAAAATTTAGCTTTTTCTAAATCTTTACTTGCGAGATATTTACACACTTCTAGTAGCATATTTTTGTTTTGGGGTAAAATTCTTTCTTCAGGTTTTATCAATTCAAAAGTTTTTTCATAATTTATTTTAACATTTAATGATTTATCAGTAGGATCAATTCCTCTCAATGAATTAGCCTTCCAATAATAACCAGCTGCATATGTTGGAGTTTTCTCAATAACTTTAGAAAAAGCACTATCCGCAGACAAATAATTTTTTGAACCAGCATAATAAGCTCTTCCTAAGTCAAAATATTCTCCTACAGTAAGAGGAAATGATTTAGATTTTAAATTTAGAATTTCAATTACTTTTTGGTATTTTTTTGTTTTTAGGTATGCTCTCGCAATTACAGGTAAAATTTCACCTTTTTTAGATTCATCTTTTGCGATTGCTTTTTCGTATTCAAGAATAGCTAACGAGTCTTTGTTTGCAGCTTGTAATAATTGGCCTCTATATTTAAAATCTAAGAAATTGATTTTATCTTGAGGAACTTTTTTAAAGAAAATATCTGAGGCAGCTAATCCTTTGTCAATATTTGCTTTATCTGAAGTTGTTTCAGCATAGGAAAAAGTCAACATACGATCTAAATAAAAGTTCGAAAATCCAGTAGCAACCAAGCTATTTGCTTCTGAAATCACCTCGTTGTATTGTTTTCCTTTGTAAAGGGCTGTAATATATCTATAACGCGCTTCTTGACTATTGTTTAACTCTAAATATTTTTTCCAATTTTCAATAGCTTTGTTTGCTTTGTTTGCGTATTTCAAATAAAGCTCGGCATTTTCACGATAAGCTGGGGCATAGGTTGGATCGATACTAATTGCTTTTGCGAAATTTACATTAGCAGCAGAATCTGAATTTACGCGGGTATACAGTTTACCGATACGAACTAAACCCCGAGGAGATTTTGGATTAATATCCAAGACATCGTTGTAATTTTTGATTGCTTCATTCGGATTGATTGGTTCACTAGTAAGATAAGCATCTCCTAATAACAAGAAATTAAATTCATTTTTAGGATCTACCTTTACTGCTTGTGTAAGCAAAGCGATAGATTCTGTAGTATTTGGGAAGTCGGATGTCAAATATGCCTTTGCAATCATTCGAATTATTTCCGCATTTTTATTTTTAGTTTTTGCTAACACCTCTGAAAATAACGTTTTAGCTCCAGCTATATCCCCTTTAATTAATTTAGCCTTTCCAGCAGCAACAGCAGAAATAGGATTTGTTGCGTCTTTCTCCATTGCTTTATTCCAATATACAATCGCAGAATCAATTTCTTTTTGCGCGTAAAAATTTTCTCCTAAGTAAAAATAATTACTAGCATTTGTTGGTTCTTTTGCAATTAGGGTTCGAAATTCTTTATCTGCTTCCGTGAAAAATTCATTGTCGGTATTTTTAGTTGCATTTTGCAAACTTTGACCAAATACTGTGCTTGTTGCAACAAGTAAGATACTACTGAAGATGTTATTAAGTTTCATAAAGATTATTTTTTAAAGCTTAGAGCAAATTTCTTGCCGAAAAATATTGCTCAAAATTAATGGATTTTTCGTTTTATTGCGCTGTAAATTGAATTAATCTTACGGGAGAATTGGCTGGCACTAATCCCGCTTGCTGGATAATAGTTTGACCGATATCATTTTTCATAAAAAGTACAAATCCGGCATGTAATCCAGATCTTCTACCTTTATTAATCATCCAAATATCACGCGTTAAAGGATATTCATGCGTATACATAAACCCATTGTATGGTTGAAAGTAATCCATATTTTTTTTATTTGCCACTCCCATTACTTTGATTCCTTTTAGAAAATCCTGTGTATCAAAATCATCATCATCACTGATCCAATTCAAGCCGATAATACCCATGGCGTTTGGATTTTTTTTCACAAAATTAATTACCTCTTCATTGGATTTGGCTGCAAATATCACTTTATTATTTTCTTGATTACCACACAATTTGGTTAAGTAATTGAAATTTGCAGAATTTGGTTTATCGTATACTACTTTCACTTCGTTCCCAGAAGTTTTCCAATGGATATTTTTACCAGTAAGTAGTGCTTTTAATTCATCCACTGTAATTAAGGTATCTTTATTAGACGGGTGAACAATCAAAGCGATGGCATCTACCGCTACTTTTTCACTACGAACTTCAATTTTAATAGAGCGTAGGAATTTTCGTTCTTTTTCTTCTAAATCTCGTGAAATTACGATCGTTTTTGCCTTACGATCATATAAAGCTTGGATGATATCATTTTCTGTTTGATAATTGGGTATAATCTTTGCTTTTGGATATTGGCCTTCAAAAGTAGCAATTGCGGTATTAAACAATGGTTTAAAAGCTTCTTCTATGTAAACAACTACTTTTCCTCTACTATGTGTTTCGGATTGATAAGCCAAAGGGTTTTGGGGATGATTACAAGAAACCAGACAAAGACTTAATGATAAATAAACAATAAACATTATTTTACTCATATAGGCTTACTTTTTAATTAGACGGTATACTTTATATATTCTAAAAACGGCATAAATAGACAAAAGGATGGTAAGTACTGTTCTTTTATTGCCTACTAAACGATCTGAAAATAAATCTGTTGCGCTCAAATAATAAACTAATACGCAGCAAATAATAATAGTAGTGGATGACAATAGGGCATTTATATACTTCATAACTTTGAAAAAAAAATCCCCAAACAATTTCTCGTTTGGGGATAAGTAATAATTTAATATGTTTATTCTCCAATCAAAATTGGAAGGCTAAATCTAGAACGAACAGCTTTACCATTGTTCTTACCAGGTTTCCAACGAGGCATAGAGCGAACTACGCGAATTGCTTCTCTATTTGCCTCAGGTGATAATCCTCTAGCAACTTCTACATTAGAAATAGAACCATCTAATTCCACTACGAAACGAACGATGATTTTACCCTCTACGTCTGCCGCAGCATCTGGATTAAAGTGCGTACTAACGAAATCACTTGGTCTACCACCAGGAAATTCAGCATCCTCTTCTACCGCTTCATAGATTTGCTCTACTTTTGGTGCTTCCACAACAGTTTCAGCTGGACCAACTGTCGCGTTAAAAGAATCATCTGATCCCTCTTGATCTTTAGTAGAAACCGTAGTACTTTCAACATCTTGTTGTGTTTTTGGTTCGGTGTCCACCTCAATATCCACAATTACTGGAGGAGGGAAAGCTACTAATTTTTCAACTTCAGGTACTGGTGGTTCAGGTGGTGGTGGTGGCAATTCTTCGTCTGGTTTAGCAGGAGGAATTGTTGTCACATCAAATGGTTTAATCTCGATTACTTCTTCAGGTATACTTTTGATATAATTAAAAATACCAAAAGACAATCCTAATGTAGCAACAAAACTCACCAAGATAATTACCATACGCTTATCGTAATCTCTACGCAACGTGTAAGCGCCGTACTCTTTGTTTCTATCCGCAAAAACGATTTCGTTTCGGTCTGCAGAAGTTACTTGTTGCCAATTTCTCGCCGAGAAATAGTCGTACAAGGAAATCCCTGCTACGATTAATGCAACGATTAATACTACTGTCATACGCTTTTTATAGTTTAGCTTTTAATAAATCTGCTTCACTTTTCATTAATTCCAACGGAGCGACAACACCAATTTGTGCGATTTTAACCTCATCTACTAAATCGATAAAGTTTTCACATGTTGTTTTGTCGTCTGTTTTAATTAAGACCTTTAATGCTTCTTTTCTAGACATAAATTGATTCAACATTCTTTCATAAGTAGTGTCAGCAATTTGTTTACGCTTTAACTTTTCATCTAGTAATAATTTCTCTTTTATTACAAATGCATTTTTATCAGCTAATAATTTACGTAAGCCTTTTGGGTCTGAAGGGCTAAAATTTGTCTCTTCTAATACAGATACAGGTTTCCCATCTGGATTTCCTGGTGCATAAAATTGACCTGTGTAATAAAACACTTTATCTTTCGTCAATAAGAAAGTAATACCATTATTAATTGGCAATGGTTTTTCAAGTGGTTTATCTTCAATTTTAGCTGGATAAGTCAAACTCATCACTTTTGGTTTACTAAAGGTTGTCGTCATTACGAAGAACGTAAGTAACAAGAAACCTAAATCCACCATTGGTGTCATATCGATTCGTGTGGAACCTTTCTTGGGTCTTTTCTTACCGCCTTTATCGTGGCCACCGCCACTTTCTGCTATTTCTGCCATTTTAGTAAGTTTTTATTTAGGAGCTTTCTCCGCAGATGTAATAAAGTTCAAGTTATTCAAATTCAAATCTCTGAAAATATCAATTACTTGTTGTGCAAATATGTATGCAGCTTTACCATCTACTTTTAAAATGAACTTTGGTTTAAAATCATTTGCATTTGGTTTGTCCCCTTTCATCTCTGCTTCTATGAATTTTGTTTGCCCTGTATTTAGAGCAGCAATATTCCCGTAATAAATCCAATCCTTTAACTCATTTTTAGTTGAATCTGTAGGAATTCCGATTGTATTGAATCGTTTACGTTCTTCACCAGTCAAATCTAAATACTGAGGTAATTCTTTCATCGAACAACCGAAACTAGTCATGATTGTAAACTTTTTGGTTTGTTCTTCTGTAAGACCCACTTTGTATTTAGCAGCCATGTTTTGTAACATTTCAGTTCTAGCATCGGCGTGGCTTAAATTTAAGAACACACGTCCACCTTTATCAATAGTAACGGTCAAGTTATTTTCAGGAATAATTTTTTCACTGATACTTGATGGAGTTGTTACATCTACTGGGTCTGTTTCTCTAGGAATAGCAGCAAGCATAAAGAAAGTCACAAGCAAGAATGCCAAGTCAACCATCGGCGTCATGTCGATCGACGGTGAATGTTTTGGTACTTTTATTTTAGGCATTTTTTGTTGTTTTTAAATTGCTAACTATTCTTATTTCTTTTTCGTTTTTGCGCTGAAATTTTGAGCAATTGAATGACTTGCTTCATCCATACTGTAAGTCAATGTATCGATTTTAGTAGAGAAGAAGTTGTAAGCAATGATTGCTAACGTAGAAGCCAAGATACCTAAGAACGTATTAACAAGTGCCTCAGAAATACCTGTAGCTAACTCTGCTGGATCTGGAGCGCCACCTGCCATTGCAGCGAAGGCTTTGATCATCCCTAATACTGTACCAATCAAACCAATTAATGTAGACACAGAAGCAGAAGTAGAAAGAATACTTAAGTTTTTAGAAAGCATTGGTAACTCTAACGCTGTAGCTTCTTCTAATTCAGACTTAATAGCCTCTACTTTTTGTTCGTTATCTAACGTCTCATCAGCAGAAACAGAATCAAATTTAGTTAAACCAGAACGAACAACGTTTGCTAATGAACCTCTTTGCGCATCACATGCTTCGATAGCTTCGTTGATTTGGTTGTTGTCTAATTTTTCACGAATATCTTCTACGAATTTATCCGTTCTTCCTTTACCTTTTCCTTTTGCTAAGGTAATGAAACGCTCAATAGAGAAAATTAAAACGATTAAGTTCATTGCGATCAAGAAAGGAACGATAAATCCACCTTTATGAGCGATTCCCAAGAAATTTCCTTCTAAAGGCTCTGCTGTAGGGTCATTATCTACGAAATTCGCAGGATTACCAAGTACGTACACGTACAGAATAATACCAATTAAAATACATAAGGCAACGGTAACAGTTGCAACTAATGAAGTAAATCCTCCTGATGTCTTTTGTTTTGTGCTCATCACTTTTAAATTTTAATTTAAATTTTTAATTTTTTTCTATTTATGGTTACAAACATACATAAAACTTTTTTATTGTTCAAATCACTAAAAAAAATTCCTACTTTTTTAATAGATTATTTAAAAAGCATCCAAATAATGCATGTTGTTTTAGTAAAAATACCTAATTCATTGGCTTTACTAAACGAATGAAATTGTTTAATAAAATCTATTTAATCTCTTTCTAGAACTATCACTCATAAAGTTTAATAATTTCTTAATATAACTCAATCTATTAAAAAATATTGTTTCCCCTTCGAGCACCTCAGGGAACACCTTCGAGCACCTCAGGGAACACATTGAAGTGAAGAGTTATGAGTTAAGAGTGAAGATAGTTAAGGTTGGTTATTTTGGAAGAGTTTTGCAACGTATTTTCCGATGATATCAAATTCGAGGTTTATTTTATCCCCAATTTTGAGTTGATGGAAATTTGTGTGTTCGTAGGTAAAAGGTATAATACATACAGAAAACCCTTGTTGTTTAGAATCAACTACTGTTAAACTTACACCATTTATGGTTATAGAGCCTTTATCAACGGTTACATGCTCTGGTGCGTCGTATTCAAAAGTATATTTCCAACTTCCATTTTGGTCTTCTACGTCGATACAAACCCCTGTAGTATCTACATGACCTTGTACGATGTGTCCATCTAAACGTCCATTCATTAACATACAACGCTCAACATTTACTTTAGACGAAATCAACCATGAAGCGATATTCGTTTTTTGAATAGTTTCTTTAATGGCTGTAACGGTGTACGTATTCTGGTCAATAGCAACAACAGTCAAGCAAATTCCATTGTGTGCGACACTTTGGTCTATTTTTAATTCATGAACGAAATCTGCTTCTAGTGTAATATGCAGGTTTTCATTTTCTTTAACAATTTGTTTAATTGTTGCGAGTTGTTCAATAATTCCAGTAAACATAATGAGTGACGAGTTAAGAGTTAAGTCCTTCGAGAACCTCAGGAAACACCTTCGAGAACCTCAGGAAACACCTTCGAGAACCTCAGGAAACACCTTCGAGAACCTCAGGAAGATAAATAATGAGGCTTAGAGGATATCCATAAAGACATGGTACATATTAATTATTATCTAGTTATCCAGCTGCTTGGGTTCATTCGGTTTATTTGTCCGTTAGACACTTGGTGAATTTCAAAATGAGCAACGGAAAGTGATTCTCCATCTGAAGAAAGTAAAGAACCAATTGCTTGTTTCGTTTTGATTTTGGTTCCAACGCTAACATATACTTCTTGCAAATTTGAGTAAACGGTTCTATAATTTCCATGTTTAATAATTACAATTTTTCCAGCACCAGGGATGGACAACACACTAGTTACTTCACCATCAAAAACGGAGCGAACATTCGCATTTCGATGTGTACTAATATCGACACCGTTATTATTGGTATAAATTTCTTTTAATTTTGGATGAGGCTGACGACCATACCCTTCTGTAATTGTTCCCTTTTCCACTGGCCAAGGTAATCTACCTCTATTACTCTCAAAATTTTGATTTAATTCAACCTCTTTGGTTTCAGAAATTGTAATTGTTCTTTTAGGAGTTTCTTTTGAGTTTGCAGTATTGGAAGAAATATCATTCTTAGTATTTGTCTTTGCTGTCGAATTATTCGCTGAGGAAGTACTTTCTACATTTTTAGCATTTTGTTTTCGTTCAATGGATTTTCTACGAGATTCTTCTGCAGCTAATTCTGCATTTATTGCTTCTTTGATACGTTGTTTAAGAATAATCTTTTTATTTTCGATCAGTTTCATTTCAGCAGCAAGCTTATTTTCTGCTTTTTTAAATTTATCGTAATTTTTCTCCTGTTCTTTTTTATCTTCTAGTAACTCTTCTTTTTCTGTTTTCTTTTGTTCTGCAATAATTATTTTTCCCTGTTTTTCTTTTTCAAGCGTAATTTTTTCATTGGAAATAAGGCGTTGGTGTTGCAATATTATTTGTTTTTGTTTGCGTTGTAATTCTGCAATTTTTATCAGGTATTTTTTTCGTTTAACTGCTTCATTGTAATTTTTGGATGCAAATACATACATCCATTGTCCTTCAATACTTCTGTGTTTATATGCATACAGCAACAGTTGTTTATATTGAGATACCAACAATTCTAATTTTTGTTCTAATTGAACAATTTGTTGATTTTTTTGATCAATTTTTAGTTCTGTTGAGCGAATTTGGCTGTCAAAATTTTGGAGTAATTCTTCCCGATACTTCACTTGATTTTCGAGGACGCGTAATTCATTTAAAGTAGCCTCTGTATTCGATTTCGCCTTTTTTAACAAACTTTTTGTTACAGAAATACTTTTTTCTAGCCTTTCTTGTTCTTTCCGAAGTTTTTCACTGTTCTTTTGACTTACTGCCGCTATTGGTAATGACAGCAAGAAAGTCAAAAGCAATAATTTAATTACAAGCTTCATAATTTTCAGGTATTGTAAAATAAATTTCTTGTTCTTGATTCACTTCTATTTTTTCATAATTAAGCGTTATGAATATATTATTTTTTTTTGTTGAAATATGAATTTCAACTTCTTGTGGAACCATATAGTTTTCAATGTATTTTTTTGATTTATAGTTAATTACAATAAAATTTGAATCTTTATTATTTTCAATTTCTATCTTTTTAATACCTAAGCTATCCTTCGAAAAATGATATTTTATAATAAAATCATCGAAATTTTTTCGCTCCATTTTTTTTATTTCTCGTTTTCTGTGGGAAGAAACGATGTACGAATATGGGTCATGTATTTGAAAATATTTTTGTTGTGGGTGGAAACCAAGTGGATTACCTAGAAGTAGTTCTTGTAAATTGTTTAAATCAAAATCTACTCCAAATTCTTGTTTTAGTAACTTCAAGTTAGTTTTGACGAAGCATTTCTCTTTTTTATTGGTAAATTTCAAAGAATCTTTTGTGACAATTGCATTTACAAGCGGGATACCAGCATAGGAAATTATCGCAGTTACAGCGCTATCTTGAATTATTTTCAAGGATGTTTTAAACGAAACATCTTGATTGGTGTCTTTGTAGGAAGTTGCAATTTTAGAATAAAACGTTTTTGGAGATTTTTTAGAAAGGCTATCAAGTATCGAAACTAATTCTGAAGTTCTTTTACGTTCAACTTTCACTAAAGGTTTTTCAGCAATCATTTTTTTTGCACATGAAGACAAACCAACACATACACATAATAAAAAGACTAACGTGTTAAAATGTGGCTTCATAATACTGTTTTTTTTCTATTTTTTTTTGTAACAGAGTGTTTTTCGATCCTTTTTCTAGTGCTAATTTCCAATAAATTAGAGCTTCATTTGTATTTCCTAATTTAAATTGACTATCCCCGATATGTTCTAAAATTAGCGGTTCCTTGTTAGCAAACTTGGATGCCTCTTGAAAAGTAGTCAATGCATTTGCAAATTTGCCTTGTTGAAAAAGAACCCATCCATAGGTATCTAAAAAATGTGCGTCATTTGGAGAAATGGTCAACACCTCTTTTATCATTCGTTCTGCCTTGTCTAGCTCTATTTTCTCACAAGCAAGATAATAGGCGTAATTATTCAAATTTAATTGATTTGTTGGAGCTAATTCAATTGCTTTTGTAAAACTTTCATTTGCTTCAACTTGTTGTTTATTTTTGAAAAAAGCCTGACCTAGCTGTGCATAAAATTCCGCTTTTAACTCGACATTTTTACCAACATATTCAACGCCAATTTCTAATAATTCGATTGCTTCCGAATATTTTTTTAATTGATTTGCACTTACACCAGCAAGTAAATACAATTTATTTTTTGTAGGAAAAAGTTCAATCGCTTTTTTACAATCGGTATACAATTGTTGGTATTGACGGAACTCATATTCCATGATTACAATTTCTTCCCAAATGGAGTAATGGGATGGTTCCAATTCAATTGCCTTGTGGTAGGAATTTAGCGCGGAAGTATCTTTACCATTTTTACTTTGAATATCCCCGAGCAAAGCAAATACTTTTGCTTCTGTTGGGTGATCCTTGGTTAACTGAACAGCTAATTCAACTACTTGCGTATCTAAAGTTACTTGTTTCTCTAAAAAATAGGAAATTGATTTAGTTTTTGTTTCCAATGAAACTTCGGGACATTTAAAGGCCAATTTAAGTTCTTGGTAGGTATTTACTTTATCTCCTCGTTCCAAAAAATATTGTGCTAAGGTAAGGTGGACATTTCCATTGTTTGGATCTGCTTTAGCCAACTTAAACAATAATTTTACTGCGGCATCGTCGTTTTTGGTCTCAAAATAAAAATCGATTAATTGTGCTAACAACTCCTTATCGGCAGGAAATTTTTCGATTGCTTTTAGTAATAACTGTTCTGCTTCTTTATCTTGTTGTAAGTAGCGCTTAATTTTATATTTTTCGATTACGATTTCGGGAGTTTCTCCAAGAACTAATTGCAATTGTTCCATTGTTTCAAAAGCTTCTTTCAATTTATTTGATTTCAACAAACATTCAGAGTAACTTATTAACCAATCTGGATTTTGCGGATTAATTTTTAAGAGTTTTTGATAGGTTTGACTTGCAAGTTTAAAATTATTTGTAGCTAAATATTTTATTGCTAAATCTTGCGTATAGTATTCGTTTTTGGGATCTATCGTTGCTGCTCTTTCTAATGCTGCGATGGATTTTTCTTTTTGATTCGTATATCCATAAAGTTGTGACAATGCAAAATAGGCAGCATCATCGTTTTTATTTTGAGAAATACATGCTTCAAAAATAGTTATGGCATTTTCATATTGTCTACGTTCTTTTGTTCTCAAGCCTTCATGAAATAATTCAATGTACCGAGGAGAAAAGGAAGTTTTTTGAGGCACGACATTACTTGAAGTACTACAAGCACTAAACAGTAAACAAACAAATATGCCAAATATAAAAATTCTCATTAAGCGATTATTGAAAAATCTCCTAAGCTAATATCGGAAATTACTCCTTGGTATTTAGCTTGGTTTCCGATCATTGAATCTTGTAATAACGCATTTTTGATCAATGAATTATTTTGAATAATTGAATTTTTCAAAATTGAATTTTCGATCATTGAATCTTTACCAATGGATACATGTGGACCAACTATCGAATTAACAATTTTAACATTCTCAGCGATGTAACAAGGAGGTATAATAATTGAATTTTCTGTTTGTACATTTTCGGCAACATTCTCTAACCCTTTCTCTACATCATACTCCAGTACACGTTGGTTTGTATGAACTGTAACTTCTTTATTTCCACAATCTAACCATTCTTCTACTTCCCCTGGTTTAAACTTATTTCCAGCTTCAGTTAGTCGACGTAAAGCATCGGGCAATTGGTATTCTCCACTTTTAATGATTTTATTATCGAGTAAAAATTCTATTTCTTTTCGTAAATTTTCTCCTTTTTTAAAATAATAAATTCCAATCATTGCTAGGTCTGACACAAACGTTTGTGGTTTTTCAACAAAATCAACAATTTCGTTGGACTCATTGAGTTGAACAACCCCAAAAGCGGACGGATCTTCAATTTGCTTTACCCATAAAATACCATCTACGGAGGCATCCAATTTGAAATCTGCTTTAAAGAGTGTATCTGCAAAAGCAACAACCACAGGACCATCCAGTAACTCTTTAGCACAATATACAGCGTGAGCTGTTCCTAAGGGTTGTTCTTGGTAATAAATGGATCCTTTTGCCCCTAAATTTTCAGCAACTTGAATCAACTCTTTTTCTACTTCTGTTCCAAAATCGCCGATAACAAATGCTATCTCGTCAATTTTATCGGAACAAATAGCAGCAATATCTTCCACGAGTCTATGAACAATAGGTTTTCCTCCAACTGGAATTAATGGTTTTGGTATTGTTAGTGTATGTGGACGTAGACGACTTCCTCGTCCAGCCATAGGTACGATAATTTTCATAGTAGTATTATTTTTTTCCGGTACTTCCGAATCCACCTTCTCCTCTTTCGGTATCATTCAGGTGATCTGTTTCCGTCCAGACTGCTTGTTCGACTTTTGCAAAAACTAATTGAGCGATTCGATCCCCTGAATTAATTTCAAAATTTTCTGATGAGTGATTAATTAATATTACCCCTATTTCACCGCGATAATCTGCATCTATGGTTCCTGGTGAATTTAAGACGGTTATACCATTTTTAAGAGCCAAACCGGAACGAGGTCTAACTTGTGCTTCGTATCCTTCCGGAATTTCCAAAAATAGACCTGTTTTAACTAATTTTCTTTCCCCTGGACTTAGCGAATATTTTTCATCGATAAAGGCACGCAAATCCATTCCAGCAGAAGCAGATGTTTCATAGGAAGGAAGAGGATTATTAGATTTATTTATGATTGCAACTTTCATTTAAACAACTTGCTTATGCATTAAACCTGTAAATTTTTTCCACTTTCTAATACTGCTTCTTTCAACGATTGCATATAGTTTTCAATTGTTTGAAGTAAAGAGTCATCGCTAGTGGCAATTATTTTTGCAGCGAGAATTCCAGCATTTTTAGCTGCATTCAAGGCAACAGTTGCAACTGGAATACCATTTGGCATTTGTAGAATAGATAAAATACTATCCCAACCATCGATGGAATTACTTGATTTGATAGGAACACCAATCACTGGAAGAGGAGTTAACGAAGCAGTCATGCCTGGTAAATGCGCAGCTCCACCTGCACCTGCGATTATCACTTTTATTCCACGTTTGTGTGCATTTTTGGCATAATCAACCATTAACTCAGGAGTACGATGGGCAGAAACAACATTGATTTCATATTGGATTCCAAATTCTTTCAGAATTAACGCTGCATCTTGCATAATCGGAAGATCCGATTTACTTCCCATAATAATTCCAACTTTTACCATACTTTTTTTTTAGCAAATGTAAGTACTTTTAAACGTGTTTAGTCCATATAAAGGGGAAGTTCTGAAAAGAAAAATGTTAGTATAATTGAAA
>Ga0172373_10001820_pt1 | contig 33853 bp, 32 predicted proteins | sample Lak10m_2_FD_114546 | JGI IMG/M metagenome (GOLD analysis project Ga0172373, IMG submission 114546) | Freshwater microbial communities from Kabuno Bay, South-Kivu, Congo - kab_092012_10m | ecosystem: Environmental > Aquatic > Freshwater > Lake | place: Democratic Republic of the Congo...
CCCCTGCCCCTGCCGGAGAATGGGCCGATCCCTGGACCCGGCCCGAACTTTTCCGGGGCGTCACGCTACGCCGGATTCTCGCCTACATCGTCGATGCTGGCATCGTTTTGTGCATCTCCGGCATGCTGTGGGTGATCATGCTGTTGCTGGGGGTTCTGACCTTCGGCCTGCTGTTTCCCCTGCTGCCGCTGGTCCTGGCCCTGATCCCCCTGATCTACCATGCCGCCCTGGTCGGGGGGGCCGGTTCCGCCACCTGGGGAATGCGGCTGTTCGGTCTGCAGGTGGTCAGCGTTGCCGCGGCCCGCAATGGATTCGATGGACGTCCGAGCATGACCCAGGCCATCATCCAGATCGTGTCCTTTTATGGATCGGTGGTCATGACCGGCTCGCTGATCCTGGTGGTGGCCCTGTTCAACGCCAGGCGGCGCACCTTGCACGACTGGCTGTCGGGAACGGTGGTGGTAAACATCCCGGGCAATCCCACCACATGAGGGGCATCGGCGGCCCCGTCGTGGCCGGACCTATTTGAGCCGGACCCATTTGAGATCGAGCGCGATGGACCATGTTCCCCTGAAACGGCCGCACTTTTTCTTCACCACGGCCCCGCTGCCCTGTCCGTACATCGCCGGCCGCCTTGAGCGCAAGATCGTCACCGAACTGAACGGTCCCGACGCCGAGTCCCTGCACGAAGCCCTGTCGCGTGCCGGCTTCCGCCGCAGTCACTCCATCGCCTATACCCCAGCCTGCCCCGGCTGTTCGGCCTGCATCCCGGTCCGCATCGTCGTCGGGGATTATCGCCCCGGCCGCACCACCCGCCGGGTCTGCAGGGCCAATGCCGATCTGGCCGTCCGCATCGTTCCGGCCCGTGCCACCGCGGAACAATACCGGCTGTTCAACCGTTATCAGGAATCCCGCCACGCCGGCGGCGACATGGCTCTGATGGGCTTTTACGATTACCGCTCTATGGTCGAGGACAGCCCCATCGACACCTTTCTGGTCGAATTCCGCACCGCCGACGGCACGCTGATGGCCGTCTGCCTGACCGACCGCATGTCCGACGGATTGTCTGCCGTCTACAGCTTTTTCGAACCCGATGCCGCCCGCCAGTCCCTGGGAACCCTGGCGGTCCACTGGCTGGTCCAGGAAGCCGCCCGTTGCGGACTGCCGTTCGTCTATCTGGGCTATTGGATCGGCGAAAGCCGCAAGATGGTCTACAAGACACGGTTCCGCCCCCTGGAGGCATTCGGTCCCAACGGATGGGTCCTGCTGGACCCTGCGGCCATGCCGACCGAGGATGGTCTACCCCAGGGTGATCTGCGCTGACTGTGGTTTTCCGAAATCTCCCCAGGCGACAACTGGTACGACCAGACCGGCCGTGGCATAGTACGGCGAAACAACGATAATTTATCGATCTTTCCAGGGAGGATAGGCATTGGCCGCATTACTATCGCTAAGCGCCATGATCGATCGCTTGAATGCTTCGGTTGGCCGTACCGTCTATTGGCTGGTTCTGGTCATGGTTCTGGTCAGTTCCGGAAATGCCGTCGTCCGCTACCTGCTGAACACCAGCTCCAATGCATGGCTGGAAATTCAATGGTATCTGTTCTCTGGGGTATTCCTGCTGTCTTCCGGCTACACGCTGCTGCGCAACGAACATATTCGCATCGATGTGGTGACCGGCCGCTTCAGCCGAACCACCCAGGTATGGATCGATATCGTCGGCACTCTGTTCTTCCTGATGCCGATGGCTGCCCTGATTTTGTGGCTGTCCATTCCCGTCTTCACCCAATCCCTGATGGGGGGCGAGCAATCCAGCGATGCCGGCGGACTGATTCGCTGGCCGGTCAAGCTGATGATACCCGTCGGCTTCAGTCTGCTGTTGCTGCAAGGTCTTTCCGAACTGATCAAGAAGGTCGGTTTCCTGACCGGCGCGGCCTCTGACCCGGGCGCTCCTGCCACCGGCCATCACGGAGGCGAACAATGAGCGCCTTCATCATCGCCAACATGGCGCCGCTGATGTTCGGCGCCCTGGTCGCCTTCCTGCTGTTCGGCTATCCCGTGGCCTTCGCCCTGGCCGCCAACGGGATCGTCTTCGGTCTGTTGGGTATCGAACTGGGACTGCTGAGCGCCAATCTGTTTCAGGCCCTGCCCGAGCGTATTTTCGGCATCATGCGCAACGACACGCTGCTGGCGATTCCCTTCTTCACCTTCATGGGACTGATCCTGGAACGCAGCGGCATGGCCGAGGACCTGCTCGACACGGTCGGGCAACTGTTCGGCCCCGTCCGTGGCGGCCTGGCCTATGCGGTGATCTTCGTCGGCGCTCTGCTGGCGGCCACTACCGGCGTCGTCGCCGCCAGCGTCATCTCGATGGGCCTGATCTCGCTGCCGATCATGCTGCGCTACGGCTATGACCGCCGGGTGGCATCGGGGGTGATCGCCGCCTCCGGTACCCTGGCCCAGATCATTCCGCCATCCCTGGTGCTGATCATCATGGCCGACCAGTTGGGCCGCTCGGTCGGCGACATGTATGCCGGCGCCTTCGTGCCCGGCTTCATCCTGACCGGCCTTTATGCCGGATACGTCCTGCTGCTGACCGTCTTCAAGCCCAACATGGCCCCGGCCCTGCCGCTGGAAGCGCGCAGTCTGCGGGGGCTGAAGCTGCTGCAACGGGTCCTCTATTCCCTGGTCCCGCCCCTGGTCCTGATCTTCCTGGTTCTGGGAACGATCTTCGTTGGCGTCGCCACCCCGACCGAGGGTGGAGCGATGGGAGCGACCGGCGCTCTGATCCTGGCCCTGGCTCGGCGCAAGCTGTCATGGTCGCTGATGCGTCAGGCAATGGACACCACGGCCAAACTGTCCAGTTTCGTGGTGTTCATCCTGGTGGGGTCGACGGTATTCGGTCTGGTATTCCGCGGCGTCAACGGCGACCTGTGGGTGGAACACCTGCTGACCGGCCTGCCGGGCGGCCAGATTGGCTTCCTGATTTTCGTCAACCTGCTGATGTTCGTGCTGGCCTTCTTTCTCGATTTCTTCGAACTGGCCTTCATCCTGGTGCCGTTGCTGGGGCCGGTGGCGGAAAAGATGGGGATCGACCTGATCTGGTTCGGCGTGCTGCTGGGCGTCAACATGCAGACATCGTTCATGCACCCGCCCTTCGGGTTCGCCCTGTTCTATCTGCGCAGCGTTGCCCCCAAGACCGATTATCTCGACAAGGTCACCGGACAAGTCACCGCCGGCGTAACCACCGGGCAGATCTATTGGGGAGCGGTTCCCTTCGTCTTCATCCAGATCATCATGGTGTGCCTGGTGGTCATGTTCCCCGGCATGGTCACCGATTTCCTGGGGCGCGACAAGGTGATCGACGCCTCGGAAATCCAGCTGGAAGTGCCGCAGACCGACTATGGCGGAGAGGGGCAGTACGGTAGCCCCGAGGAGGGACAGGAAGATCCGGCCAAAGACTTCCAGCCACCTGCAGACGATGAGAAAAAGTAAGTAAAAAAGCCCCGCTCTGATCCAGAGCGGGGCTTTTCCTTGACAGGATGTTTCTACTTCTTGGGAATCCCGTACATCATGAACTGATCGAACCCCGCCTCGGCAACGCGGAACCACGAAATCTGGTCGGCCAGGAAGGCGCTCCAGTGCTCGTAGACCTTCTTGAAAGCCGCATTGCGCGACGCTTCCTCGGCATAGGTCGCCTGTGCCGCCTTGTAGCAGGCGACCATGATATCCTTGGAATAAGGACGCAGCTGGGCACCGCCGGCGATCAGCCGCTTCAGAGCCGCCGGGTTCTTGACGTCGTACTTGGTCTGCATGTCGATGTTGGCGTCGGCGCAGGCGGCTTCGAAAATCGCCTTGTAATGCTTGGGCAGGGCATCCCAGGCCTTGTCGTTGACCAGAAACGACACGTTGGGGCCACCTTCCCACCAGCCGGGATAGTAATAGTATTTGGCCACCTTGTAGAAGGCCAGCTTCTCGTCGTCGTAGGGGCCGACCCACTCGGCGGCATCGATGGTACCCTTTTCCAGCGACGGATAGATATCGCCGCCGGCGATCTGCTGCGGCACCACGCCCAGCTTTTCCATCACCTTGCCGGCATAGCCGCCGATCCGCATCTTCAGACCCTTCAGGTCTTCGACGGTCTTGATTTCCTTGCGGAACCAGCCACCCATCTGGGTCCCGGTATTGCCGCCGGGGAAATTGACGATGTTGTAGGTCTTGAAGAACTCACGCATAAGCTCCAGACCGCCGCCGTGATACAGCCAGGCATTCTGCTGCCGGGCATTCAGGCCGAACGGCATAGAGGCGTCAAAGCCGAAAGTGGCATCCTTGCCGACATAATAGTAGCTGACGGTATGACCGCACTCGACCGTGTTGTTGGAGACGGCATCCAGAACCTGCAGGCCCGGAACGATTTCACCACCCGCGAAAACACGGATCTGGAACTTGCCGTCGGTGGCTTCGGCGACACGCTTGGCCATGACTTCGGCACCACCATAGATGGTGTCCAGGCTTTTCGGAAAACTGGATGCCAACCGCCACTTGACCTCGGGCATGGTCTGGGCGATGGCTGGAGCAGCCACAGCCGTCGAGGCCACGCCCAGGCCAGCGGCTTTCAGAAAGGAACGTCTCTCCATGCTTTCCTCCACATTTTGATTATTCGGACAGTCAAACTGCACCCGGAAACACGTCCGATCCTGGCATGAAAGCAGTGGTCTGACCAGTCCCTCAGGTGAATTTATTGATCCGTGGGAAACCTGTGGGTGGCAACCGCCCCACCGATGCCCGCTTGCCGATCCACGGGGTCAGGTCGGTTTCGGTGCGGGTCCGTTCCCCGCTTTTCCACGACAACCCATCGGCCAAAGAGAAAATTTTGATATCGGCGATACCGCCATCGCGATATTTCTGCAGCATGACACCCCGGCCACGGCTCATCAGCGGCACTTCCTCGGCCATGAACACCAGCAGCTTGCGATTGTCGCCGATCACGGCAACGGCATCGCCTTCGACCGGCAGGCAGAACGCGGCCTTTTCGCCGTCACCCAGGGTCAGAACCATCTTGCCGGCCTTGGTCTGAGCCACGGCCTCGGCTTCGTCGACAATGAAACCCCGGCCGCCATCGGTGGCCACCAGCCGCTTGCGGCCGGGACGATGGGCGAAGACGGTGGCGATCTCGGCATCGTTGGCCATGTCGATCATCAGGCGCAACGGCTCGCCGAAGCCGCGCCCCGACGGCAGTTTGTCGCCGCCGATGGTATAAAACCGGCCATCGGTGGCAAAAAGCAGGATCTTGTCGGTGGTCTCGGCCTTCAGGGCAAAGCGCAACTGATCGCCTTCCTTGAACTTGACCGCATCCAGCTGGTCCATATGGCCCTTCATGGCGCGGATCCAGCCTTTCTCCGACAGGATCAAGGTGATGGGCTCACGTTCGACAAAGGCCTCGATGGGGACCAGCACGGTCTGCGGGGCGTCCCCCAATTCGGTGCGGCGGTCGCCCAGCGGCGTGCCGGGGCCGAACTTGTCGGTGATCTCCGCCACCTGGGCCGACAGGGTCTGCCAGCGCCGGGCGGGATCGGACAGCAGATCGTGCAGATCCTTCTGCTCGGCGGACAGTTCCCCGTGCTCGCGGCGGATCTCCATTTCCTCAAGCTTGCGCAACGACCGCAGCCGCATGTTCAAGATCGCTTCGGCCTGGGCTTCGGTCAGCCCGAAGGCCCGCATCAGGGCCGGCTTGGCCTCGTCTTCCTCACGGATGATGCGGATGACCTCATCCAGATTGAGATAGGCGATCAGATAGCCTTCCAGGACCTCCAGGCGTTTGGCGATCTTGTCCAGGCGGTAGCGCGAGCGGCGTTCCAGCACCTCCATGCGGTGATCCAGAAAAGCCTGCAGAACCTCCTTCAGGTTCATCACCCGGGGAACGGCGTCACCGCCCAGAACGTTCATGTTCAGGCTGATGCGGACCTCAAGATCGGTCTGGCGGAACAGTTGTTCCATCACATGTTCGGGCTCGACGGTACGGTTGCGCGGTTCCAGCACGACGCGCACATCCTCGGCCGATTCGTCCCGGATATCGGCCAGCAGCGGCAGCTTCTTGTCGCCCAGCAATTCGGCGATCTTTTCGATCACCTTGGATTTTTGCACCTGATAAGGAATTTCGGTCACGACGATCTGGTAAAGACCATGCGACAGCTTTTCCACCGCCCAGCGGGCCCGCAGGCGGAAGGCACCGCGCCCGGTCCGGTAGGCTTCGGCCACGGCTTCGCGGGTTTCGACCAGCACGCCGCCGGTCGGAAAGTCCGGCCCCGGCATATGGGCGATCAGGGCATCGACGGCACAATCGGGTTCGCGGATCAGATGCTGCAGGGCGCCGCAGATTTCCCCGACATTGTGCGGGGGAATGCTGGTGGCCATGCCGACGGCGATGCCGGTCGCCCCATTGGCCAACAGGTTGGGAAAAGCGGCGGGCATGACCACCGGCTCTTCCTCGGTTCCGTCATAGGTCGGACGGAAATCGACGGTGTCCTCGTCCAGCCCCTGCATCAAGGCGGCCGCCACCGCCGTCAGCTTGGCCTCGGTGTATCGCATGGCGGCGGCGTTGTCGCCGTCGATATTGCCGAAGTTCCCCTGGCCTTCGACCAGGGGATAGCGGACGGCGAAGTCCTGGGCCAGACGGACCATCGCGTCGTAGACCGCCACGTCGCCGTGCGGGTGATATTTGCCGATGACGTCGCCGACGACGCGGGCACATTTCTTGAACCCCCCTTGCGGGTCCAGTTTCAGCTGCCGCATGGCGAACAGCAGGCGGCGATGAACCGGCTTCAGCCCGTCGCGGACGTCCGGCAGCGAGCGCGACACGATGGTCGACATGGCATAGGCCAAGTAGCGTTCGCCCAGGGCCTCGGTCAGCGGTGTCTCGCGAATCAGGCCCGCGACAGCAGGTTCGGTCATGGATTTCCCCAGGGAACAACAGGTTTCGTCAAGATATAGTACTGGACGGCAGGAAGCGGTCAACCAACCGCAAGCGCGCTGACGGCATCACCCGACGATGCGGCGACAGAACATGCTGATCCAGAAAGAAGGCCGTCAGACGCAGACCATCGGCGATCTGTGCCCGGTCCCCCTCCCCCCCGGCCACCAGAAATCCCGGCAGCGGCAACAGCCGGTCACGGTAAGGCATGCCGGCCGAGCGAGATACCGCCCGGGCACTTTTGGGACTGACGAACAGCAGATCGTCGGCGCTGCCCGTCGCCGCGCAGCAAGACAGATCAACCGCAAAGCCCAGTTCCCGCAGCAGGGCCAGCTCCCAATGGACATAGACGCTGGGCCAGGCCTCGCTGGGCAGGGCATCCAGCAAAGCCACCAGCGCGGCATAGGCCGCCGGATGCGGCTCGCGTTCGGGCAATACGGCATCGGCGACGGCGCAGGCGGCGGCAATGGCCGCCAGCCGGCCGGCATCCGTCAGATGGGCGGCACCATCGGCACGGAACAGCTCAAGCCGATAGCGGCCCAGATGTTCCGGCAAACGGGCCTGCCACCAGGCGCGGACCCGGTTGCCCGGTTGCAGGGTCCCGCGCAGGGCCCGCCCCCTTCCCCCCGGCACCAATCCCGGATGCCGGCCATGCCCGGCCGTCAACAGATGGGTGACGGCGGCATTCTCGCCATGACGATGGACCGACAGGACGACGGCATCGTCGGACCATTCCATTACAGGAAGCTCCACACCGTCAGGACGGCACCCGACAGGGCGCAGCCCGCCCCTGCGGCGGCGGCAAGCATGGCCCAGCGGGGGACGGGCGGTCCCTGGTCGAAGGCGTCACCTCCGAACGCGCCCTGGCGCAGGCGGTGCACCAGAACGAGAACCAGCAGGACGGCGCCGACCCAGACCAGCCCCAATCCCAGCGAGCGCACATCCATCTTTCGCCCTTACGCGTCGTAATCCAATCCGATTTCATTGTAATGGGCGCGCTTGTCCTGCCAGTCCTCGCGCACCTTGACATGAAGGAACAGATGGACGCGCCGCTCCAGCAGTGCCTCCAGCTCGGTGCGGGCGGCGGCGCCGATGGCCTTGATCTGGTGACCGTGCTTGCCGACGACGATTCCCTTCTGGCCCTCGCGCTGGACATAGATGACCTGATCGATGCGAACCGACCCGTCCTCCTTTTCCTCCCACGCCTCGGTGGCGACGGTCAGGGCGTAGGGCAGTTCCTCGTGCAATTGCAGGAACGCCTTTTCGCGGGTCAGCTCGGCCGCCAGCAGGCGCTGGGGCAGATCGGACACGTCGTCCTCGGGAAACATCCACGGTCCCGGTGGGGTCCGGTCGGCCAGTACCGCCATCAGATCGGACAGGCCGCTGCCGGTCAGCGCCGACACCATGAAGATATCGGTGAAGATGCCTTCGGCATTCAACTCGGCGGCCAGCCCCAGCAGCTTTTCCTTGCGTGAGGCATCGACCTTGTTCAGGACCAGGATAGCCTGTCGTCCGGCAGTCTTCAGGCGCTCGACGATGGCGCGGCTGTCGTCGTCATACCCGCGCGTGGCGTCGATCAGCAGGCAGACCTGCTCGGCGTCGGCCGCCCCGTCCCAGGCCGCGGCCACCATCGCCCGGTCCAGCCGGCGGCGCGGCTGAAAGATGCCGGGAGTATCCACCAAGATGACCTGGGCCGCACCGGCCATGACGATGCCCAGCACACGGAAACGGGTGGTCTGCACCTTGGGTGAAACAATGGAAACCTTGGTTCCGACCAGGGCGTTGACCAAGGTCGACTTTCCGGCGTTGGGTGCCCCGACCACCGCCACATAACCACACCGCCGCTCGTTGTCCGGCACCTCGCTCATTTTTTCACCTTTTCCAGCAGGGCCAAGGCCGCCGCCTGTTCCGCGATACGCTTCGACCGCCCCCGCCCGGTGACCGGGGGCTCGCCCTCGACGGTCACCGATATCAGGAAGACCGGCTCGTGCGGGGGGCCTTCCACCCCCTCGGTGGCATAGACCGGCAACGGCCGGCCCAGCCCCTGGGCCCATTCCTGCAGGGCCGTCTTGGCATCCTTTGGCGGGTCCAGCGCCTCTTCCATCAACGGCGTCCAGGCGGACCGCACCACCCTGGCCGCCGGTTCGAACCCACCGTCGGCGAAGATCGCCCCGATGACCGCCTCGCAGGCGTCGGCCAGAACCGTCGGGTTGCGACGGCCGCCGCCTTCATCTTCACCCCGGGCGAGAACCAGATGGGCAGGAATGCCGAAGGTCTCGGCAATGCGGGCCAGACTTTCCCGGCAGACCAGGGCGGCATGGCGTCGGGCCAGATCGCCTTCCGCCTCGGCGGGAAAACGCCGGAACACCATATCGGCGACCACCAGTCCGACGACCCGGTCGCCCAGGAATTCCAGCCGTTCATAGGCGGTGGCGCGGCGCTGCCCCCGTCCCTGCATCACCGAAGGGTGAGTCAAAGCCTGAGTCAGCAAGTCCAGCCGGGAAAACCGATAGCCAAGACGGTCGGCCAGAGTCTGCGGCATGGGCTCAATCGATCCCGTCGAACAGACGCCCGAAGCGGATGGCCCACGGCCATTTCCACACCTCCCACAATGCCGCCGACCCGTCGCCGGAGAAGAAGATCACCTCGGCACGGCCGACCAGATTCTCGGCGGGGACATAACCGACCTCGTCCAGGAAACGGGAATCCGCTGAATTATCGCGATTGTCGCCCATCATGAAGTAATGGCCGGCCGGCACCACATAGACCGGAGTGTTGTCGGCGATGCCGTTGTCGCCGGCATATTCGATGATCCGGTGACGGCGGCCATTGGGCAGGGTCTCGACATATTGCGGCGCCCGCATGATGTTGCCTTCGCGGGTGAATTCGACGAAATCCTCGATCCGCTCGCGCTTGACCTGCTCGCCGTTGATGTGCAGCAGGCCCCGAACCACCTGGATACGGTCGCCCGGCAGGCCGACGACACGCTTGATGTAGTCGATGCGGTTTTCCGGCGGCTTCTTGAAGACGATGACGTCGCCGCGCTCGGGAACCTTCTCGCCCAGACGCCCCTGGGAAGCAGGCCCCATGCTGAACGGCAGCGAATGGCGGGAATAGCCATAGGCATATTTCGAGACGAACAGATAATCGCCGATCAGCAGCGTCGGAATCATCGATCCCGAGGGAATGTTGAACGGCTCGAAGGCGACCGTCCGCACGAAACCGGCGATGAGCATGGCGTAGAAGACGGTCTTGATGGTTTCCCAGGTCCCGCCAGACTTTCCTCTAGACATCAGAAACACCGCGCAATCAATTGTTATAAAAGAAAAGATACGTGACACACCCCAGATCGGAGTGCGGCGAGCAAACCAGCCCGGCGCCCCGGTGTCAAGCCGCAGCTGCCGCAACCGCCGAGATGATCACCACGGCTTCGGCCAAGGGATGCTCGTCGGTCATGGTCAAGGCTATGGCCGGCCGCATGCCGGCCGGCACCAGCGCAGCCAGCCGCTCGGCGGCGGCCCCCGTCAATTGCAGGGTCGGTTGACCGGAAGGCAGGTTGACGACGCCGATGTCGCGCAGGAACACACCGCCGCTGAACCCGGTTCCCAACGCCTTGGCACAGGCCTCCTTGGCGGCGAAACGCTTGGCATAGGTCGCCGCCCGGCCAGCCCCGCCCCGCCGTTCGGCCTTGGCCCGCTCGGCCTCGGTGAACACCCGCTCGACGAAACGGTCGCCGAAACGGGCCAAGGTCCTTTCAATCCGGCGGATGTCGCACAGATCGTTGCCCAGCCCCAGGATCACCGCCGGGCCTCGTCCATCAGAGCCCGCATATGGCGGATGGCCGCCTCGAAACCGATGAAGATGGCCTCGCCGACCAGGAAATGGCCGATATTCAGTTCGGCGATGGACCCGATGGCGGCGATGGGCTTGACGGTGTCGAAGGACAGGCCGTGCCCGGCATGGCACTCCAGTCCGATGGCCGCGGCATGGGCCGCCGCAGCCCGGATCCGCTCCAGTTCGTGGTCGCGGGCCGCCCCCTCGTGATCGCAATAGGACCCCGTATGCAGTTCCACCACCGGAGCCCCCAAAGCCCTGGCGGCATCCAGCTGACGTGGATCCGGCTCTATGAACATCGACACCCGGATGCCGGCATCCACCAGCCGGGCGACGATGGGCCGCAGGGCATCCATGTTGCCGGCCACCTCCAGCCCGCCCTCGGTGGTCCGTTCCTCGCGCTTTTCCGGAACGATGCAAGCCGCATGCGGGCGGTGGCGCAGGGCGATGGACACCATCTCCTCGGTGGCGGCCATTTCCAGATTCAGCGGCAACTGGATCTCGTTGGCCAGCCGCGCGATGTCACCATCCGAAATATGCCGCCGATCCTCGCGCAAATGGGCGGTGATGCCGTCGGCGCCGGCGGCGGCGGCCAGATGGGCCGACCGGACCGGATCGGGATGACGGCCGCCGCGGGCGTTGCGGATGGTGGCGACGTGATCGATATTCACGCCCAGGCGAAGCGGAAGGGACGGCATCGGCAAGCTCTTTCTCAGTTGCGGGCGCGTTCGACCGAATTGATGGACGGCGTCGCGCGCAGGGCCGCGATCACGTTGGTCAGGTGCTTGACGTCGCGCACCTCGATGTCGATCAGCATCTCGAAGAACTCGGTGGTACGGTTGGTGATCTTCAGGTTGGTGATGTTGCCCATGTTCTTGGCGATCACCGTGGTCACCGTCGACAAGGTGCCGGGTTCGTTGTTGACCACCAGATCGATGCGGCCGACATGGGCGTTGCCCTCGGTCTCGTCCCACGAGATGTCCAGCCAGCGTTCCGGGGTCTCGGCATATTGTTCGAGATTCTCGCAATCGATGGTGTGGACGGTCACCCCCTTGCCGGTGGTGACGATGCCGACGATCCGGTCTCCGGGCAGCGGGTGGCAGCAGCCGGCGAAATGCACCGCCATCCCCGGGATCAGGCCGCGGATGGGAACGGCGTTGCCGCGATCCTTGCGCTCGCCCCCCGGCTTTCCCTTGCGGCCCAGCAGCACCACGTTGTCGGGGTTGGTCGCGTTCTTCAGTTCGGGATAGACCGAGGACACCACGTCCTTGGCGGTCACGGTCCCTTCACCGACCATCGCCACCAGATCGTCGACGGCCGGCGCCTTGAAGATTTTCAACACCCCGTCCAGCGCCTTCTCGGTCAGGTCATAGCCTTCCTGCCGGAAGGCCCGGACCAGGATGGCCCGGCCCAGGTCGACATATTGGGCACGCTGCTGGGTGCGGACGAAACGGCGGATGCGGGCACGGGCCTTGCCGGACACCACGAAGCGTTCCCAGGTGGGATTGGGCGTCTGGGCCTTCGAGGTGATGATTTCGACCTGATCGCCATTATGCAGCCGCGACCGCAATGGCATGATCCGCCCGTTGATCTTGGCGCCGACGCAGGTGTCGCCGACATCGGAATGGACGGCATAGGCGAAATCGACCGGGGTCGCCCCCGACGGCAGGGAAATCAGATCGCCCTTGGGAGTGAAGCAGAACACCTGATCCTGGAACATCTCAAGCTTGGTGTGCTCAAGGAACTCGTCGGGATTGGACGCATGTTCCAGGATGTCCAGCAGTTCCCGCAGCCAGCGGTACTGACGTCCATCGGTCATCCGGCCGTTGCCGCCGGACTTGTATTTCCAGTGGGCGGCCACGCCCAGTTCCGACACCTCATGCATTTCGTCGGTGCGGATCTGCACCTCGATCCGATGGCGTTCGGGGCCGAACACGCCGGTATGCAGGCTGCGATAGCCGTTGGGCTTGGGCGTCGAGATGTAGTCCTTGAAGCGGTTGGGCACCATCGGATATTTCGAATGGATGACGCCCAAAGCCCGGTAGCAATCCTCGATCGAGCCGACGACGACGCGGAACGCCATGATGTCGGACAATTGCTCGAAGCCGACATTCTTGCGCTGCATCTTCAGCCAGATGGAATAGGGCGTCTTCTCGCGCCCCGAAACCGAAGCGGGGACGCCGGCCTCTTCCAGGGTCTTGCGCAGTTCCTCGAGGATGCGCCCGATCAGGTCGCCGCCCTGCTCGCGCAGGAAGTTCAGCCGCGCGATGATCGAGCCCCTGGCATCGCCGTGCAGTTCGGCAAAAGCCAGGTCCTCAAGCTCCATCTTGATTTCCTGCATGCCGATCCGTTCGGCAAGCGGGGCATAGATTTCCATCGTTTCCAGGGCGATGCGGCGGCGCTTGTCTGGATTGGCGATGTAGCGCAGGGTCCGCATGTTGTGGACGCGGTCGGCCAGCTTCACCAGCAGGACGCGGATGTCCTCGCTCATGGCCAGGACCAGCTTGCGCAGGTTTTCCGCCTGCTTGGCGTGGTCGGACTGCAGCTCGATGCGCGACAGCTTGGTCACGCCATCCACCAGCCGGCCGATCTCCGGACCGAACAGCCTTTCGATATCCTCAAGCGTTGCCGGAGTATCCTCGATGGTGTCGTGCAGCAGCGCGGTGATGATCGAAGACGAATCCAGCCGGTAGCGGGTCAGGATGCCGGCCACTTCGATGGGATGCGAGAAATAAGGATCGCCCGAGGCCCGCTTCTGCGAGCCGTGCATCTTCATGGCGAAGACATAGGCGCGATTGATGGCGTCCTCGTCCGCGGCGGGATCATAGGACTTGACGCGTTCGACCAGTTCGAACTGCCGCATCATGGCGACGCCCTCTCCCCGGAAGCGCCGGGTTCGGGCGGCGTGCGGGGCGGCTGCCGGCGCGAAGGTTCTGCCATCGCCGCCCCCCGGTCACTCACTCGATGTCGCCGTCCGGCAGGTCGCCGGCCGCACCATCGAAATCCATGTTGCCGTCGGTGACGGTCAGGCCGTCCTCGATGGCGTCCTCTTCCGAGGCCAGAGCCTCGAAGCCCAGGTCTCCCTCGGGCATGAAGGATTCCATCTCGTCCTCTTCAGGCTCGTCCACCTCGACATGCTTCTGCAGCCCCTGAACCAGGGCGTTGCGCAGATTGTCCAGGACGACGGTGTCGTCGGCGATCTCGCGCAGGGCGACGACCGGATTCTTGTCGTTGTCACGCTCGATGGTGATGCGCCCGCCCGACGAAATGTCGCGGGCACGCTGGGCGGCAATCAACACCAGCTCGAACCTGTTGGGAACCTTGGTGACGCAATCTTCGACCGTAACGCGGGCCATGAAATTTCCTTCGGAAGACGAGGATGCTTTGAGAAAGAATTCAGCTTATACAGCGCCCGTCCTGAAAAACGCAAGCATCGGGCACGGACACCACCTGCCCGTCGAACCCCGGTTCGACCCCATCGGGCAGACGGGCCTTCAGGGCCTCGTAATCCAGCGAGGCGGTCATATGGGTCAGGATGGTGCGGCGCGGCCGGATACGGGCAACCCAGTCCAGAACCTTGTCGAGATGGGCGTGGGTCGGATGCGGCGCCAGGGTCAGACAGCCGACGATCCAGGTGTCGATTCCGGCCAGGACGGCAAAGGCGGCCTCGGGCAGTTCGACGGCGTCGGTGGAATAGGCCAGATCACCGAAACGGTAGCCGGTGGTCCGGCAATAGCCGTGATTCTGGTCGAAGGGAACGATGGGAATGCCCCCGACCGCGAAGGGGCCGGCCAGATCATGGAAATGCAGCATCGGCTTATAGATGGATTGCCCTTCGCCGACAGAGCCGGCCACATAGGGAAAGCGTGCCCGGATCGCCGCCACGACCCCGGCTTCGGCATAAATGTCCAGCGGCGCTTCCATCGCCCGGTTCACTTCACGCAGATCGTCGATCCCATGCAGATGGTCGGCGTGATCATGGGTATAGAGTACCGCGTCCAGACGGCGGACCCCGGCGGCCAGCAGCTGCTCGCGGCAATCGGGGGAAGTGTCGACCAGAATGCGGGTCGCGGCGCTTTCCACCATGATCGACGGACGGCGGCGGCGATTGCGCGGGTTGTCCGGATCGCACTGCCCCCATCCCCGGGAAATGGACGGCACTCCGCCGGCCGCCCCACATCCCAGGATGACGGCTTTCATGGCGGAACCTTGGTGAACAGGCGCCGGAAGTTGGCGGTGGTGGCCGCGACCAGATCCGCTGCCGCCATCCCCTTCAACTCAGCCAGCTTGTCGGCGGTATGAGCGACATAGGACGGTTCGTTGCGCTTGCCGCGAAACGGGATCGGCGCCAGGAACGGGCAGTCGGTCTCCACCAGCAGGCGGTCCAGGGGGATGCCGGCGACCGTAGCCTGCAAAGCGTCGGCCTTCTTGAAGGTGACGATCCCGGATATGGCCAGATAAAGACCAAGATCGACAGCTATTTCAGCAAGTTGCGCCCCTGAGCTGAAGCAATGTATAAGACCTGTGAAACCGCCCTTCCCCATTTCGTCAACCAGGATGTCGGCCATGTCCTGGTCGGCGTCGCGGGTGTGGATGACCACCGGCAACCCCGTCTGCCGGGCGGCGGCGATATGGGCCCGAAACGAATCGCGCTGCCGGTCGCGGGGGCTTTTGTCATAGAAATAATCCAGTCCGGTTTCGCCGAAGCCGACCACCTTGGGATGCTGCGCCAGACGGACCAGGGTTGCCGGATCGATGGCCGGTTCGGTTCCCGCCTCGTGGGGGTGGATGCCGACGGTGCAATAAACCTCGGGAAAACGCTCGGCCACCGCCAGAACCCGGTCGAACCGGGTGACATGGGTGTTGATGGTCAGCATCAGGCCGACGCCCCGGCTGCGCGCCCGCTCCACCACATCGTCCAGATCGTCGGCAAAATCGGGAAAATCCAGATGACAGTGGCTGTCCACCAGCATCAGCCGGCTCCTTCCTCGTCGACGAAGCGGGGAAAGACCCCCTGGGGCGGCGGCAGCGGCGTGCCGCCGGCCAGGGCCGATTGCGCCCCGCAGCAGGCCAGGGTACGGGCCGTTTCCGGCACCCCCAGCTGATCAAGCAGCCGACCGGATGCATCGGGCATGAAGGCCTGGGTCAGCAATGCCAGATTGCGGACGGTTTCGGCCAGCACCCACAACACCGTGCCCATGCGGGCCGGATCGGTCTTCTTCAACGCCCAGGGCGCCTGCCGGTCGACATAGCCGTTGGCGGCGCGGATGACCACCCAGGCCGCTTCCAGGGCTTCGTGGAACATCTGGCGGTTCATGGAATCGCGCATCCGCCCGGCCAGGGCATAGGCGGCCCCCAGCATGTCGCGGTCTTCATCGGTCTGCTCGCCGTGGGCCGGGACCGCGGCACCGCAATTCTTTGCGATCATCGACAGCACGCGCTGGGCCAGATTGCCGTAATCGTTGGCCAGTTCCGAGTTCATGCGGGTGACCATCGCACGATGGCTGAAATCGCCGTCATTGCCGAAGGGAACCTCGCGCAGCAGGAAATAGCGCACCTGATCCAGGCCGTAACGATCGATCAGCGCCACCGGGTCGATGACGTTGCCCACCGACTTCGAGATCTTCTGCCCTTCGTTGGTCCACCAGCCGTGAGCGAAAACCCGCTTCGGCGGCTGCAGGCCGGCGGCCATCAGGAAAGCCGGCCAATAGACGGCGTGGAAACGCACGATATCCTTGCCCACCATGTGCAGGTCGGCCGGCCACCAGCGGGCGTAATCCCCGCTCTGATCGGGATAACCGACGGCGGTGATGTAGTTGGTCAGGGCATCCAGCCACACATACATGACATGGGCCTCGTCGCCCGGAACCGGGATGCCCCAGGTGAAGCTGGTCCGCGACACCGACAGATCCTGCAGGCCGCCCTTGACGAAGCTGATCACTTCGTTGCGGCGCGATTGCGGGCCGATGCAGTCCGGGTTGGCCTCGTAATATGCCAGCAGGCGGTCCTGCCACGCCGACAGGCGGAAGAAATAGCTGGGCTCCTTGACCCATTCCACCGGGGCGCCGGTGGGGGCCAGCTTGCCGCCATTGGGGCCGGCAACCAGTTCATCCTCGCCGTAGAAGGCCTCGTCCCGGACCGAGTACCAGCCTTCGTAATGGCCGGGATAGATATCCCCGGCCTCGACCAGCCTGCTCCACAGCGCCTGAACCGAACGGATATGGCGGGGCTCGGTGGTGCGGATGAAATCGTCGTTGGAACATCCCAGACGGGCAGCCAGATCGCGGAAATTGGCCGAATTCTGGTCGGCCAGAGCCTGCGGCATCATCCCGGCGGCCTCGGCCGATTTCTCGACCTTCTGCCCATGCTCGTCGGTTCCGGTCAGGAAACGGACGTCGAACCCGTCCAGCCGCTTGAAGCGGGCCAGGACGTCGCAGGCCAAGGTGGTGTAGGCATGGCCGATATGGGGCTTGTCGTTGACGTAATAGATCGGCGTCGTGACGTAATAGGTCTCGGCCCCACTCATGGTCGTCTCCATTGGCATAAGCTAGATCTGTGCCCGCGCCGGCCGGGGATCAACCCCGGGCCAGACGCTCGACGGACAGGAACGCGGTCAGGATCGCCTGCTTGCGGTCAAGATTGACCGCATCGGTGCGGGCGAAAAGAGCCCGGACCTTTTCCCACAGCTCAAGCCAGCGTTCAAGGCCGGCGGCGGACAACAGGCGATTCATCAGTGCGGCCTCGCCGGGGACCACTTCGACCATGCCCCGGCCCTGGCGCCCGCCCGCCTGGACCAGCCGGGCCAACCACCATGTCAGCAGTTCGGTCACCGTTCGCCAGGCGGCCTCGGCTTCGGGCCGGGACACCCGGTCGCCGAAGGCGTGCAGCGCCGGGACATCCAGGCGGGGCAGTGCCACCAGCATCGCCATCAGTTCCTGATACAGGTCCAGCCCGCCCTCGGCGGCCAGGGCCAGGGCCTTGCCGATGCTGCCCTCGCCCAGCCGGGCCAGGGCGGCCACTTCCGCATCCAGCAGGTCCGGACGATAGGTCGCCAGCAGCGACGCGACCGCCGGCTCATCCAAAGGATTGAGCGTCAGCCGGCGGCAACGCGACCGGATGGTCGGCAGCAGCCGGCCGGGACTGTGGCAGACCAGCAGGATCAGCGCCTGCCGCGGCGGTTCCTCCAGCACCTTCAGCACCGCATTGGCGGCGTTGCGGTTCATTTCGTCGGCGGCATCGATCAGAACCACCCGCCAGCCGGAATCGGCGGTCTGATGGAACAGGTCGCCGATTTTGCGCACGTCGTCGATGACGATTTCGGTCTTGCGCTTTGCCTTTTTTTCGTCGGCCCAGCCCCGTTCCACCACCTTGAGGTCGCGGTGGGCCTGCGAGGCCATCTGGTGAAATACCGGATGATCCGGAGAAACGGCCAGGCTGTCCGGCGGACCGCCGAACAGACCGCCGCCGCCGCCGCTGAGGGCGAAACGGGCGATGCGATAGGCCAGGGTCGCCTTGCCGATCCCCCGAGGACCGCTCAACAGCCAGGCATGGGCCAGCCGCCCGGAATTCCAGGCATCCAGAAACGTCCGTTCCGCACCGTCATGCCCGATCAGCGAAGGATTGGCACGGGGCGGCGGAATCTCGTTCATGGGGCAAGACGGCCGATGACGGCGGCGTCGATGGCCTGGGCGACGGCATCGACGGATTGCGTGGCGTCGATGACCGCGCAACGCTGTGGATGACGTTGGGCGATGTCCAGAAATCCCTGGCGCAGACGACGGTGGAAGTCCAGCCCCATCCGCTCGTAACGGTCCTCGCCGCCGCCCCGTCCGCCGGCCCGCGTCAACCCGTCCTCGGCCGGAAGATCCAGGATCAGGGTCAGGTCGGGGGTGAAATCGCCCACGGTCAACCGGGTCAGGGTTTCCAGATCGGCAACCGGCAGGCCGTGACCGTAGCCCTGATAGGCGATGGTCGAATCGGCGAAACGGTCGCAAACCACCCAGGCTCCGCGATCCAGCGCCGGCCAGACGGTCCTGGCAAGATGATCGCGCCGTGCCGCCGAATGCAGCAGCGCCTCGGTCACGCAGTCCCAGCGGTCCGTCGCCCCGCTGACCAGCAGATCGCGGATGGCCTCGGCACCATCCGAGCCGCCGGGTTCGCGGGTGGTGACGACCTCACGCCCACGGGCGGCCAGGGTCAGGGCCAGCCGCCGCACCTGGGTCGACTTGCCCGCCCCCTCGCCACCTTCCAGGGTGATGAAACGACCGCGCATGTCAGCCTTTGGCTCCCCACAGAATATGGCGCAGCGCCGTGCCAAGACGCCCCATCATGCCCAGCCTGGCGACGTCGGCACCGGCGGCCAGGGGCAATTCCACCGTCTGCACGCCCGGAGCGGTGATGACCAGCTTGCCGATCACTTCGCCGCGACGGATGGGGGCGCTCACCGGCCCGGTATAGACCGCCGTCACCTTCATGTTCTGACGGGCTCGGCGGGGCATGGTGACGTCAAGCCGCTCGGCCGCCACCAGCGGGACCGTCGCCTGCTCGCCCAGCCAGACCTCGGCATCGGAAACCACGTCACCGACCTTGAACAGGGCGTAATTCTCGAACTCGCGGAATGCCCACTCGATCAGGCGCTGGCTTTCCTCCGCCCGATCCTTCATGGATTTCAGGCCGTTGATCACCATGATGATACGGCGCTCGCCGCGCTTGACGGTCCCCACCAGACCATAGCCGGCAATGTCGGTATGGCCGGTCTTCAGTCCATCGGCCCCCTGCACGCCGTACAGCAACGGATTGCGGTTGCCTTGCCGGATCCCGTTGAAGACGAATTCGCGTTCGGAATAGATGGGGAAATACTCGGGGAAATCGGCGATCAGCCGACGGGCCAGGATCGACAGGTCACGGGCGGTGGTCAGATGTTCGGGATCGGGCCAGCCCGACGCGTTCCTGAGAGAGGTGTTGCGCATACCCAGGTCGCGTGCCCGTCTGGTGGCGAATTCGGCAAAGGCCTCTTCCGTTCCGGAATGGGCCTCGGCCAGCACGCTGCAGGCGTCGTTGCCCGACTGGATGATGACGCCGCGGATCAGGTCGCCGACCTTGGCCGACGATCCCACCGGCAGGAACATCAGCGACCCGCCGGATTTGTAGTGGCGCTGCCAGGCGCTTTCCGACACCGGCAGCCGGTCTTCCATCTTCCAGCTGCCTTCCTTGAGCTTCTCGAAGACCAGATAAGCGGTCATCAGCTTGCTCATCGACGAGGGCGCCATCAGCTCGTCCGAATTCTTGTCGAGCATGACGGCGCCGGTCCGGTAATCCAGCAAAATGGCCTGACGGGCGGTAGTGTCGATGGTCTCGGCACGAGCGGCGGCGCTGGCCACGATCAGGGTCAGGGCGACGGCGGCCGACCGGCGAAAACGCGAGAAAATGAGGCTCAACCTGGAAATCCTTGGCTGGGAAGATCAGTCGACGATGACGCGGGCATCCTGTTGCCCGGCGGCAATGACGGAATCGAGCAGGCGGTCGGCCTCCTCGACACTGGAAAGGGGACCGAAGCGGACCCGGAACAGGGTCTGTCCCTTGACCTGAGTCTGTTGGATCACCGGCTTGCCGACCCCCGACAGCTTGGCCGACAGCCGCAAGGCGTTGTCGTGGCGGCTGAACGAACCGGCCTGGACGAACAGGCTGGTGTGCTTGACCGGAGTGACCTGGACGTCCTGGGCGGCCAGTTCCCGCTCGGCCCGCTCGACCGCAGCGGCCATCCGGCCGCCGGAGGAAGGCGTCGCGGCGCTGCCGTTGCTGATGGTCCGCGGCGCCTCGCGGCTGCCCGGGGCCGGCAGGGTCTCGGCCATCACGCTTTCGCGCGGTGCGGCAGCCACCTGCGGCTCGCGGCCAACGCCATCGGGGCGCGCCTTGCCGGCCAGCGCCCGGCTTTCCTCGGGCATCACCTGAACGCGGACCCGGGCGGTCCCCTGCCCTTCAAATCCCAACAATTGCGAAGCCCGGCGCGACAGGTCGATGACCCGGCCGTTGACGAACGGACCGCGGTCGTTGACGCGGATGACCAGTGACCGGCCATTGTCCAGATTGGTGACCCGCACGACCGAGGGCAACGGCAGGGTCTTGTGGGCCGCGGAAACGGCATTCTGATCGAAGAGCTCGCCGTTGGCGGTCACCTTGCCGTGAAAATCGGGGCCGTACCACGAGGCAACCCCGGTTTCATCGTAGTCGTAATCCTCGCGGGGATAGTACCAGACCCCCCGGACCTGATAGGGCTTGCCGATCTTGTAGTTGGTCGCCCCGCCGGCCGATACCGGCGGCGGCTCATCCCCGGCGGCACGCTTGGTGTAATGGCCGAACAGGTTCATCTCGGCGCAACCGGACAGCAAGGCGGTCGACAGCATCAATGCCGCCCACGACCGCGGCCTCAGCCCCCTCGCCCGCATCATCTAGGTGTCCCCTCGGCCGTCGCCACAAAGATGTGGTAGTTTACTTGGCACCGATCCGCTCTGCAAGATGGCCGACGGCCAAAGCGAAATAGGTGGACCTGTTCCATTTCAGGATGGTCCGGAAATTTTCGTACACCAGAAAAGCCGGTCCCTTGCCGTTGTCGGCGAAGATGACCGACGCCTCCATGTCGCTTTTCGGCAGGGGCTTGCCGTTGCCGGCGGTCACGCCCAACGCCGCCCATTCGCGGACCTTGCGGCGGGTATCCAGACCGGCCAGCCGGGTGTCGAAGGATGCGGGCAGCCGGACCGCGCGGCCCCAGGTCTGATCGCCGTTCCAGCCGGACCGCAGCAGGTAATTGGCGGCCGAGGCGAAAACATCGGCCCGGGTACCCCAGATATCCCGGCGACCGTCGCCGTCCCAATCCTCGGCATAGCGCAGAAACGACGACGGCATGAACTGGCATTGCCCCATCGCCCCGGCCCACGACCCCAGCATCGCCGATGCGGAGGTATGGCCTTCATCCAGGATTTTCAGGGCGTTGATCAACTCGCCGCGGAAAAAGGCCGACCGGCGGCCGTCATATCCCAGGGTGGCCAGGGCCGAAACCACCGGATAGCCGCCGGTCACCCGCCCGTAATCGGTCTCGATCCCCCACAGGGCCACGACATACTTGGCCTGCACCTGATACCGCCGTTCGATTTCCGCCAGAACAGCACGATTCTCGGCCAGCATCCGCCGGCCTTTTTCGATCTTGGCCGAGGTCACGACCCGATCCATATATTGCGGGAAAGTAATTGTGAACTCGGGTTGACGCCGATCCAGTTCGACCACCTTGTCGATATGCTGAACACCGGCCAGTGCGGGGGTGACGACCTCGGAACGCATGCCCTGGGACACGGCGTCGCGCTCGACGTCGGCCAGCCATCCCCGGAAATCCTGTCGGGGTTCCTGGGCAAATGCCGCAGGAACAACGGCGGCGACCAGGACAGCCGCCAAGAAGGTGCGCATGATCGACCTCGACAACAGGATGTGAACGGAGCTGTTCTTGTGCCACACCGTCCCGGAGCCGGCAACCATCACCGCGCCGATGGAGCGGGAAACAGCGCGTCGCTCCATCCCAGAACCCGATAGGACAACAGCCCCAGCCATTCATGCAGGGCGGTTCCCAGGACCGACAGGCCGGCAGCGACGCTGAAACGCAGGCGGTCGGCCGAAGGCGTGCCGGTGGTGAGATAATCGACCGGCCAGGGCAGGATATCCCAGCCGACGGCCCGGAAGGTACCGACCGAACGCGGCATATGAAGTGCCGAGGTGACCAGCAGCCAGGTCTCGCCCGGCTGCGGCCGAGCCATTTCAAGACTGAGGGTGGCGTTTTCGCGGGTGTTGCGCGACTGATCCTCGAACAGGACGCGCGACGACGGGAAACCGACCTGATCCAGAAACTGCCTTACGACCGGAGCCTCCTTGTAGCGTTGCTCGGTCAGACTGCCGGACCCGCCGGTAAAGATGATCCGGGCCTGGGGAAAACGCCGTCCCAGATCGACCAGCGCAATAAGGCGGTCGACGGCGCCATCGGCGCTGGGCTGCCCCCGCTCGACGGAAATGACCGGGTCGATGGCCCCTCCCAGAACGATGATGCCGTCAACCTGCCGAGGCAGCTGCGGCACGGGAAAACGGTCTTCCAGCGGTGCCAGAAGCCATTCTTCCAGCGGCAGGACGGCCAGAACCATCAGGACGGCGCATTCGGCCAGCAAAATCCCCCTGCCGATGCGAAAGAACCGCGTCATCGACAGAGCCGTGGCCAGCAGCAGGGTCAGAAACACCATATTGACCGGATGGGTCAGCAGACCGACCACTTTGGACAACAAAAACATCAGAAGGTCCTTTTCCTTGCCGCCCGTGGCGATCGCCGCGCTTTGTGGTGCACCCCGGCGCCGATCATGCTAAATCAGCCTGCCTGCGTCATTCGGGAGAATAGCATGGACAAGCTGATCGAGGGATTCCGCCGTTTCCGCGACACCAATTTCGCCCAGAACCGTGGCCTGTTCGAGTCCCTGACCCATCAGGGACAGACGCCCAAGGTGCTGTTGATCGGCTGCAGCGACTCGCGGGTCGATCCGGCAATCATCTTCGACGCCCAACCCGGCGAGATGTTCGTGCTGCGCAATGTCGCCAACCTGATTCCCCCCTATGCCCCCGATCAGGGGCACCACGGCACATCGGCCGCCGTCGAGTTCGCCGTCCGCTGCCTGGAGGTTGAGCACGCCATCGTCCTGGGCCATGCCCGTTGCGGCGGGGTCCGCGCCCTGGTCGAAGGCCAGACCGCCGAACAGACCGATTTCATCAAAGGCTGGATCGCCATCGCCCGCACCGCCCGCGACCGCGCCCTGGCCCTGACCCTGTCGGCCGGACAGCCCATCGAAAGCGCCCGACGGATGTGCGAACAGGAAACCGTGGCGATTTCCCTGGCCAACCTGATGACCTTTCCCTGGGTTCGGGAACGGGTCGAGCAAAGCCGCCTGATGCTGCACGGCTGGTTCTACAACATGGAGGAAGGCAAGCTGTCGCGGCTGGACCCCAGTTCGAATACCTTCCAGGAAGTCTAGGCCGACCGGGTGCCGGTCTGCAGGTCGGCCGCGAAGCGATAGGCGTTCTTGCCGGCTTTCTGCACCGCATACATGGCCGCATCGGCCCGCCCGATCAGGTCCGGCCCGGACCCGGCGTCATCGGGGAAGATGGCTATGCCGATCGATCCGTGCACGCTGGCGGTTCCTGCAGCCATCGTGAACGGGCGATTCAACTGCTCCAGGATCTTGGCGGCGACCAGTTCGGCATCACGCTGGTCGTGGATCCCCTGAACGATGCAGGTGAACTCGTCGCCGGCCAGTCGGGCCAGGGTATCGGATGCGCGGATGCACTCGCCCAGGCGCTGCCCGGCCTGCAGCAACAGTTCGTCGCCGGCGGCGTGTCCCAGCGTGTCGTTCACCGACTTGAAGCCGTCGAGATCAAGAAACAGCAGGGCGAAACGTCCTCCGTCCCGCTGGTTCTGCCGCACCGCCTGTTGCAGGCGGTCGGTGAACAGCGATCGGTTGGGCAGGCCGGTCAAGGCGTCGTAATTGGCCTGCCGCCAGATCCGTTCCTCATCTTCCTTGCGGTGTGTGATGTCCGAAAAAATGGCGATGTGATGCGTGGTCACCCCTTCATCGTCCCGCAGGGCGACGATGGACAGTTGCTCGGCATAAAACTCGCCTGATTTGCGGCGGTTCCATATCTCGCCGCGCCAGCGGCCGGTCGAAAGCAGGCTGTCCCACATGCTGCGATAGAAATCCGCGTCATGACGGCCCGACGACAGGAAGCCGGGATTCCGCCCCAGAACTTCATCGGCCCCATAGCCGGTGATCGCCGTAAAGGCGGGGTTGACATACTCGATGACGTTATCGGCCGACGTGATCACGACTGCTTCGCTGGCACTTTCAACCACCTTGGCGGTCAGACGGACCTTGGCCTGCGCCGCCTTGATGGCCGAAATATCGTACACCCAGGCCAGATTGACCGGCTCGCCCTCGAAACGTGTCGACCGCAATGTCAGCAACGACCAGAACGGTGTTCCATCGCGGCGGATGAATTCGACTTCGGCATCGTCGATGCGCCCGTTCCGCTTCAGATCGTCGATCACCAGACCGCGCTGGCGGTCGCCGCGAAACAGATTGCGGGCCTGGGCGCCGACGATATCGTCGCGATCGGCGCCGATGATGTCGCAGAAACGGGAATTGGCGAACATCACCGTACCGTCGCTCCGGCGCGAAACCGACACGCCGACCGGACTTTCCTCCAGGATACGCCACAGCCGGTCTTCCGATTCCTCAAGACGGCGAGCCGCCTTGGCCCGCTCGGCGATATCCAGGCGGATGCGCGTGACCATCGGACGGAAGACCACGGCCGCCGACAGCACAAGCAGCAGCAAGGTGCCGGCAAGAGTGGTCCCGTGCAGGACGAACAGCCGCGTCAGTCTGGCGTCGTTTTCCTGACGATAACGGGCCACCAGCACATCCAGGTCGATCAGGAGCGGGGCGATATTGGCAGCGGACAAAGCCTGCAGATCCGGGTCTGCGGCAGCCAGACGCGTCCCGCTTTTTGCCAGAACCGCACGGGCATGGGCGATGAAGGATCGCAGCCCCCGATCCAGGTTCCCGGCCGGACCAAACAAAATCGCCTTGATCCCTGGCGAGGGCGGCATGGCGACCTTCAGTTCCGGCAAACCCGCCAGCAGACCGAAATGGGATGATTCAAGCTGATCCAGAGAGACGATCAGGGCCGACAGCTCTTCCTGGCGCGCGGCCTCATCCAAAGGGCGGCCAAGGCTGGTGGCGGCATGGGCCACGCGCTCGACCAACGGACGCTGCTGCGCCGCCACGCCGACCACCGCCGAACCGGTTTCCGCATCCATCAAGTTTCGCACCAGTCCCAGGAACGAAACGATCGCCAGACCGCCCAGGATTCCCAAAACGGTGACATAGCGAATCGTCAGGTCCCTGGTCAGCCTGTTGTCAGTTCCGACCATCTCGTACCAGCCCAACCATAGGGATAAGGCGTGATAACACGCCAAACCCGGCATTGCGATACCGAAATAGGATCGGACTATTGCAACGGCTCGCTGCCGACGGCTTCCCGCGGGGGAACCGCACCGGGAACCGGAGAAGGCACAGCCTCTCCGTCCCGCGCCTCGGGGGGGCTTGGGGGAGCTTCCGGCGTCATCTCGGCGTTCTTTCTGCTCCGGCTTTCCTCGTATTCCTTCATCCCGTGCGCCGCCAGGTCCACCACGGCGCAGGCGGACAGCAGGCAGGACAGGATCAGAACGGAAACGATCTTGGACATCGGCCCGCGCTTATTCCGAATCCGGCAGAATCTCGACCCGGACCAACTGTCCGGGCTCGATGGCGCTCATCTGCTGCGGATCAAGGGGGCAGCGCCCCCAGATATTCTCGGGGGCAGCCAGACGGATTTCCGATCCCAGGGAAACCGGAGTCGGGCCATAAGCGATGACCACCGCCTCGCCTTCGACGCGGTAAGCCAGTTCTCCCGGCTTGACGACGGCCCGGGCGTCGCCGTCGCGATCGACCTTGACGGGAACGGTGAAATAAACCTCGCCCTCCCATGTCGCCGCCCGGGATTCGAACGGTGCGGCGGCACACAAGGCCGCCGCCGTCGGGGTATCCAGCAACTCGACGTCCAGACAGACCTTCCCAAAGGAAATTCTCAAGTTCGGCACGCTTCTTCCCTCCCGTCCTGGTCTCGGACCGCCCCCTTTCCTACAGCAAATCCGGGGGCGCGTCACACATTTGAACGTTTCAAGACAACAGGACGGCGCGGGTATGCTTGGCGATCATCATTTCTTCGTCGGTGGGAATGACGAAGACGGGAACCCGGCTGGTAGGCGCGGTGATGACTTCGGCGTTGGCGGCATTGGCGGAATCGTCGAGTTCGATTCCCAGCCAGCCCGCACCGTTGCAGACCTTGCCGCGCACCGGAGCAGACCGTTCGCCGATGCCGGCGGTGAAGACCACCGCATCCAGTCCCCCCATCGCCCCGGCCAGAGAGCCCAGCTCGCGGCGGATCCGGTAACAGAACAGGTCGACGGCTTCGGCCGCGTGGGCATCCGTGCTGTCCAGCAGAACCCGCATGTCGTTGGAAATGCCCGACACCCCCAAAAGCCCGGATTTTTTATACAGCAGCGTCTCGATCTCGGCGGCGTTCATGCCCTTCTGCTGCAGCAGGTACAAGACCACGCCGGCATCCAGCGCCCCGGTCCGGGTTCCCATCGGCAGGCCGTCAAGGGCGGTGAAGCCCATCGTCGAAGCGACCGAACGCCCGGAATCGATGGCGCACATCGACGCACCCGATCCCAGATGGCAGACCACCACCTTGCCGGCCGCCTTGTCCGGAGCGATCTCCTTCAGCCGCCGGGCGATATACTCGTAGGACAGACCGTGGAATCCATAGCGCCGCACCCCCTCGTCGGTCAGCTCTCGCGGCAAGGCGAAGGTTTCCGCCACCTTGGGATTGGTCCGGTGGAAGGCGGTATCGAAACAGGCGACCTGGGTGAGATCGGGATGAATCCGGCTCAGTGCCCGGATCGGAGCCAGGTTGTGCGGCTGATGCAACGGCGCCAGCGGCACGAAGCTTTCCAGTTCATCCAGCAGTTCATCGGTGATCCGGGCCGGCGCCGACCAGCGCGGCCCGCCATGAACCACGCGGTGACCGGCCGCCACCAGACGGGCTCCGTCCAGATGATCCTCGACCCAGTCGATCAGGTGCTTCAGCAGGTCCTGGTGCAGCAGATTGCTGTCCGCCGGCCAACGCTGCTCGGCCAGAACCGTTCCATCCACGCCCTGGGCGATGAAATGCGGCGCGACATTGATGCCTTCCACCTGCCCCTTCGACTTCAGAACCGGCTTGTCGTCGCCATTGCCGACGTAAAGCGAGAACTTGATCGAGGATGAACCGGCATTGATGACCAGAATTCCTTCTTTCATGATCGCCCCCTATTCCGCGGCCTTCTTGCCGGCCAGACGGCGGGCATGGGCGAACAGGACGGCAACGGCGCACGAGGCCAGACGGGCCTTGGCCGAATCGGCACGGCTGGTCAGTACGATCGGCACCCGCGCCCCGACGACGATTCCCGCCGCATCGGCATCGGCCAGGTAGGACAGCTGCTTGGCCAGCATGTTGCCGGCTTCAAGATCGGGAACCAGCAGGATATCTGCCTGACCGGCGACCGGAGACGTGATCTTCTTGATCTTCGCCGCCTCGGCCGAGATGGCGTTGTCGAAAGCCAGAGGCCCATCCAGCACGGCGCCGGTGATCTGCCCGCGATCGGCCATCTTGCACAGGGCGGCCGCCTCGATGGTCGAGTTGATCTTCGGATAGACCGTCTCGACGGCAGACAGAATGGCCACCTTCGGCAGGGGAACCCCCAGGCAATGAGCCAGGTCGATCGAGTTCTGAACGATGTCCTGCTTGTCTTCCAGGGTCGGATAGATGTTGATGGCCGCGTCGGTGATCAGCAGCATGCGCGGATAGGTCGGAACGTCCATGATGAAGACGTGGCTGATGCGCCGGCTGGTGCGCAGGCCGTGATCGCGGCTGGCGACCTCGTGCATCATCTCGTCGGTGTGCAGGCTGCCCTTCATCAGGGCCTCGGCCTCGCCCGAACGGCACAGCGCCACCGCCTTCTCCGCCGATTCGTGGGAGTGGCTGGTGTTGATGATGCGGATGCCCGTCAGATCGAAGCCGAATTCTTCGGCCAGCGAGCGGATCTTGGTCTCCGGCCCGATCAGGATGGGAACGATCAGGCCGCGCTTGAAGGCTTCGATCGGCCCTTCCAGGGAAACCTGATCGCAGGGATGGCACACCGCGACCGAGATGGGATCCAGCGGCGCGCAGCGTTCGATCAGATCCTCGAACACATGGTGGCGACGATGCAGCGACACTTCCTGCAACTCGACCCGGGGCTGGATCACCTTGGTGGTCGGCGCCAGAACGCGGGCCTGCCCCCGGAAGACCGTTTCGCCACGCTGGTTGATGGCGATGCAGTCGAACGAGACGTTGGCGGGAGCTTCCTTGCTGGCGGCGGTAATGGTGACGGTCAGGGTGTCGCCGACTTCGACCGGCTGGATGAATTCGAAGTCCTGCCCCTTGTAGACGGTTCCCGGTCCGGGCAATTCGTTGCCCAGCAGCGCCGACAGCAGCGAGCCGCCCCACAGGGAATGGGCCAGAACCTTGCGGTGGTTGGCCAGGCTTTGCGCCTGCTCGGCGATGTAGTGGGTAGGATTGAGGTCGCCGGTGGCCACCCCGAACAGTTCGACGTCTTCCGAGCTGCAGGTACGGGTCAAGCTTGCCTGATCGCCGATCCGGATTTCATTCCAGGTGCGGTTTTCCATCATCTCGACCATAAATTCTCTCCTCCAGCCGATTGCTGCGTTGCGGCATATTCCCACGGGCCGCAGCATTTCACAATCAGATGCTACAATCCGCCACCGATGCAACATGGCCGTCATGCCGCCACCCATGTTGCACTGCACAAGGGGGCGGCGTACAGTGCCCCCGCAACATATGTGACATTCAGGGGGCGTCATGAGCGTGCACAATCTTCGGGCCTTGTTCCGTCCGCAATCCGTGGCCGTGATCGGCGCCACCAACCAGGCCAAAGCTCCCGGGTCCGTGGTGATGCGCAATCTGCTGCAGGCGGATTTCGCAGGGCCGATCATGCCGGTCACCGCCGACCACAAGTCCGTCGGCGGCGTCCTGGCCTATGCCGACGTGGACAGCCTGCCGCAGGCACCCGACCTCGCCATGATCTGCACCCCGGCGCAGACCGTGCCCGACGTGATCCGCGCCCTGGGCCTGAAAGGCGCCGGCGCCGCCTGCATTCTGACCCCTGCCCTGCACCAGTCCGTCGACGCGAACGGCGTCAGCTGCCTTGAGGCGGCCAAGGCCGAAGCCAAGCGCGCCGGCATCCGCCTGCTGGGTCCCAACAGCATGGGCATGCTGGTTCCCGGCATCCGCCTGAACGCCAGCTTTGCCCCTGAAAACGCCCTGCCCGGCAAGATCGCCTTCGTCTCGCAGTCGGGCGCCCTGTGCACCACCGTCCTGGATTGGGCCTGCGCCAAGGGGATCGGCTTTTCCCATTTCATCCATCTGGGCGATTCCGCCGATGTCGGATTTGGCGATGTCCTGGATTATCTGGGCAGTGATCCGCACACCCGGGCGATCCTGCTGTACATGGAAAGCATCGACCAGCGCCGCAACTTCATGTCCGCGGCCCGGGCCGCGGCCCGCAACAAGCCGTTGCTGGTCATCAAGGCCGGGCGTTCCGCCGAAGGGGCCCAGGCCGCCAGTTCGCACACCGGCACCCTGGCCGGATCGGATATGGTCTTCGACGCAGCCATCCGCCGCGCCGGCATGTTGCGGGTGCAAGATATCGAAGAAATCTTCGGGGCGGTGGAAACCCTGGCGCGTTCGCGGCCGATGAAGGGGCAGCGTCTGGCCATCGTCACCAATGGCGGCGGCATCGGGGTGATCGCCTCGGATGATCTGGCCGATGGCGGCGGAGAACTGGCCGACCTGCCGCTGGAGGTGGTCGAGAAGCTCGACGCCATCCTGCCGCCGAACTGGTCGCACGGCAATCCCATCGACGTGGTCGGGGATGCCGACGGCAAGCGTTATGCCCAGACCCTTACGGCCCTGCTGGACTGCAAGTGCATCGACGCCGTCCTGGTGATGTACGCCCCCACCGCCATTTCCGACCCGGATGAGGTCGCCGAGGCGGTGATCAAGGTCTTCCGGGACAAGCCGCGGGCCAACATCATGACCTGCTGGGCCGGCAGCGCCAAGGTGGCCCACGCCCGGAAAATGTTCTCGGACGCCGGCGTGCCGACCTTCGAGACGCCGCGAGCCGCCGTTCAGGGCTATCTGCACCTGCTGGAATACCGCCGCAACCAGGAAATGCTGATGGAAGTCCCCGCCTCGGCGGCGGCGGACTTCATTCCCGACACGCCCCGGGCTCGGCAGATCGTCGCCGGCGTCCTGGCCCGCCACGACACCATGATGACCGAGGCCGAGGCGAAAAGCGTGCTGTCGGCCTATGGCATTCCCACGGTCGAAACCCGCATCGCCCGCAATCCGGCCGAAGCCAGCCGCATCGCCAAGGACCTGGGCGGCGACGTCGCCCTGAAGATCCTGTCGCCGGATATCGTCCACAAATCCGACGTCGGCGGCGTGGTCCTTAACCTGGACGGCCCGTTCGAGGTGGAAAAGGCCGCCTACGCCATGTTGGACCGGGTCAAGGCCACCTATCCCGACGCCCGGATCGAAGGCTTCACGGTCCAGCCTATGGTCGTCAGAAAGCCCGGAACCCTGGAACTGATCGTCGGTGTCGCCACCGACCGCCTGTTCGGCCCGGTGATCCTGTTCGGCCAGGGCGGCGTTGCGGTGGAAGTCATCGGCGACCGGGCGGTCGCCCTGCCCCCGCTGAATGTCAATCTGGCGGCAGAGCTGGTCAAACGGACCCGGGTGTCCCGCCTGCTGAAGGGCTATCGCGGACGCCCTCCGGCCAACGTCGATGCCTTGCACACCACCTTGATCAGGGTGTCGCAGATGATCGTCGACATCCCGGAAATCACCGAATTGGACATCAATCCGCTGCGTTGCGACGCCACCGGCGTCCTGGCCCTGGATGCCGCGATCAAAGTGGCCGCATCCCGCGCCCACGACGAGCGTCTGGCCATCCGCCCCTATCCGGCGGAACAGGAAGAGATTTTCACCATGACCGACGGGCGTCCGGTGATGCTGCGCCCCATCCGCCCCGAAGACGAACCCAACCATCACGTCTTCGTTTCCAAGCTGACCTCGGAAGACATCCGGTTCCGCTTCTTCGGCCTGGTGCATGAGCTGCCGCACAGCGAAATGGCCCGGCTGACCCAGATCGACTATGACCGCGAAATGGCGTTCATCGGCGAGCTCAGCAACCCCGATGGCAGCCGGGAAACCTTGGGAGTGGTGCGCACCGTCACCGACCCCGACAACGAAGCCGCGGAATTCGCCGTGGTCGTCCGTTCGGACCTCAAGGGATCGGGACTGGGCAAGCGGCTGCTGGTCAAAATGATCGAATATTGCCGGGACCGCGGAACGGGCAAGATTGTGGGTCAGGTCCTGCGCGACAATACCCGCATGCTGAAATTCGTTCAGCATCTGGGATTCGTGCAGACCAAGATCGTCGATGGCGACATCGTCGAAGTGGAATACGACCTGAAGACCCCGATGGTTACGGCGCCGGAACCGCCGGAAGCCGTGTAACGGTCAGCCTCTTGCCCCTGCTGTGCTTTTGCCGCAGAATAAGGTCGGAGCACGGTCCAGGGGGGGGGTTAGGCGGAAATGTCGCTGGCAACAATCGTCGGGTTTCTTGCCGGCATCGTGCTGTTTCTCGGCTCGATCTTCATTTCTACCAACAACTACCTGGCATTCGTCGACCTGCCCTCTTTCGTGATGGTGGTCGGGGGAACGTTTGCCTCCACCTTCATTTCATATGAACCGCGGTATGTGCTCCAGGCCTTCCGCCTGATGGCCTCTATTTTCTTCGCGCCCAAGATCCAGCGCGGCGTTCTGCAGGGTGAGGTTGCCCGCTGCATTCGTTGGGGATACATGATCCAGAAGTCAGGCATGAGCGCGCTCGAAGCCGATACGGCCAAACTCAAGCAGCAGGACCGCTTTCTCGGATATGCGGTCGATCTGGTGATATCGGGCTATTCGGGAGCCGAGGTGCGCAACATCCTGACCAACGCCATCGAAACTTCGTTCCAGCGCAACTGCGTTCCCGCCGACATCCTTAAAAACATGGCCGGCACCGCACCCGCCTTCGGCATGATCGGCACCCTGATCGGTCTGGTTATTATGCTGGGGCAGATGGGGTCCGACCCTGCGGCCCTCGGCCCCGGCATGGCCGTTGCGCTGATCACCACCCTTTACGGCGTACTGCTGCCCCGTCTGATTCTGCTGCCGGCCGCCAGCAAAATTCAACAGCGGGAAGAGATTGTCCGCTTCCGAAACTACTTGGTGGCGGAAGGGTTGTGCTTGCTGGCTGAACGCAAAAGTCCCAGGTTCATTCAGGATTCCATGAACAGCTTCCTAGACCCGTCGATTCATTTTGATATCGACAAGCAGATGAAAAATAAATGAGCCGGTTCCAGAAAAAATCGGAAGAAGTCGATTCCAGCTGGATGGAAACCTATGGTGACATGGTCACCCTTCTTCTGTGCTTCTTTATCCTCATGGCTTCCGTTTCGAAGGTTGATTCCGTCCTTTACGAGCAAGTGCAATCCGGCATGACGTCAGAGATGGGGAAACATCCGTCTCAACGCCCCATTGAAACTCTGAAAAACGAGTTGTCCGAAGTCATCAATGCCATGAGTCAGGGGGGCGAGGCCGCCGACGTCGGAACCGACGACCGCGGGGTGGTGCTGAACCTGGATTCGGGGGCGATGTTCACGGCCGGGGCCGCCGATATCAAGCCCGAAATGATGACGATCCTGCGGGAGCTGACCGCTACCCTGGCCAACCCCCGGTTCGAGACCTACCGCTTCGAAATCCAGGGCCATACCGACGATACCCCGGTCAAGAGCGCGGCATTCCCGTCGAATTTCGATCTGGCCGCCGCCCGCGCCCTGGCCACCATGCGGGCCCTGGCCAGTCTGGGATTGCCGCCGGAACGCATGACCATCGCCTCGTTCGGCCAGTTTGCGCCGCGCGTGCCCAACCGCCGGGAAGACGGAACGGCCCTGCCGGTCAACCAGGCCCTGAACCGCCGCGTCGCCATTCACGTCTATCCGCGCTGATCTCAGCTCGACACCGCCCCTCTATCCCGTTGAACTGTCCGGATAGGCAGAGGGTTCGGCCATGCCCGGACCATCGGCTCGACCACACGGAGCGGGCATGGTCTCGGCAGCCAGCCATTCCAGGAAAGCCGGGTTCCCGTCGCCGATCGGGACAGAGACGATGCAGGGACATGTGTAGGGGTGGAGAGCCCGCACGCGGTCAATCAGCAAA
>Ga0172373_10001822_pt1 | contig 33817 bp, 25 predicted proteins | sample Lak10m_2_FD_114546 | JGI IMG/M metagenome (GOLD analysis project Ga0172373, IMG submission 114546) | Freshwater microbial communities from Kabuno Bay, South-Kivu, Congo - kab_092012_10m | ecosystem: Environmental > Aquatic > Freshwater > Lake | place: Democratic Republic of the Congo...
CCGAGTCAAAAACGGCTCATTTTTCGCCATTTTTCACCTTTTTTCAGTTACATAGCACCGGCTATGCGCCTTCAAAAACGCAAAAACTGACAAAAAATCAGCCTGTTTTTGCCAACGGCAGAGAATCCTGAACAAGCTCTTATCCTCGTCCAAGGCCCGACAGAAGGCCTCCCAGCAATTTTACCGCATTCTCCACCACAGCAGCGTTTTCAACGGGGATCTTCAGGTAGGTCTGTCCGGTATCTTCATCGGTAGCCACCAGAGTATCAATCAGTTCTTTTGTTTTTTCCGGACTGCTCAGCGTTTGTGCCAGTCCCGACAGAAATGATATACCCGACTGTACAAGCTCCTGCGGGGTAGCAGGCTGGGATGAGCGTGGAACTCCGGTGTCCCGGTTTTGTTCTTCAACCAACTGTTTTTTCTTGCGTCCGCGCGCTGGTGCGAGGTGCTCTGTACGATTTTTACCGGTCTCGCCAACTTCCGTACTGGTAGCCGGGGCAGGTTGCTCAAAATCTTCTCCGTCTGTCTGATCGCCGCCTGTTCCTCCCTGTTCTGTTGCCGGAGTCTGCCAGTTCTCACCTGACATATTCTCCACTTTCTTCATGAACTGCTTGAATTTCGACTCAGACATAAAGATGGTATCATCACCATCAGGATCGAGTACACCCTGAGCCATGGAGGACTTGAACTCCAGCAGACCCAGCATGCGCTGCTCAATACTCTCGCTTGACACCATGTTAATTACTGTAACATTCTCTTTTTGACCCATCCGGTGAATCCGTGCTACCCGCTGCTCCAGTATGGCGGGATTCCATGGTATGTCGAGGTTGATGAGTATGGAAGCGGATTGCAGGTTCAGGCCGGTACCACCTGCATCTGTGGACAGGAATATCCGGCAGTCAGGATCCTCCCGGAACCGGGTGAGCAGGTCTGCACGATCTGCACTGGGGATGCCACCGTGCAGACTGGCATACCCGGTGCCGGTTGTTTCAAGTTCCTGTGCCACCAGGCGGGTCATGCGTTCCCACTGGCTGAATATAACGATTTTTTGCTCCGGATCGGCCAATGCTTCCTCAAGTATGTACATCAGCTCAGTTATCTTGTTGTCATGGCGCGTCTTCTGATCGAGTATGTAGGTGCTGTCGGCAACCATACGCATTTGCGACAGGCAGAGTAGCAGTATTCGTCGCTCCGTTTCGCTCAAAAAGTGAAATTTACTCCATTTGGCTACCAGACGCGCCACATTGTCGGCCAGATCGCGGTGTATGGCTGACTGTTCCTTCGTCATGGATACGAAAAGTATTCTATCCATGCGTTCAGGCATTTCTACAAGCATCTCTTTCTTGACACGGCGAATCATGCAGTCGGACAGCTTTTCACCGATCTCTTTCAGGTTCTGATAGCCCGTTACCTGGCCTGTATCGCTTGTAATCCGGTATCGGTCGAGAAATTGATACAGTGGCGGCAGTTTGTACTGATCCACAAACTGGATGATTGAATACAGGTCTTCAAGTTTGTTCTCCAGCGGCGTTCCGGTGAGTACCACACAATATTGAGTACGTACTTTTTTCAGTTGGGCCGATACTTTGGTGCGGAAGTTTTTGATACGCTGAGCTTCATCAATAATCAGTAAATCGGCACCCAACATATGCAAATAGTCAGCATCGGAAGCCATGGTGTTATAGCTCGCGATGAAATAGACTTCTTTTTCCTGCTCGTAGGCAATCAGCCGTTTACTCTGCAACCCTTCCACGACATATACAGATGCATGAGTAAATTTTTCAATTTCTGTCTTCCATTGGTACTTCAGCGAGGTCGGACACACAATCAATACACGCTGTATGTCCATTTCGCGACGAAGCAGCTCGGCAACTCCTATGGCCTGAACGGTTTTACCTAACCCCATTTCATCTGCAATGAGGCAGCGGCCAGCGTTCGCGGCAAACCAAACACCGCGTTTCTGATACGGAAATAGTTTGACTTTCAATAGTTTATCCAGATACTTGTCTTCAGGGCCATTGGGTAAAGCCTGTATCAGACGTTCTTTCAGACGTCTCTTTTCGTGTTCCTCTGCAATCAGATCAAACACATCGTCGGTACATATAAATTCAGGTTGTATCAGCCTGACTTCCCGAAGCAGTTTCTCAAACAGAGGAAGTGTCTCAGGAGCCAGATATCCTTCTGCATCACAGAACCGGGTACACCATTTTAACAGTTGTGCTTCCTGTTTGACTCCCACAAACAGCCTGATTCGTCTTCCATGCCTGTAATCTACATAAATAATGGAGTAAAGAGGCCTGTAGCCTGCCGCAATCGTCTTTTTCGCTCCCCGCTGCTTGAGAACCTGGTGCAGGGTGGCACTGATGTGTTTACATAAACCCAGTCGGCTGGTTTTGAAATCCTGACAGTTACATGTATTTCCCACGCTGGTGAGCGTATTCTCCGGAGGTAACCCCTTTTTGGGAATGCGGGTACGGATATTGACAGTATAGCTGCTGTTGGAAGAGGGGTTCCACACAATAAATTCGGAGAATATCGGATCTGCTCCCGTATTCATTATGTGAAACTCATTTTCTTCGCCAAACTGTTTTCGCAGCCCCAATTGCCAGAGCTCAAGTTTCATATCCTCGGGACGACGGTGGTATGAAACCTTCGCAGCTTTGTTACTTTTACTTTTTTTGGAGCTCTTTTTAGCTATCCTGGCCATAAACGTGGGCTGTTTGATGAATGAATGGACAAAATACCGCGCTTTTTTCCTGAAAACGAAAAGAATTTCAATAAAAACTGGTAGCTGTACCTTATATCTTATCTTTGCACCGCATTATCCCTGATTATGACAGATAAACAGTCCCTCATCAATCGCGTTGAAGACGCTCTCACTACTATCAGGCCACACCTTCAGGTGGATGGCGGCGACGTTGAACTGGTAGAAATTACCGATGACATGCATGTCCGCATCAAATGGATTGGCATGTGCGAATCGTGCAATATGTCTGCTTTCACGCTGAAAGCCGGTATTCAGGAGGCTATCAGGGCCAATGTACCTGAAGTAGTGGGCGTAGAGGCCGTTAACGGTATGTAACAGCCAACTCCAGCTACCACTGATACCGTGCCTGCAACTTCCAGGCTCTCTCCACGCTTTCCGGCGAATCTGCCCGGCTGTTCACGCGGGTCGCCTCAAACCTGCCCTCCAGCCGGAGCCTGTCTCCCAGACGCCATTTCAGATTAAAAAATATCCGGCTCCCGCTCCCGCTGAAGGCCGGTATCGAAACTGCGGAAAACAGGTCGTTCTCATACGTATATATCCGGCTGTCGTAACTGTCAGTATCAAACACGGCATACCTGAACGAGCCCGAAAATGAACGTTCAACCGGCCTGAATACGAATTCCTGGTACGCCATGAAACCACGGGCAGTACCCCCGCTTTCCGGTCTGTACCACGACCACTCCAACCTCGACCGACCTTCCAGCGACATGCTGATTTTGCTGATAACGTGTACCCTGAACCGGTCGCGACGGATACTGATCAGGCCTGAAGCCCCCTCTGCCGGATCGTTCGCCTGTTTGGTTTCCGATTGCCACCACGCACTTGCAGTAAGTACTTTCCCTTTTTGCCACTGTACTCTGGCCAGGTACTCGTGCCCTGCCGAAGGGGCGTTCACTCCGTACCGGAGCCACGGATGCCGCCACACATCGGCGTAAGCATTGATTTGCCAGCGCCTCGTCCAGCGTACGTCTGCACCCAGAAACAGGCCCTTTTCATTGGATGCACCCGAAACTTCGGCAAAAGGAGCTGCGTAAACGGACTGGTAGCGCACGCCCAATTGCCGCTGCAACAAGGTGATGGTTGCATTTTTATGGACTGATGCGACGGCTCCGTTCAGGGTGGATACACCGCCGTTTCCGCTGACGGCCGTTTCTCCAAACAGGAAAAGGTTGCGGTATCGCCACTGATAATCAGCGCTTGCGGCACCCAGATACCGCCCTCGGAAGGCGAACATTCTGTAGGCTGCCGGAGCCGGTTCCCAGGCTTTGTCGAACAAAATATGGAGCATGTTTACGGAAATCTGTCCTGATTTTCGGATGCAGGTGAGTGATATACCTCCCGTCTGTTCTCTCACTGTCTTCTCGTCGGCTATCTCGTTGCTGTCGCGGTGCAGTCCGGATGTCTGAAAGGAGGTGAAAATTGTTTCCATCCGGCTGCTGTCGGGTGAATATAGGATACGTGTATTGGCATCCCGGCATCTGTTGGAATAGAATACGGTGAGTTCCGTTGTTTTCCCGCATGCGAGTGTGGCACCTGCGCCCCTGAAAAAGAGGGCCTCACCGAAGGCCGTATATTGATTTAATTTCCGTCCGCTGCGGGCCAGCAAGGCTGTTTCTGCCGATTTCCCCGGTGCAAATCCGCTTTGCAGCAATAAACCTTGTCCGAAACGAGCCGAATAGTCGCCCAGCGCCAGCGACCGTACGCGCGAACCGAGTTGCCGGACGAACAGATGAGCAGAGTAAAAATCAAATCCCTGTCGGTTGCTTTTCCTGAAAAGTGCTTCACCGGGATCTGATTCGGCGGTTATACCGTAGCTCATGCGCCCGTCGAAGGTGTGCCGGTAGCGCAGCGCGCGTGTAAAGTTTGAACCTTCACTGTTCAGCGATTGTCCGTATCTGCCGGAATTTCGGCCCGAAGTGCCCCATCGCATCATCAGATCATTGACTCCTGATAAAAAGCCTTCCGACAATCGCTGCTGTCGGGTATCAATTCCGGTGAGTACCCCGGCATACTGAAGGAGTTTACGGATGTCTTCCAGTTCCCAGTCCGGTATCGCCTGCAGTTCGTAATCATTCAGAAACGCTCCCAGCTGCTCCCTGTAACTGATCAGTCCGGCAATCAGCTGTGCGGAAATAATTCCGGGCTCAAGTAGCTCATCAGCTGTGGCCTTGTTGATATCAAGCCGTTTTTCCCGGTGATAGTCCTGTATTTCGAGGTGCGGTATCTGCCCTGATTCGGCAGCAGCTTCGGGGTCGGAGAAATACTTTTCCGGGTTTTCCTCCAGATGCGACTCCCGTTGTGCGGGCAGTGTAACCTGAAGAGACAAAAGCAGCATGACGGGCAGCAATCGCCCGCGGGTTCGGATGGTTTTCATGGGGTTGGCGTGTTTTTATACAATAATACAGGAAATTTATCACATACACAAGTGGTAATACGTAGCTTTCGCATCATTTCTTCATTTACTTGCGACATATTCTCTTATTTGTTTCCTGAATTCAATTTTTTTTCAAAATCTTTCGACTTCTAACCAAAATGTACTCGAAAAATGGAAAAACCCTGGCTTCAGCACTATCCGGCAGGCGTTCCGGCCAATATCAATCCTGACGCATACACCTGTGTTACAGACATGCTCGACGAATGTTTTGTCAAATACAAGGATCGTCCGGCATTTTATTTCATGGGTAAAATGCTCACCTTCAAACAGGTGGATGAGATGAGCCGGCATTTCGGCGCGTACCTGCGTACGCGCGGGCTCGAACCGGGCGACCGTGTGGCGCTCATGATGCCCAATATCATGCAGTATCCGATTGCCATGTTCGGTGCCCTCCGGGCCGGACTGATTCTGGTGAATACCAATCCGCTCTACACGCCGAGAGAAATGCGGCACCAGTTCGTTGACTCCGGAGCCAAGGCAATTATCATCGCAGAGAATTTTGCCCATAATCTCGAGCAGATTATAGGCGAAACCCAGATCAAAACGGTCATTCTGACGTCAATCGGCGAGATGCTCGGACTGAAGGGCGCGGTAGTCAATTTTGTGATTCGCAAGGTAAAGAAGATGGTGCCCAGGTACAATCTTCAGAATACTATTTGCTTCACGGATGCCATCAGTCAGGGTAAAAAATTCACAATTCCCAAACACGAATCTGGCCCGGATGATGTCATCGCCCTGCAGTACACGGGCGGAACAACGGGGGTTGCCAAGGGAGCCATGCTCACCAACCGCAATTTGGTGGCCAATATGATCCAGATTCGTGCCTGGCTCAATCCGCTGTTCGCTGATGGTGCCAGTCCGGTAGTTCTTTGTCCGTTGCCACTGTACCACATCTTCTCCTTCACTGTGAACTGTCTGGCATTCATGGAGGCTGGTGGTTCCAACGTACTGATTGTCAATGCCCGTGACTTGCCGGCGCTCATCAAGGAGTGGAAAAAATATCCAGTGAATCTGATGACGGGTGTAAATACCCTGTACAACGGATTGCTCAATCATCCGGACTTCAGAACCATTGATTTCAGTACGCTTCGCGCATCCGTGGGTGGAGCGATGGCTGTGCAGCGGGCTGTTGCCGAGCGCTGGCAACAGGTTACAGGTTGTCAGTTGACAGAAGGATACGGCATGACGGAAAGCAGTCCGGTAATTACCGTGAATCCGGTGGACAGCACCATGCGGATTGGAACAATCGGTGTACCCATGCCTTCCACGGATGTGCGCATAGTTGACGACAGCGGGGATCCGCTGCCTGCCGGAAGCGATCATATCGGTGAAATACAGGCCCGCGGTCCGCAGGTAATGAAAGGCTACTGGCAGCGCCCCGAGGCTACAGCCGAAACTATCAAGGACGGATGGCTTTGTACGGGTGATATCGGCTTTATGCACCCCGACGGTTTTTTCCAGATAGTTGACCGGAAAAAAGACATGATTCTGGTGTCGGGCTTCAACGTTTTTCCCAATGAAATAGAGGATGTGCTGGCTATGCACCCGAAAGTACTGGAATCTGCTGCTGTCGGAGTGCCTGATGAAAAATCCGGGGAAGTTGTGAAGGTCTTTGTAGTGAAAAAAGATCCGTCACTTACTTCGGAGGAACTCATTGCGCACTGCAGGGAAAACCTGACTGCTTACAAGGTGCCTCGTCATGTTGAGTTTCGCGATGCTTTGCCCAAGACAAACGTCGGTAAAATACTCAGACGGGAACTCAGAGGTCTCTAGTACCATGTGCTTGTACACCAAGAGCTGCAGTGGTCTGTTCTCAACCAAATGACAAATCAGTGGACACAAGAAAATACAAATGGTTGCTACTGCTTTCGGTAGCAGCAACTATCTCCGTTTTGCTCTTTTTTGCAACCCGGGCGGCTTGCGGCAATATGCCGGCTGCTGTAGTCCCTGTGGTCACCGACACAATTCAGCCTCCTGTGCGGGCGTATGCCTCCTTTTATGTGTCGTCACGGGACGTAAAAGTGAAGGACTATTTCAAATTTATGGACACGCTCGTCCGGCGCCTCGATGGCGAGGTCCCTTATGATTTGAATGAATACATATTGCTGCGCACCAATCCGAAACTGCTCGACAGCCTGATTGGTACCGATTACTACCTTAGAAAGGCCCGTGGAGAGTTTGTTTACAACCAGAAACAACTGACAGTTCTTCACAAGGGGGATACTATTTTCATCCCCGGCGACTCCCTGGCAGCCCGTGTAAAGCGGCAGATAGATGCCACCTGGCTTGATATCAACATTCCGGAGTTCAGGCTCCGCATTGTGGAGGGCAGCGACACCCTGCATACCCTGCCTGTCCGTGTTGGACAAAATCGTCAGCGATTTCTGGAAACCATCGGGAGAGAGGAGATACTGCGCACCAAAACCGGTGTCGGAAAGATTATCCGCGTAAACAAGTACCCGGTGTGGACCAATCCTGTGGACGGAGAGGAGTACAAGGATACCAAACGCGATGATGGACTTCGCACGAAAATGCCCCAGATACCCTGGCTTGAGCCGGAAATCAACGGTGCCCGCTACGGACAAATGATACATCCCACCACCAATCCGGAAACCCTGAACAAGGCCTATTCAAATGGTTGTATAGGCGCTTCCGAGGCCGACAGCTGGCTTATATATGCCATGGCACCTATCGGCACCAGAGTAGTTATCCGTTACGACAGAATGAAAGTAACGGCACAGGGGGACACGGTGTGGCTCAGGCATGTGTACGACAAGAAGAAAATGAAGAAAGAGTAGGCTCATGCCTCTTTTACATCAGAGCTTGTTCAGGATTCTCTGCCGTTTTTGACTCGGTGAGAGAATCCTGAACAAGCTCTTAGTCAAAAAGCGCATCCATGGTGAGTGAAACATCCACCAGGCCGTTACTGTGTTCATTGGGAATCAGTGAAAAGGGGGAAATAACAGTCAGGAAAATCTGCTTTTTGGTCTGAGTTACAGCTTTGAAGTGAGCTATTTTATGTCTCATTTCCGTTGCCATTACTTTGGTCAGAAGCCACTCTTCCCTGTAAAACTTTAACTCGCATATATTGATGGAGTGATCTTTTCTGTCAATCAGCAAATCAATTTGTACACCGGGTTGCTGATCATTACCCCGGACAGAAAAAGTGGATGATTCTGTATGAACAGCAGCGATTCCCAACGCCTTTTTAATTTGAGACAGATGCCGAAGAGCGATATTTTCGAAGGCATAACCAGTCCAGCTCTTCCATGACTGGTTCTGGCTGAACGTTTGCCAGGATCCTCGTTGGATATCATTGTTTTTTTCAATAAATTTCAGATAGAAGAGTGAATACTCATCGATCAGTCTGAAACACATTTCCTTTTTCTTCTTGCCATAGGCGTAAAAACCGGTGATGAACCCCGAACTTTCCAGTTCCTCCAGTACCCGGGTTGTATTACCTCCGTTAGCCAGCTCTCCATGTTCGATGATTTCAGATCTTGTCAATCCGTGTCTGGAACGGGCCAGTAACCTGATCATTTTGATATGTATATCTGCCTGATCGAAGAGTGCCGGATACAGTTGCTGAAACTCGTCAGTGAGCAAACCGTTGGGTGAAAAGCAGATATGGTCAATATTCTGAGCTGCTGTTTTCCCTCCCTCTACTTCCTTCAGATAGTGGGGAATACCACCCAGTGCCATGTAAATCTGGAGCAATTGGTAGCGATCGAGGCGTACGCCGCGATGAATCAGGAATGCCTCGGTTTCTGCCAGATTGAATGGTTGAAGATGGATTCGGCGTGTAATACGGTTGTAAAGCCCGCCTTTGTCGCGTACGACGTTATTTATCATCCAGGAAGCTGCCGAGCCACATATAACCAGCATGATATTATTTTGCGATGCCCAGCTGTTCCAGAAATACCCCAGGGCAGACAGAAAATCGGAGCGGCGTGTTGCCAACCAGGGCAATTCATCGAAAAACAGCACACTTCTTCGTGATTGATTCGTTGCCTCCAGCCACAGGACAAGCATTTTGAATGCTTCGTGCCAGTTGGCAGGCCTTTGAAAAGGTACTGCAGGTTTGGCATGAATGGTCAGGCAATCGGCAAAATTCTGCAGTTGCTGTCGCATACCGGTACGCTGCTCCCCCGTCAGTTCAAAGTCAATTTTGCCGTACAATGCCTGGCGAACCAGAAAGGTTTTACCCACCCGCCTTCTGCCAATCAGAGCTACCATCTCTGATTCATTCGAATTCAGCGCCTTGTTCAGGACTTCGATTTCAGACTTTCTGCCAACAATAATTTGCTTCATATCGCTGATTTACACCCCTATCTGCTTTATATCGGGCTAAATCGTTGCAAATTTAGTACATTTAGCCCGATATAATTCAATTTTTTAATGTTTTTCGCTGAATTGTTTTTGCTTTTGCCTGCCGGCATTTAACTTTGTTACATGCAGACAAACGAGCTGATCTCAGCATACCACAACACGGATTACCGTGTAAACGGCTTCCGGCACCCCATTCGCATTGGTGAGTTGTCGTCAGAGGCAGACGAGTTGCTACGAGAACATGATTTTACCGAATGGGCTTTTATCACAGCCTGGAACCCCATGTCGGAACCGCTTGGTGATGCGGAAAACAGACTCAGAAACGCTGAACTGAAGTCGCAGCTGAGTGCATGGGTAGTAATGGAGGGAGCGGGCTGTGCCCGCGACGGGAATTGGCCTCCCGAGGAGAGCTTCCTGGTAGCAGGTATCCCGTTTGAAAGTGCTGTGGCGCTTGCACGTGTTTATGCGCAGCGCGCATTTGTGTGCGGGAGAGCGGGTGAACCTGCCGTCTTGTGGGTGGAAGAACAGTGAACAAACAACAAGGGGCGGCACGAAGCCACCCCTGTTATTTATCATTCAAGCCTGCAAGCCGTTTACTCGGCAATGCCCAGTTTGCTCTTCACCTGTTTGGTGACGTCGAGCGACGGGTCGGCATAGAGCAGTACGTTGGTATTGGCGTCGAATACGAAAGCGAATCCGTTTTCTACAGCTACCACCTTCATGGCTTCATTAACTTTATCAAGAATTGGCTGGAAGAGTTCCTGGCGTTTGGCTGAGAGTTTCTGGTACACCTCCTGCTCGTACTGGGCGATCTTTTCCTGTTCCTCCTCCAGTTTTGCCGTCTGGGTTTCAACATCCTTGGGAGAGATGAGTCCCTGATCCTGTTTTCTTTTGAGTTCTTCGGCTTTGTCCTGCAGAGACTTCACCATTTCCTGACCGCGTTTGGTCAGTTGGGTCTGAAAGCCCTGAAGTTCACTTTCGGCCTGTTTTACCTCCGGAATTTCGGTCAGAAGATCTGTGGAGTTGCAATATCCGAATTTCTGGGCATTGGCGGAGAAAGCAGTTAGCAGTGTCAGGCAGAGACCTGCAAAGAGTGATCTGTTCATTTTACTCGGTTGTGATGTTTTTCGTTTAAGATGTGCAGCGCAGTAATTACTTCTTCACCAGCGCCTTGATATCGTCTGTTTTGTCATTTTTACTGTCGGAGAAAAGCAGTCCGGACGCGCTTCCCTTGTCGAAAATGAATTCGAAGCCTTTGTCGGTAGCAAAACGTTCGATAGCGCCATAGACTTTGTCCTGCACGGGTTTCACCAGTTCTTCGCGTTTTTTGAACAGTGCTCCTTCGGGGCCAAACTTCTGGCGCTGCAGTTCGCGCACGTCTTTTTCCTTGTTGAGGATTTCCTCTTCGCGCTGTTTTTTCATCTCTTCGCTCAGCAGAACCTGTTCAGCCTGATATTTGCTGTACATGCCCTTGATTTTGTCTTGCTCCTGTGCAATTTCCTGTCGCCAGGCAGTAGCAATCTTGTCGAGTTGTTCCTGGGCTTTCTGATATTCGGGCAGGCTTTCCAGTACGGCAGTTACGTCAACCACGGCAATACGTTGTGCTGATGCAAACGATATCATTGCCAATGAAAGCAACAGAGTGGAAGCAATTTTTCTGATCGTCATAGCGGTCTGATTTTAATTGAGTGTGATGGTCATTTCAGGCTCAAAAGTAGGGTCTTTCTGTTCTTTTTTGAATAAATGACTTGTTTTTGCCGCTGACAGTTGCCCGGATTGTTTAATTATTTTTACCAAATGAATTCTAACTGCTTCATTATCATACTTTTCAGTTGTACCGACCGTCAGTATCATCCTGATGTTTAACCGCATTTTAACCATGTTGTCAGAATTAGTTACATTTGCGCTCATTCATGTTCGGAGACCGATGTACGCACGTTTTTTCAGTTACACATTGAGCCTGTTCCTGCTGTTCACCTGTGATCTGGGGGCGCAGGACGTATCTGTACGTGACTCTGTCAGCAATCAGGTAGTACTCCTGGGAAAGTTGGTGCAATCGGGAAATTTTGAACAGGCCCAACTGGAAGCTGTTGCGCTGAGAGAGTACATGGAAAGTCAGTCGGTACCCCTCAATCCCGGTACTTTAGTGCTGCTTTCCGATATATACAGAGCCAATCGTGACGACAGAAGTATCGCACAGCTGCTTTCCGATGCCGAGTCGGATGCCCGCAACCTGAAGGATTATTCCGAAAAGACAGCGCTGTTGGAAGCGATGGTCCGGGAGTGTAAAAAGTGGTTGTTACCCGAGCGTGCTTTCAATGTACAGACGCTCATCCTGGCGGCCCGCGATTCTCAGCATGTACAGTCGCTCCGGGCGCTGGAAGCTGATATGCAACTTCGGATAGATTCCATTGCAGCGCAGCGCGGGGTGGAGGTAGCGCAGGACGAGCAGTTCCTGAAAATTGAGCGCAATGCCGGACTTGCCATTGGTGGTGGTCTGTTGCTTTCTTTCATCATATTACTGGTGTCATTGCTCAGAAATAATACCCACTGGCAGAAAATGCTGTCCAAAAGGGAATTGGAGTGGGAAATTGAAAAGGGTAATCTCAGAAAGGAATACGAGGAAACGGCTGCAGTACAGGTAATAGCTGCCACCCGGGCTGTTGCTCCTGCAGAAACCCGGCATTCAGGGATATCATTTCCTCAGGGGCCCGAACCGGATCAGATTGCGCTGCTGATAGAGCCCAACAGACAGGTTGTTCTTTATCTCAAGTCGCTGCTGTCGGATCGGTTCCGGATAGAAACGGCCCGTACAGCCATAGAAGGCCTCCAGATGGCCTCGGATATGTTACCCGATCTAGTGGTATGCGACGCACTGCTGAACGGACAGTCGGGTATCGAAATTGCCCGACAAATCAAACTGGCCGAGCGCACCAATCATATCCCTGTAGTGCTTCTAACCAACAAATTTGGCAATGAGGGCAAGCTCGATGCGCTCAGGGCCGGTGCGGACGTCTGGTTTACCCGTCCGGTCATAGACGACGAGTTTGACGCATCTGTTCAGCGCCTGATGGATGAACGAAAGCTGAGACATGAGGATTTTGTCCGGTTCGTTCATCTCTACTTCACTGATAACAGGATACCCGCACCGGAGCCATTCCTGCAATATACTGTCGAATTCATTGAGCAAAATCTGGGTAATCCGGATTTTATGGCTACTGAGATTGCCAAAAACCTGCAGTTGTCGAATATGCATTTCACGAAGAAACTCATGGTACTCACCGGTAAGGAGCCAGTCCAGCTGATTCGTGAATTAAGGCTGGAAAAGGCCAGGGTGCTGCTGGAAAAACGCGCCGGGACTCCCAATGTTATTTCCGAACTGGTCGGATTTTCCAGCCCGGGTACTTTTTCCCTGGCGTTCAAAGATTACTTTGGAGAGAATACCCTTCTGCTTCATTCGATTCCAGGCACACGTCCGGGCCAATAGTTAAAGTTTTACGCTTCCGAACGTATTTCCGGATGTGCTTCGTTTCTACGGCGCTCTGTTCAGGAGTGTGTCCATCATTGTAATTACACCCGCTCATGAGGTTTTTCCTTGCTCTTCTGTACTTTCTTGTTTGTTCATTTTCATTTGTTCAGGCCCAGTCTCCCGCCCGTATAACCATAAAAGGTATAGCCACCGATACGCTGGCCAACGAGCTCGCCTACGCGACGGTCATGTTGCTCAATCCAACTGATACCACGCTGGTCAGTTTTACAAGGAGCGACGAAAAGGGTACTTTTTCATTCAAAGGAATGAAAAATACGCCTTATTTGCTCAAAATAACCTATGTTGGATATCTTCCATTTCAGAAACATCTTAAGGTATCTGAAAACGAGATCAATGATCTGGGCAAACTGATGATCAAACCCATCTCGAATGAACTGATGGAAGTGGTTATCAAAACAGCCAAGGCACCCCTGCGCATTCACGGCGATACCATTGAATATGATGCTACTACCTTTAAAGTGCCTCCGGGCTCAACGGTGGAAGACCTGCTCCGCCGACTGCCCGGTATCGAGCTGGATGCCGATGGAAATATAAAAGCTCAGGGCAAAGAGGTAAACAAGGTCTATGTGGATGGAAAGACGTTTTTTAGCGACGATCCCAAGGCCGCTACCAAGAATCTGGGCGCGGAAACGATCTCCAAAGTACAGGTGTTTAATGAAAAATCGGAACAGGCACGCCTGACTGGTGTGGATGACGGCAAGAAGGACAAGGTGATGAACCTCGAACTGAAAGCCGAATATAAAAAAGGCTCTTTCGGTAAAATTTCAGCCGCCGCAGGTACCGACGACCGCCTCGCTGGAAGAGGCAACTACAACAAATTCAATGAAAAAGAACAGCTGTCCTTTATCGCTTACGGCAATAACATCAACCAGACCGGCGTCAACTGGGAAGACTACGGCGAATTCAAGGGACAAAACACGTTCAGCAATCAGGATAACGGCGACTTCGGTTTCGGACAGAGTGGCGGACGTTTTTTCATGATGGGGGGTGACGAGGATGTGCCTATGAGCTGGTTCGATGGTCGCGGATTTACCGAGAACTACGGTGGAGGAGCCAACTATAACTTTGATAACAGGAAGTCCAAATTCAATGTCAGTTATTTCTATAATCAGACAGACCTGACACTTGACCAGTTCTCGGAACGACAAACTTTTCTGTCTGATACCTCTTTTTACAATACAGACACGCTCTCCAAAACAGATTTCAGGGGAAATCACAGTCTTTCAACCCGTCTGGAGCACAATATTGACTCTTCTGATGTTATTATAGTCAAGTTCAGCGGGCGACTGGGATCAAACGATGCAGCCGACAGGCAGTTACAGCTGTTCTCTGACAGTGATTACCGGCCGGTTAACTCCCTGAATGTTCAGAACAGCACTTCCTCCGATAACTGGCGTATATCTGCTTCTTCCATATACAGGCACAAATTCAGTAAAAAAGGCCGCTCATTTGCGTTAAGTGCAGGTTTCAACGGCAGCCAGACTGATGCTACAGACAATCTTTTCTCGAGTAACTCTTTAGCTCCCGTCGCCATACGCCAGCAGAATAATGGCGAAACAGGTGCCAGGCAATACAAGTCGAGTATGCTTTTTACCGAGCCACTCACCAAACGGTGGTACTGGGAAACGTTCTACAATTTCAATCAGACAGAGAATCAGGTGAATCGTCAGGTGGATAACCCGGAAACCCCTGGCCAGCGGATAGACAGTCTAAGTATCTTTTACGACAATACGATTCAGATAAACCGGCTCGGAACGGTCATCAGGTATGGCTATGAAGGACTGAATATGTCGGTCGGACTGGCCGGGCAGCAGATCAGGCTCGATGGCGCGTACGCACGCGACAGAAACGAGCCGTTGCTCACGTCGCCTGTCAGTAACCTTTACAATAATCTTGTACCCAGAGTTGATTTCAACTATGAGTTTCCCAATAATATGAGCGTGGGTCTGGGCTACAACTACTCGGTGGATCAGCCGCAGTTCCAGCAACTGCAACCTGTTCCCAATGTCAATAATCCCGCTTTCCGGACGGTGGGCAATCCTGATCTTGCCCCCGAAATAAGGCATGGTCTGGGACTTGATCTGGGCTACTGGAATCCGGCGAATTTCGCTCATTTCAGTGTCTGGAGCAACTACTCCATATATGATTCCAAAATTGTAGAGAGCCAGACTACAGAATTCGTGAACAATGTGGTGCGGGTTACCTCAAAACCCGAGAATATCAACGGCGGTACCAACTTTTCCACCGGCTTCTGGTCGAGCTACCCGATTATCAAGACAAAACTCAGTCTGAATCTGAATGGCAATGTCGGGTTCGATCGCTCACCTGTTTACGTGAACGGACAGGAAACCCGAACGAACTCGGATAGCTACAATGTGGGGGCAGGTTTTTCTGTTACACCCGGCCAGAAACTGGTATTCGATATTGATGCTGATCTGAACTCCACGCATACTACTTACGAAATCAGCGCTGATCTAACGCAGAATCCTGTTAACAGCAGTATCAGTGCTTCCGTGAAGTGGCAAATGCTGGATAAAACTTTCCTGGAAAGCAATTTTGCCTATTCCAGTTTCTCCAACGACAGGTTTGATTTCAATCGCGAAATCAGTATCTGGAATGCCTCTGTGCGCAGACTGTTCGGTCCGAAAAACAAGATAGAGGTGCGGCTGGCGGCATTTGACATACTGAATCAGCGATTGACAATCAATCAGTCGGCCACACTCAACTATGTGAACCGGAGCCTGGCACCAACGCTCGCGCGCTACTTTATGCTCAGCGTGAGCTATAATGTGCGCGGATACGAAAACAAGTTGAAGAAGAATGGCTGGTAATCCCGCTGTTGCTACCCGTGGTCGAGTGGTCTTTTCTTGATCATTCCTCCTTTGGTGTCCTTCACACTGTGCATCACCACGAACGCGGTGGGGTCAATTTTTTCCAGCTCTGTGTTGAGTTTGCTGACTTCAAGTCGGGTAATTACTGTAAAGATGATGTCAATCTCTCTGGTAGGGCCCCGCTTGCCATGACCGCGTTTGCCGTTGTAAACAGTTACTCCCCGACCCATGGTACCTACAATCATGTGGCGGATTTCTTCACATTGATTAGAGACGATGGTAACACCTATATATTCCTCTATACCCTCCACGATGAAATCAAGGGTTTTGGAGGCTGCCAGATAGGTAATCATGGAGTAGAGGGCTATTTCCACACCGAGTAACCAGGCTGCAACACTGAAAATGATGACATTGATGACAATAATGATGTCGCCGATAGTGGCACCAAGTTTTTTGCCCAGATAAATAGCCAGTACTTCAGTTCCATCTATCACAGCACCGCCACGTATGGCGAATCCAATGCCCGCTCCCAAAAAAAATCCGCCGAAAACGGCCACCAGCAAATTGTCGTTGGTCACATTCGGGAAAGTAACCGTAGCGAGTACCAGCGACAGTCCGGCAATGGCGATAGCGGTTTTAATGGCAAATGACCTGCCCATCACATGGTATGCCAGGATAATAAACGGAATATTCACCAGCGGAATCAGCATGTACAGGGGTACCTGCGTCAGTGCAGATACAAGCAGTGAAATACCGGTTGCCCCACCATCAATGAAATGATTTGTGAGGAGAAAGCCCTTGAGTCCGAAGGCGGCAGAGAAAATTCCGATGGTTATCAGAACGATATCCTTTACCAGCCGTGTGGCAGATATCCGGAACTTGCGGTATGCCCGGGCCAGCTCGAAATCGGAGTAGCGCCTTCCCGGGTCGCCTCCCTTTTGCTTCAGGGTGGTTTGTGTCAGAATCTGGGTGAGTAACGGGTGCACAGGCAGAAATCGGGTTTGGGTTAGTGAAACAGTTCAACACATTGTGCAATCATATTGTTCATGTTCAAGGCTGTATCTATATAGTAAAAAGTCGTTACTTTAGCGGTCGAAATAATTAAGTGCTTGTTCAGGATTCTCTGCCGGTGGCAACAGCAGGCTGATTTTTGGTCAGTTTTTGCGTTTTTGAAGGCGCATAGCCGGAGCTACGTAACTGAAAAAAGGTGAAAAATGGCGAAAAATCAGCCATTTTTGACTCGGTGAGAGAATCCTGAATAAGCGTTAAACAACCTGAAGACTATTCCGGGAATGGAGGGAAAAAAATTGAGAATTGAAGACTTCAGTCCATCGCTCTTTTGGGATGTTAACAAGGTGACACTTGATCCGGAGCTACATCGCAGGTTCATCATCGAGCGTGCGCTTACGCACGGTACCTTGTCTGACTGGTTTATGGTCAAAGATTATTACGGAAAAGACTTAATCAAGGCAGAAAGCCTTGAAATTCGATATTTGGACAGACAAACTCTTGCTTTTTGCTCAGCCTATTTTGATGAACCACTAGAAAATTTCAGATGCTACAAACTCAGACAGTCGAGCCCCTCACACTGGGATTACTGAAAAAACTGATGCTTGACCCGGTACTCGGGCAGTTTGTACTTGTTGGTGGAACAGCACTCTCATTACAGATTGGTCATCGCAAATCTGTTGATCTGGATATGTTCACCTCATTAGATTTTCAGGCTTCTGAAATTCTCGAGCATCTGGATGAAAACGGTTATCAGCCATTGGTTCTTTTTAATCAAAAACAGACTCTGATTGTTGAAATACACGGAATCAAAGTTGATTTTATCCGGTTCAAGTACCCTTTTGCCGAGTCAACTATTGTCACGGATGGAATACGCCTTGCAAATATCAGAGATATTGCCTGTATGAAAATAGATGCAATCATGGGTAGAGGCCGGAAGAAGGACTTTTGTGATTTGTATTATTTGTTAAAATGGTATTCACTTTCTGAAATAATGGAAGGATATAAAAATATGTATCAGCATTCGACTCTTTTTCATGTCTATAAAAGTCTTACGTGGTTTGATGATGCGGATTCGGATGCAGAGCTGGAGGTGCTCGATGCCGCCTTCGATTGGGAGAAAGTCAAGACAGATCTCAGGAATGCTGTGAAATCCGCTGTATAAACCATTATTTTATATAGTAATTGACGTCCTGCATTATTTTCACGGCATGAAAAATGCAATCTCCCTGTTTCTGGCAATTTTATTTGTCATAACCGCTTCGGCTCAGGCAGTCGAAACTCCCGATCAGCGCGCAAAAAGGATGTCATGGTGGAAGGAGGCAAAGTTCGGACTGTTTATTCACTGGGGCATTTACTCCGTAGCTGCCGGTGAGTACAACGGACAAAAAAACTACGGCGAGTGGCTGATGAATGAAGCGCGTATCTCTGTTCCTGAATACGAAAAATTCGCACCGCAGTTCAATCCCGTGCAGTTTGATGCCGATGAGTGGGTGCGGCTCGCGCGCAACGCAGGAATGAAGTATATCGTCATTACGTCCAAGCACCACGACGGATTCTCGATGTTCAACTCCGCCGTGAGTGATTATGATATTGCCGACCGGACTCCCTTCCAGCGCGATCCGATGGCCGGGCTGGCCATCGCCTGCCGGAAGTACGGACTAAAACTGTGTTTCTATCACTCCATCATGGACTGGCACCACCCGAAGGCCAACAAGGAGGGCTGGGCAGCATATCGTGACAATTATATGTACCCCCAACTGAAGGAGCTGCTCACAAATTACGGCGATATCGGCGTTCTCTGGTTCGATGGCGAGTGGATTGACGAGTGGACGGAAGAACAGGGGAAGGAGCTGTACCGCTACGTGAGAAGTATCCAACCGGATCTGATTGTGAACAACAGGGTAGGGAAGGGCAGAAACGGCATGCAGGGCATGAATACTTCCGACGACGCGGCCGGAGATTTCGGAACACCCGAACAGGAAATTCTCGGCGAAAAAAGTGATCTCGACTGGGAAAGCTGTATGACCATGAATAATCACTGGGGCTACAACAAACACGATAAAAATTTCAAATCAGCCGATGAGTTAATCTGGAATATAGCAGATATTACTGCCAAAGGCGGCAATTTTCTGCTCAATATCGGTCCCACAGCGCAGGGTACTTTCCCGCCCGAATGCGTTCAGCGCCTCGAAACCATCGGTCAGTGGATGTCGGTGAATGGCGCCTCCGTACATGGCGCGCATGCGTGGGCGCACTGGCAGGAAGGTGATGACATCAGATACAGCTCAGGCGGAAAAAACAGGGTTTTCGTGACTTTCCGCGGACAGGAAACGGAGCAATTATTACTCAGAAAGATACGACCAAAAAAGGGCAGCCGAATTGATATGCTTGGCTGTGACGAGGCTCTGGTCTGGAAACAGACTCCCGAAGGTGTGATTGTGCAACTGCCGCCTCTGCACAAACGCCCGCTCAATACCCTCGGAAAAGGTATCTGGGTGCTACAGATTAATGGTACCCCCGTTGTGGTACCCGCCGCTCCACGGATTGGAACGGATCCGGGCAGTTCACAGAAAACAGCGGTATTTACCGGTAAACAGGCAATCAGTATGACTGCCGAACAAGGTGTATCTATCCATTACACAACTGATGGAAGTGAACCGACAGCCTCCTCCCCGCTTTATGCAGGGCAATTTGAAGTGAACCGTGACTGTACCATACGCGCCATTGCGCGCAACGGGAACGGTGCGTGCAGTGAACCGGTTGCCATGAAATGTGTCAGGGCGAAGTACGGAATACGCCTGCAGACCAGTTACGCTGAGAAATACGGCGCCAACGGCCCGTCGAGCCTGATTGATCAGGAGCGGGGAAGTACCCGTTTCACGGATGGCAAATGGCTCGGATACGAGGGTGTAAACAGCGAAATTATTCTCGACCTCGGCGAGAACAAACGGGTACTGGGAGGCGGCATATCCTGCCTCCGGCTGATTTCATCGTGGATATTCCTGCCTGTACAGGTTGATTTTCTGGCTTCATCCGACGGCTCCGACTTTAAACTGGTCAAAACCGTTACACCCGATCCTGCCGTGGAATCGGATGCTGACAGCAGTGTTGAACTCAGAGCCGATTTTGATGTGGAGGCGCGATATATTAAAATCATCGCCCGCAATCAGGGTGTTTGTCCGGCCTGGCACGCAGGCGCCGGGGGAAAATCGTGGCTTTTTGTGGATGAAACATGGCTCACAACTAATAATTAACCCATGTATTCATCTTTTCTACATATTGCACCATCCGACAATGTGCTTGTCGCGCTGAGAGATTTGCCTCCGGGCGAAGTGCTTCACTTCGGGGAGCATGACATCGTTTTGCAGGAGCCCGTCCCGGCCAAGCACAAAATGGCTGTCACCAGTCTGAAAACAGGCGATCCGATTTATATGTACGGGGTACTGGTGGGTCGCGCTACCCGCAATATACCGTCAGGTGGACTGATTTCCACCGAAAATCTGAAGCACGATGCGGGGGTATTCGGGAAAAGGCAGCGGGAATACCAGTGGCAGCCGCCGAATACTGACAAGTTCCGCGACCGCACCTTTATGGGTTACCACCGGGCCGACGGACAGGTGGGTGTGCGCAATTATTGGCTGGTTATTCCGCTGGTATTCTGCGAAAACCGCAATATTCAGGTACTAAAAGACGCCTTTTTGAAGGAACTTGGATACGCACAGCCGGATATTTACCGGGATTACCTGCGCGAACTGGTCACACACTATTCAGAGCACGGGAGTACCAGCGGATTTTCTCCCGAACTGAGGTGGTCTGATGCGGCATCCGGAAAATTGTTTCCCAATGTGGACGGGATCAAATTCCTCACGCACGAGAGCGGGTGCGGAGAAACCCGCGACGACTCGGAAAACCTGTGTGCACTGCTCGCAGGCTATTGTGTGAACCCGAATGTGGCAGGTGTCACCGTGCTCAGTCTGGGCTGCCAGCACGCACAGATTCAGCTTTTTAGAGAAAAACTGGCTGAAAAAGATCCGGATTTTTCCAAACCATTGCTCATTTTTGAACGACAGAAGTGGGAAACCGAGTTCGGAATGTTAACTGAAGCTATTCGTCAGACTTTCAGCGGACTGGCAGACATCAATCGCTGTGAAAGAAAGCCCGCCGGACTGGAGCACCTGAGTATCGGTGTCAAATGCGGGGGCTCCGATGGATTTTCAGGTATTTCGGCCAATCCTGCCACCGGTCATGCAGCTGATCTGGTAGTAGCGCTGGGTGGCAGGGTATTCATGGCTGAATATCCGGAACTATGCGGGGTTGAACAGGAGCTGATTGATCGCTGTGTGTCAGACGAAACTGCTGAGGATTTTATCCGCCTCATGCGCGAGTACGCGCGGCGCGCGGAAGCCATTGGCGCAGGATTTGATATGAACCCCTCTCCGGGAAATATTCGCGACGGCCTTATTACCGATGCCATTAAATCGGCCGGCGCGGCGCGGAAAGGAGGCTCTTCACCTGTTGTCTCTGCCGTCGGATACGGCGGATATGCCCGGAAAGGCGGCCTTCATCTGGTGTGTACTCCCGGCAATGATGTGCTTTCAACCACCGGAATGGCCGGGGCGGGGGCCACTATTCAACTTTTTACTACCGGACTGGGGACCGCAACCGGAAATCCGGTGTCGCCTATGGTGAAACTGTCCACCAATGACGATCTGGCTCGCCGGATGCCGGATATCATTGATATCAATTGCGGGGGAATAATTACCGGAGAAAAGACGGTTGAACAAACCGGAGAGGAAATCCTCGAGTACATCATCGGGCTCGCCAGCGGCAAAACCGAGACAAAAGCCACACTTCTGGGACAGGATGATTTTATGTTCTGGAAACGCGGCGTATCATTGTAGCTTCAATTGGATGATTCATGGACAAACTTTTCAATCTGACCGGTAAAACAGCCATTGTAACCGGAGGGGGCAGCGGAATAGGCCTTGCTATCTCGCATTTATTCGCAGCAAGGGGCGCTACTGTGCATATTCTTGATCTCAATGAAACAACACTTTCTGCAGCTGCGCAGGAAATCACGCAGTCGGGCGGCCTTGCCGTGGCTCATCCCTGCAGTATATCCGATCAGTCGGCCGTTTTTGCTGTCTTTGAAAGCATCGGCCGGGTAGATATTCTGGTGAACAACGCCGGAATTGCCCATGTGGGTACCGTGGAAACCACCACTGAAGATGACCTCGACCGGTTGTACAACGTGAACATAAAAGGCGTGTATAATTGTCTGAAAGCGGCCATTCCCATGATGCGTAAACAAGGGGGCGGGGTAGTGCTCAACATGGCTTCCGTGGCTGCGCTGGTCGGTTTGCCCGACCGGTTTGCCTATTCCATGACCAAAGGGGCCGTTATGGCCATGACGATTGCTGCCGCCAAAGACCATCTGAAAGACCATATCAGGGTTAACTCCATATCACCGGCGAGGGTACATACTCCTTTTGTTGACGGTTTCATTGCCAAAAACTATCCGGGAAAAGAGGCGGAAATGTTTGAGAAACTGTCCAAAACACAACCAATCGGGCGAATGGCCCAACCGGAAGAAATAGCCAGTCTGGCCCTTTACCTTTGTTCCGATGAAGCCTCATTCATCACCGGATGCGATTATCCGATTGACGGCGGATTCGTTAAACTGAACAACTGATGCGATTATTCAAATTTGGCCCGGCCGGCAGGGAAAAATGCGGCGTAATGGTTGACGGACAGCGGTTCAGCGCCGCCAGACTGTTCAGGGATTATGATGAAAAATTTTTCAGCTCCGACGGACTGGCCCGGCTGAAAAAGGCCGTCTCGAGCGGTGATCCTGGAATTGTGCCGATCCGGAATGCCGACAGAATACGGCTTGGCAGTCCGCTGGGACGACCGTCCAAGCTCGTATGCATCGGCCTGAACTACGCGAAACATGCGCAGGAGTCAGGTATGGCTATTCCGCCCGAACCGGTCATTTTTTTCAAGTCAACCACCGCCATCTGCGGTCCCAACGACCCGGTGGTGATTCCCAAGAACTCGGTCAAAACCGACTGGGAGGTAGAGCTGGCCTTTGTAATTGGTAAAAAAGCTGCCTATGTGGAGCTGGAACAGGCCATGGATCACGTAGCCGGGTATCTGCTCCACAATGATTACTCTGAACGGGAATTTCAGATGGAGCGCAGCGGACAGTGGGTAAAAGGTAAAAGTTGCGACACTTTTGCACCGCTTGGTCCATGGTTTGTCACAAAAGACGAAATGCCCGACCCGCACAGCCTGCACCTGTGGCTCGACCTCAACGGACAGCGTATGCAGGACTCCAATACCAGCGACATGGTTTACAAGATACCTTTTCTGGTGCACTACATCAGTCAGTTCATGACCCTGCTGCCGGGAGACATCGTGTCAACAGGTACTCCGTTCGGCGTCGGACTGGGGCTGAATCCGCAGCGCTTCCTGCAAGCGGGCGATGTGGTGGAACTGGGTGTGGAGGGACTCGGAACCCAGCGACAGACAGCCATTTCCTGGCAACCACATTGAACCCATGAAGATTGACGCACACCAGCATTTCTGGGAATTTGATCCGATTCGCGATGCGTGGATAACAGACGATATGGCCGTTTTGCGCCGTGATTTCCTTCCGGCTGATTTGCAGCCATTGCTGGAGGCGAACGGCTTTGATGGCTGTGTGGCTGTTCAGGCCGACCAGTCTGAACAGGAAACCCGTTTTTTGCTCGATCATGCAGCCAGTCACGGGTTTATTAAAGGTGTAGTTGGCTGGGTTGACCTGCGCGCACACGACCTGGAGGTACGACTGGAAAAATGGTCGGATGAAAAGAAACTGAAAGGATTCAGACATATCCTTCAGGCAGAGAAACCTGACTTTATGCTGGAGTCGAGTTTTTTGCGGGGTCTGGGTTTTTTGGGTAAAACGGGATATACGTATGATATCCTGGTCTATCCGAATCACCTGAGTGCGGTTTGTAAAATGCTTGAATTGACTGAAAATCAGTCGTTTGTAGTTGATCATATTGCCAAGCCCTATATCAAATCCGGGTTGATTGACGAATGGGAGAGGGATATCAGGAAGGTAGCGAAGTTCCCGAATGTGTATTGCAAAGTATCGGGGCTGGTCACGGAAGCCAGTCTGGCGGACTGGAAGCCGGAAGATATATATCCTTATCTGGAAGTGGTGCTGAGTGCCTTCGGACCGGAGAGGCTGATGTACGGTTCCGACTGGCCGGTTTGTCTGCTCGCAGCCAGTTACGGGCAGCAACTGGAAGTAGTTGAATCGTTTTTCAGCCGTCTTTCTGCCAGTGAACACGAGCGTATCACAGGACTGAATGCCGTTGAATTTTACCAGTTATTCTGAAATATGGATCTGAATCTTTCCAGTAAAGTTTTTGTGGTGACGGGCGGTGCCAAAGGTATCGGTGAGGCCATCTCGATGGTTCTTGCAGAAGAGGGTGCACACGTGGCGATTGTTGGCAGGAATATGGACGACAATCTGGCGGTGGTGGAAAAAATAGCTGCAGCTGGCGGACATGCACACGCTTTCCAGGCCGAACTCTCGCAAGCAGATGCGTGTGAAAGCGTCGTCGGTCAGATTGTGGCACATTACGGCCAGATAGACGGACTGGTAAACAATGCAGGTGCCAACGACGGAGTAGGGCTGGAAAACGGCTCTGCAGAAGCATTTCTGGAGTCACTTGGCCGCAACCTCGTTCACTATTACCTGATGGCGCACTATGCTTTGCCCGGTTTGAAGGAAAGCAGGGGAGCCATTGTCAACATTACGTCCAAGACGGCGGAAACGGGGCAGGGTGGTACATCCGGATATGCCGCATCCAACGGCGGACGAAACGCCCTCACCCGGGAGTGGGCAGTAGAGTTGCTGCCTTACGGAATTCGGGTGAATGCAGTAGCAGTTGCCGAATGTTACACACCCCTGTATGAGCGATGGATAAAAACGCTTCCCGATCCGGAAATGGCCCTGGAAAGGATCAATAGTCAGATACCGCTCGGTCGGCGCATGACTACTCCGCGCGAAATAGCATGCATGGTTGCATTTCTGCTTTCGGACAAATCATCGCACACTACCGGCCAAATCATGTATGTGGACGGCGGTTACACCCATCTGGACAGGGCAGTGCAGGGTATTATTTGAAAAGTTCACCAAAGGCTCCCTTGAAATGCTTCAGGGAAGTCTGCAGTTCCGTTCTGAACTTTTCCAGTTTTTCCTCATTGGTGACGCTGAAGTCGGCATGCCAGCGCATCACCTCCTCTGCCTTGACAATCATGGCTTCCGCCAGCGGATCAGTTTCTGTATAATTCTGCCAGGTTTTCAGCACCAGATTGGTTCTGAATATTTCCATTTTTACACGGAGCATACTGAACAGATCGCGTTCGCCATCCTTCAGCAGCGGGAACAGCTCGTGAATGATGAATTCTACTTCATAAATGGCACCAACCACCTCGTCGCGCCATGGTGAAAAATCGCCGTCAGTGACCGGCTTACCTTTTGTAACCAGCTCACTCAGCCGTCTGAGTCGCTGATCCAGTCTTTCGGTCATGCGGGCTGCCCACGCTCCCTGACGCCTGATCCGGTTGCCCTGTTCATCCACGAATGAGGAAAAGTTTCCCCACTCCCGCTCAAAGGCTTCGCGTGCCTCACCTGCTCCCAGTGTAGCCTTCATGGAAATTTCCTGCATTTCGTTGCGAAATTCGGCGAATCTCGCCCGTGCTTCTTTCAAAATTTGTTCGGTTTGCATGGTTATTTTCGTTTTAAAACTTTGACGATGCAAAGATTAGGGTATTTCGGTGAACATATCAGTGATTTTTGTCCCTCTGGAGTACTGATAGGCGTCATCGGGTGTGCTATCTGTAATAAATGTTACTTAATTTGGTTCACTGTTCCACGACCTTTGCTGAAAATTACTGTTATGGATACCAGATTTTTCCGAGTAATACTGTTTGTTGCCAGCATTTCAGTAACCGGCATTTCGTCAGCACAGTCTGATTTCAGGTTTTACCTGCAGGAAGTGCCGTTATCCGGCTTTCAGGGGGTACAGTCATTTGCCATCGGCGAGCATGCCGGATTATGGCTGGTAGCGGGCGGCCGTACCGACGGACTCCACCGAAGACAGCCATTCGCCTCATTCGATGCCGCCGGAGGGAATAACAAACTGCAGGTGGTCAATCCGGAAACAGGTCAGGTATGGAGCGTCTCTACTGCTGCACTTCCGGCATCTGTGGCCGAGCAACTGGCAGCCACCAATATGCAGTTCATACAGCGCGATACGATACTGTATCTGATTGGCGGTTACGGTTATTCTGCACTGGAAGGCGATCATATCACCTTTCCGTTCATCATTGCCATTGATTTGCCCGGTGCCATTCAGGCTGTTCAGAATGGCATATTGCCGGCGTCCTATATCCGGCAGTCGGCGCCCGACGAGCGTATCCGGGTAACAGGGGGTGTTCTCACCGAACTGTATGGAAAATTATATCTGGCTGGCGGACAGAAATTTATGGGTCGCTACAATCCGATGGGCCCTGCGCATGGTCCCGGATTTGAACAGGTTTATACCGATGCCGTACGTCGTTTCAATATAGTGGATAGCGGCACCGCCCTTTCTATCAGCGGTTTCAGCGAGTGGGTGAGTGCTCAGCACCTGCATCGCCGCGATTACAACGCTGTTCCACAAATATTTCCCGATGGTCGGGAGGGGTTCACCATGTTTACGGGTGTTTTTCAACCCGATATTGACCTGCCATGGCTGAATACAGTGGATGTGGACAGTACGGGATATTCACCCAACAATGAGTTCAGTCAGTTACTTAATCAGTACCATACAGCACATCTGCCTGTTTTTGATGATTCAGCCAACGCGATGCACACCGTATTTTTTGGTGGTATTGGTCGTTATTACGTGGATGCTGCCACCGGACTGCTGAAAGATGACCCCAATGTTCCGTTTGTACGAACTATCAGCCGCGTTACCCGATTCAGCGACGGGTCTATGGACGAGGTCAAGATTGGTGACATGCCGGATCTGATGGGCTCGGGTGCCGAGTTTATCCCTGTTTTCGGGACAAATTTGTTTGACGACAACGGTATTCTCCGTTTTCAGCAATTATCTACCGACAGTACGCACATAGGCTATATTACAGGTGGCATCCGGAGTACGGCCCCCAATATTTTCTTTATCAATACCGGTGCCGAGAGTATTGCATCGGCAAAACTGTACAAGGTATTTATGGTCGGGGGAGCAGCTACGGGTGTGCAGCTGCCCGGGGACACATCAGCAGGTATTTCACTGACTGTATCGCCCAATCCGCTCACCGATGAGGCTGTTATTGGTATTGTACTGACAAATCAATCGAGTGTGAGTGTACGGGTGACCGACGGCTTTGGCCGATTGTTACTACAAGTGAGCGATCGGGAACTCGCAGCGGGTAGCCAACAGATACCCTTGCATCTTGGTTTTCTGCCGCGCGGAAACTATGTAGCGCAGGTATTTGTTGACGGAAAAACAGTTGGAAGTGTGAAATTGACGAGGAAATAGTGTCTGTTGAAGGATTTTTCCGGCAAAGGCGCAGTTTAATCGGTACATTTGCGGCAGATATCATCCGAACTGTCTGTAAACCGGTATGCCCGCAATATTCTACAAAACCTCGTCGCCTGTCAGTAATCCGTCTGTACGAAATCTGTTCTTCGTCGCCGCGCTGTTCCTGCTGATGGGCTCCTTCACCTCGTGTATCAAGGACAAACTGAATGCTCAGTTTGCCTATAATGGTGCATTTGCCGCACCTGTGGCCAAAGCAGCTTTCACACTGGGTGATGCACTGAAAGGAGACACCCTTCTCGAAATCGGTGCCGATAATGCTATCGGACTGTCGGTCAGGCAGGAAAATCTGATTGATATCAGCGCCACCGACTATCTCGACAAGATAACCGGTGATATTGACGAAACAGTTGCATTCGAGTCCACCAGAGGAATTGTACACCTGGATGATATAGAGGAAACACTCTCTGTAGCGCTGGATGAATTCGTGGAAGATTTTCAGGATACCAGTATCCGCAATCTGTTTATTCAGAATAACGGCTCGTTTGAGACGGTTCCCGGCTTTCAGTTCAATCTGAACAGCGAACTGACTACCGTGAGTTTTGAAGAATTCAACTGGCTGAATATTGAAACGGCCAAAGTGAAGCTCACTTTCCAGCATAATGTGTTCGTGGATGCCAACAATATCACGGTTACTATCATTGATGCGACTTTCAACCAGACGATTGGTACCCTTTATTTCGACAGTGTACCCAAAAATACTGCCGTTACCAGGGAGCTGACTCTTTCGGGTCTGACTATCGGCAAATCCTTCAAGGTATTTCTTAATTCTTTCGGTTCGCCCGGTTCGGGAAGTGTACCCGTTCTGATTGACCTGACCAAACAGATTGATGTTACGCTGCAGGTCACGGACGCATACGCGAGCGCGGGTGAGTCGAAAATTGGTAATAACAGTATCGGCAGAGATACCCTGCTGCTCGATCTTCAGCCCGACGACGGCGAGAAAATTTCGCTGGTCAAGGTAAATTCGGTACTGGCCGAAGCTGATATTACCTCGACTATTAATGCTCCCATGCGCGTAAGGCTGTACTTCCCCGGTATTTACAGGAACAATGCCAACTTCACAGATGAATTTACGCTGAATCCTACCGCCCCGGGTGCGCCGTTCAGAAAGAACTTCGATTTTTCATCCACTGCCTGGTACTTCGATCAGGATCCGGGTCAGCCCTGGAACAAGATGAAGGTTTATTACGAAACCTATCCGGAGGGCAGCAGCGACGATTATATTCAGTTTGCTGCTACCGACAAGGTGGCTGTTTCCATGCGCGTACACGATTTTGATGTAGAAGAGGTGAGAGGATACTTCGGACGCCGGGAAGAACCGCTCGATGCAGGCGCACTGGACCTTGATTTGAATTTTTCGTTCATCAATCCTCAGAGTACGCCCATACTTTTCGATAATCCAACGGCCAGTATTGATGTGAACAATTCGTTTGGTATGCCTTTTCAGGTAGATTTTGACATGCAGGCCAGCGGACTGAACGGAGCGCAGGCTTCCCTGAATCCGCCTGTACTGAACTTTAACTATCCGTCGGTGCAGGAAACCGGGCAGTCGAAACAGACCCAGATACTGCTCAATAAATCCAGTTCCAATATCGTGAATTTCCTGTCGGTTTATCCCGAGGAACTTACTTACAGCGGCTCGGCCATTGTAAATCCCGACGACAATCAGCAGGAGGTCAATTTCGTTCGTCAGGACAGTCGTCTGACGGCTTCAGCCACATTCGATCTGCCATTAGCCTTCCGTATTCAGGATCTGGTATTCCGCGACACGGCCAATGGGATAGATCTCGATTTTGGCGACTACCTGACGCTGGAGGATATTGATACCGCCGAGTTAAAAATTGCCTATGTAAACGGACTGCCGCTTCGAAGTACCGTCAGTCTCCTTGCACTGGCCAAAAATGGATCAGAGAGTATTATTACGGAGGATATTGCCATGCCGGCTGCCACTGTTGACAACACAGGCGCCGTCCCGAACGGTGCAGAAGCACAGGGTGATGTGTTTGTTGCCTTGTCGTACGATCAGTTGCTGCGCCTCGACGAGGCCGACAAACTCATCCTGGAAGTACATTTCCAGTCGCCCGACAACGGTACCAAACTGGCCAGAATGTATTCCAGTTACCGGATGGATATTAAAACTGGTGTGAAACTCATCCTCAAATTCTGATTGACTTGATTGACTCCATGCACCTCCGCATTGTACAAACCTCTTTCCTGCGCGTGTGCGCCATACTGCTCTCCCTGCCTGCTACCTTGTCGGCGCAGCAGGATATGAGTATTTTTCTTCAGAATAACCTGATACAGTCGAATATTGCCGGAAATCCGGCCAATATGACCGGACAAAAAATCGCTGTTGCGCTGCCTGATGTGCATCTTGGTGTACAGAACGGATCGTTCCATCTGGGCGATATGTTCGTTAAAACCAATCAGGGGGAATTCTTCAATCTGGAAAAAGCCATTTCAAAGATGGAGGAGGCCGGTAATAAACACCGGTCTTTCTTTGACGTTTCAGGGCTTGCGCTGGTGATGAGGGCAGGGGAGCAGACTCAATTTTCCTTTTCCCAGTCTTTCCGGTCCGGATTTCAGATGAAATACCCTCAATCGCTGGCAGGTGTGGCCTGGTATGGCAACGCTGCTTATCTGGATCAGACCCTCGACCTTTCGTTTGTGACCAGCGTGATTGCATACAACAATATCGCTCTGGGTATGGCAAGAAAAGTGAGTGACCGACTGACTTTTGGTGCCAGACTGAACATCCTGAGCGGAATGGCTTGCATGAATACGGTTGATGGCCAGTTAAAAATGCGAACCAGCGGTGAAAATTATCAGTTGAGTATTGATTCCGATCTTCAATTACAAACCGTCGGGATGCCAGATCTCACCAAAGAGGGGATTCGGGATATCCGGACAGAAGAAATAAAAGCAAACGCCTTCAGCTGGTCCAATCCGGGTGTATCACTGGATCTGGGTATTACCCTGAAACCCGTAGAGGCGCTGGAAATGGGGCTGTCCGTATCCGGTTTGGGTGGAATTGCCTGGAGCAAACGCTCGCTCGACCAGAGCAGCCGGGGAGAACGCACCTTTGAAGGGGTTACAATTAATCTGTTCGACCAACAGGAGGGTGAATTCACCGGAATTTCACTGCAGGATTCGGTCTTCGGTGTCCTGGGACTCAAAACAGCCACTGCTGCCTTCACTTCTGCTCTCCCGGTACGCGCGCTGGCAACAGCCCGTTATACGGATGGCAGCAATCTCTCTTACGGTGCTGCATTGCAATATATCAGCTGGAATGGTGTTTCCGGAGCGGGCCTCAGCGCACAGATACAGCGTCAGGCCGGTCGTGTACTCAGTTTGGGTGCCATGGCCGGATTCAATACGTTTTCCGGTTTTCAGGCAGGTGCAAGCGCGGTTTTCAAACTTGGTCCGGTACAGATTTTCTTTATTTCGGATGATATTATTCCGTTTTTCATTCCCGATGCGGGCGGCGGACTTCATTTTCGGGGAGGTATCAACATCGTGCCCGGAACGAAAAAGGCAAAGACAGTGATGCCTGAGCCTGTGGGATAGTCAACCTTCACCGTCACAATTCACCCGTTTGCCGATAGTTGTTTGCAAACGGCCGGATAGTTGCTGACATTTGCGGTGAAAACACCCCGGCTTTCTGTACTTTCATTGATTCCCGCATGACACCCTGTTCTCTGTCCCGTATTGTTTCCGTCTTTTTTTCGCTCCTGTGTGTTGGTGTGCCCGCGTACGCACAAAAGGGGACTTTCAGGGGGCGGCTACAGGATGCAGCTGCTGCCACACCCCTTGCCTATGCAAACGTGCGGGTTTATAAAGTTACTGACAACGAATTGGCCGGTGGAGCCCTCTCTGCTGATAACGGTGCATTTTCCGTCCAGTTGCCCTTCGGAATCTATCGCGCCGAGGTGGAGTATGTCGGGTTTGAAACAGTCAAAACAGACACATTCAGCCTGTCCGGGTCCCGGTCCGTTTATGACCTGGGTATTCTGAACATAACAGCAGCCACCCGGTCACTTGGTGAGGTGGAAATTGTGGCAGAGAAGAGCAGTATGGTGCTCTCCCTCGACAAGAAAATCTTTAATGTGGGAAAAGATCTTGCCAATGCGGGCGGTTCTGCTACCGAGATACTCACCAATATCCCTTCAGTAAGTGTTGATCCCGACGGGACTGTGAAACTGAGGGGCAGCGACAACGTGCGGATTCTGATTGACGGAAAGCCTTCCGGACTGGTGAGTTTCAAGGGTAGCGCCGGTTTGCAGCAATTGCAGGCGAGTATGATAGACTGGGTAGAAATCATTACCAACCCGTCGGCCAGGTACGAAGCGGAGGGCTCGGGTGGTATTATTAATATAGTGTTGAAAAAAGATCAGAAACAGGGTTTCAATGGCTCTTTCGAACTCATCAGCGGGTATCCGTACAATTTCGGCGCTTCCGCCAACCTGAATTACAGGCACAGAAAGGTCAATTTTTTCATTAACTATGGAATAGCCCACCGTAAATCGCCCGGAGGTGGCGATTTGTACCAGCGACGTACATCGGGCGATACAACCTTTGTTTTGCTTCAGACTACCGAAAACAGGATGAAAAGTCTGAACAACAATGTCCGGGGCGGACTCGACTATTTTTTCACAGAAAACAGTGTGCTAACTGCCTCGTATCTCTGGAGAAGGAGCGATGCCAACCGGCTGTCTTCCATCAGGTATGAAGATTATCTTTTCAGTACAGACAATCCGCTCGGCTATACCCTCCGTCAGCAGGATGAACTGGAGGCCGAGCCCAATTCAGAATACTCGCTGATTTACCGCCGGAAATTTTCTGAAGAGGGGCACGAGTTTACTGCTGAAGCCAAGTATTTGAATTACTGGGAGCGCTCCGACCAGTCGTTCCCGCAGCAGACATTTTTCCCCGATGGCACTGAAGATGTTTCAAAAGCCCTTTACGAGAAGTCGCTGAACGACGAATATGAAAACCAGTATCTGTTTCAGCTCGATTACGTGCGTCCGCTGGGCAAGGATGGAAAGTTTGAAACCGGCCTGAGAAGCAGCTTCCGGGACATGGTGAATGATTATCAGGTGACCAGCAGAAATGCCAGCGGAGTATTTGAAGTAATACCCGGACTTGATAACTACTTCATTTACAACGAAAATATCAATGCAGCATACCTGATATACGGGAATAAAAGAAACAAGTTATCTTGGCAGGGTGGTATCAGGGCTGAACACACAGATATAGAGACCATACTGCGGGAAACTGGCGAGTCGAATCCGCGCCAATATTTCAACTTTTTCCCCAGCGCACACCTCACTTATGAGTTGCCGGATGGTCATGCCATCCAGTGGAGTTACAGCCGCAGAGTACGGAGACCTTCCTACAACGACTTGTCGCCTTTCTTTACGTACACCGACAAGCGAAATTACTGGAGTGGAAATCCTGATCTGAATCCTGAATTCAGTGATGTGGTTGAAGTTGGTCATGTAAAATACTTTGAAAAGGGCTCCATGGCTTCATCGGTCTATTACAGGCATACAGATGCCAAAATTGAACATATCCGGCTGCTCGATGCACAGGGATTCGCCAGTACCCGTCCGGAGAACCTGAACTTCGAAAATGCACTCGGATTTGAGTTCACCACCGGATACTCTCCCGTAAAATGGTGTAAACTTGACGCCAATTTCAATCTGTTTCATGCACGAATTGACGGCAGCAATCTCGACGCAACCTTTATCACTACTACCAACAGCTGGTTTGCACGCCTCACTTCCCGTTTCACGCTGCCCCGGGATTTTGATTTTCAGCTCAGGGGCAATTACGAGGCGCCTCAGAATACTGCGCAGGGAAAGCGGAAGGCACTGTATTACCTTGATCTGGCAGCCAGTCAGGATGTGCTGAAGAAAAATGGCACCCTGACGCTGAACGTTTCCGATGTTTTCAATACCCGCAAATGGCGAGGAATCACGGAGGGGACAAGTTTTTATACCGAAAGCTCGTTTCAGTGGCGCCGCCGTCAGATCAACCTGACTTTTAATTATCGTATAAAGCAGGCCAAGGCGGCACCCAAAAAAGGGGAGGAGTAATCATTTAGAGCTTGTTCAGGATTCTCTCACTAAGAGCTTGTTCAGGATTCTCTCGCCGAGTCAAAAACGGCTCATTTTTCGCCATTTTTCACCTTTTTTCAGTTGCGTAGCACCGGCTATGCGCCTTCAAAAACGCAAAAACTGACAAAAA
>Ga0172373_10001823_pt1 | contig 33800 bp, 34 predicted proteins | sample Lak10m_2_FD_114546 | JGI IMG/M metagenome (GOLD analysis project Ga0172373, IMG submission 114546) | Freshwater microbial communities from Kabuno Bay, South-Kivu, Congo - kab_092012_10m | ecosystem: Environmental > Aquatic > Freshwater > Lake | place: Democratic Republic of the Congo...
GCCCGGTGATTGGGAAGATAATCCGCTGTTTCTGGTCGGATTCAGACAAAAATCCGGCCAAGAATGGCAATTTGCAAAACACGAAGCTCCGAACGATGGCTTGTTCAGGGCTTCCTTAGGTTTCTTTACGATGATTTCCGTAAAGCCATAACGACCACCGAAACTGTCGGCCAGCTTAGCCAGCGATTTAGGAATCTGCTTGTCATAAAGCAGACGCAACCCTTCAAGCTCTCCCCATCGCTCACATTGCTGCTGGCCGGTCGTAAAGGCGACACGCGAACAACCGGAACGCACCGCAATCCAGATGGCGATTTTTATACCCAACTCGTGCCACTCTTTTTTAAAAGGAGCGTCAGGCACTGCATCGGCACTATCATCCACCACCCCGACGTCCAGGTAACCGTGTTCCCGTCCCAAGGCATGCCAGTCGCTCTGCACCTCGTCAATCAGGAGAACAGGGCTGCCGTCAGCACATTTCCATATAGCGCTGCGCAAATGCAACACAGTTGATTCGAGCCCAAAATGATCATGGAGGAACTGGTAAGGCCAATGTGGCAGGCAAACAATCCATTCCCGATAATTGCGCTTGTTGCCAATCAGTGAGTAGCGTTCGTACTGATTGAGTGACGCTGGGCTGACATATCGGGTGAATGTATTTTTTACGGCAGTATAGGCCGCATCGATGGCATCAAGAGAATTCATGTATCGCCCGCCCGAAGGAAGGGGTCGCCAGCGGTTATCAAAGACGAACCACCCGGAGCCGGAGCCGAACATATCATCGAAAGCGGTTCCGATGATTTTGTAGCCGAAAGACGAAAGCTCGCAGGTGCGGATGATTTTGTGTCCAGATAAACTCTTCTGCACCCGATCAGGAATTTCCTTGGGATCAAACGCATCGATCTTCAACTCAGGTCGATATGAGATCATGCGCTCGGTCAGCAATGTTGGGCGACAAATCGATAGATTGGCCTCGGCAAAACCGAATAATTGCTGTTTCTCAAGTTTCTCGTCCGGCTCAAATATCTCAAGATCGCTCAATCCCGAGTGCTCGATCTCCTCCGCTCGAATTCCCTTGGTGTTTTGAATCGTCGCGATCCATTGTCGCGCTGGCGCAGAGCGCATCGGCAATGCCTCCAGCCATTCCAGCAAGTTGGAATAGGTAGGCAGATGATGGTCGTCGAATTGGCGTATTTGGCTCAAGCTTTATTTCTATCTGGTAATAAATACATGACTTCCTGCCCAGCATAATTCAAGCAACAACATCTTTCGTTATCCCTCCAGAAGGCCATGCAAGTTTTTCGGCAGGTCAACCTTGGTTGATGAAATCGCATCACGAAGCTGTTTAAAGCTTTCCTTCAACCACTCTTCCATTCGTTCACTAGCCAGCCATTCTCGGAATGCCTGATAATCTGCCTCCGACCACCCGCAACGGTTTTCTTGAACGTCCTGCAAAATCAGCCCTGGCAGGTAAGGCTCCGTGGGCATGCCGCCCTGCTCTCCCTTGTAATAAACCAGGGACACCACCGGAGCCATGTCCTCCATACAACACAATCCCAAGACGAAATTCATATGAATACCAAAATCTCCCTTGCGTATAAGATCCTCCGCCGGTTCGACGGTTAAGCCCACATGCAGGCCGCTGGGTAGTTGTGGCATAGGAACCGCAAACCTTAAACTGCCGCGCACGACAAAACGCAGCTTGCTTTAAGCCGGGTGGAATTTAAGAAAAGGGGAATTTCCCTGTTTTCGTTTTCGCCCGGCTTGCACCGGACGTAATCGTCAGGTGCTAGTTGAAATATCGTGGCATTGTTGGGTGTGGATAGCCCGCACATGCCGATGCATGATTACCGCATGAAAAGCCATGCCAGCAGGCGTGTGAAGACACAGCCAGTCTGGTAAAGCTGTTTCCGAGAATGTCGGTAAGGGAATGCATAAAAAGTGAAGAACTTGCTGTTCCGTTGCTTGGTTGAATGGTTACGGACTATACGCCTGTGGATTTTCCTGGACAAGCGGAGAAATAGGGGAATAACCGCATCTTGTATCGGTAATGTTTTACTCTATGACGTCCTAAACACGGAGGATGTCACATGAAAACTTATCAGTGGTTATTCGCGGCGGTGCTTTTTACTCCAGCCATTTCAATTGCCTGCTCCTTCGATGTTGATTGTGAGCCCGGCAGTAAGTGCCTGAAAGCCAGTGGCTCCATTTATGGAGTATGTGCCGGAGGAATGATGCCGGGCAACCGCCATGATCGCGAACCGGTTTATTCGCCACTTGACCCCAACGAAACAGTCGGAGATACATGTTCGTTCAATACCGATTGCGGGCCAGGAAACGCCTGTATCAAATCTTCCGGGCAGATTTATGGCGTGTGTTTAAAGAGGCGTTAGAACCGGGAAGCTTGCTTGGGTATCCATATGGATTTGCATGAACTCATTCCTTTAGCTGTCACATGGGCAGAGGCACAACAAGAGCGCATCATGGGTATTGGCCAACCCGTTGATGCGCTTGGACTTGTATTGGCAAAACACGCAGGGGTATCGCGCCCGGAGTTGATTCGTATTGCATTCGTCAACAGTATCCCGGTTCCGGATCATCCGAAATTACGCGAAGCCGCCATTGCTACTGGATTAGTTGGAACCGGCACCATCGGTATGACGTTCGGCTATGGCATTTACCTGCGTCATGGCCACGCAGGCAATCGCATGCTCTCGCATGAGTTCCGGCACGTTTATCAATACGAAAAGGCCGGGGCCATCACGGCATTCCTGCAAACATATCTGGAGCAAATTGCAAGATTCGGATATGCGCAAGCACATCTGGAAATCGATGCGCGCAAGCATGAGATAAAGTGACCTATTGGACAAAAGCTGGAAAACCAGCAGCCTCCGAATGAGTTGCCTTGGTATCCAAGAATGAGAGGGAATGTCATCAGGAAGCCTTGGTCCTTCCGGCCACCTCCTTTATCTGATCTCCACTACCAACCCTTCATAGTTGGCGTCAGTTTCAGGAGTGGCAGATATAGCGCATTCTTCCTCCACCACGCCATCGACCCAGCCCTGTGCGATCTCCACTTCATCCTCTGCCGCCTTGATGACTCGCTCCGGCCAGACGGTATGACCGAGAAAATGCGACACCAGAATTTCCCGTACGAATTGCGAAAGCGGAACTCCTGCCTTATCAGCCAGTGCCTGCAAATCATCTTTCATTTTCTGATGCAAAAACAGCTTGAGCGGGAAAATGTTCTTGCCCAGGCCGGGAATGTAATCAACCGTTCGCGCGCGTGAAAATCGAACACCGCCACTAGGCTTGGGTGCAGGAGGTGGCGCTGGATGAAAAATTCCCGTCTTGTTTTCGTGCATGCACAGTAGCTCATGGGCGCCGTAGAGATAGGCCACGAGAAAGTCGCGCAAATACTTGGAGAGCGGAGTATCCAGCCAATCAGTGGCCTCCTTCATGGCAACACTCACCGGTTCGGGCACCCAAACACGCAATTCAGCCTCGTTGGCATACAAGTCATTAAGCCCGCGATCGCCGTCATACAGCGGCTTGAGTTTGCTCTCCTGGGGGTCATCTCGCTGACCGAGTATTGTTTTTCTGAACCAGAACCAGAGCATGATGCCTCCATTTAAATAGGGGAACTTCTACCGGATGATTATCCAGCTATAACGGAATGGGATAAAGTGGTTACACATCATTTCGGCAATCAAAGCGTCATGCACATTGATATTCGGCAGAATCTTCCATCAATTCTGCCCAAGGCAATTGCCTGGGCTGAGATTCAGCAGGCTGAAATTCTTAAATCAGGCACCCCGCTTGACGCAAACCAGCTGGCTTTAGCCCGTGCAGCCGGGGTCGCTCATCCAGAACGTATTCGTCTCGTCCTGACAGATCGGATACCGCAGCCTGACGATCCTCTTCTTAACCAAACGGCCAATGAACTCGGCTTGTTGAGTGAAACGACACTTGGCGTGGCGCTTGGCTATGGCATCTTCATAAAGACAGATTGCTTGCCCCACCAAATACTGTCGCATGAATGCCGTCACGTATTCCAGTACGAACAGGCAGGTTCGCTTGCCGCATTTATCACTGAATACCTCCGGCAATTCGTGATGTTCGGCTACCGCAATGCGCCTTTTGAGATTGATGCAAGACAGCACTCGCCAGACAGAGAAATAGGGGAATAAATGATTTCACCAGACAATTGAAATTATGATGAACTGAATAGCGTTTACCGTAATCCGCCATGAATCGCATTCCTGTTTTCTACACTGACCGCATGGTTGCCAATAACTACGGCGGCATCTCACCGAGTTCTTACAAGCCGCGTGAAGTGCTTGAGTCGTGGACGCTGGAACATGACTTTCCCGTTGAATTGATCGAACCGCACCCTGCCACGTTGGATCAGCTCTGTCTCGCACACGACCCGCATTATGTGCGCGGAGTGCTCTCCTGCCGCGAACAGAACGGATTCGGAACCAAGCAGCAGGAAGTCGCGGACTCCCTGCCCAATACCAGCGGCTCCATGCTTGCTGCAACCAGACATGCGTTGGAACATGGCGGCGTGGCCTGCTCGCCCAGCTCCGGCTTTCACCATGCCTGCTACGATCATGGTGGCGGCTTCTGCACCTTCAACGGCCTGATGATCACGGCGATTGCCCTGCACCTGGAGAGCAAGGTGAAAAAGGTCGGTATCCTCGATTGCGATTTCCACTACGGCAACGGTACTGACGACATCATCGCCATGACCGGTGCCGACTGGGTGACCAACATCACCAACAGCAAAGGTTACGAGGGGAGAATCGAACAGGCTGACGAATTCATCGAGCGACTACCGGGCTTGATCAGACAACTACAGGATTGCGACCTGATTCTCTATCAGGCGGGTGCTGACCCCCATGTCGACGATCCATTGGGCGGATTCCTCACCACCAGCCAGATGCGCCAGCGCGACCGCATCGTATTTCAGGAAGTGAAAGCCCTCGGCATCCCTTTGGTGTGGAACCTCGCCGGCGGCTACCAGATGGAAACGCTCCCTAGTGGAAAAACCAGCATTCAGGCAGTGCTAAACCTGCACGATAATACAATGCGAGAATGTGTCCGGACTTATTGCGACGACTAGGAATGACCGATGGAATTCCACTTTGATCCAGCAATCGAAGAAAAAATACGTCTGGATAATGAACGGGAACGCGCCGAAAAAGCGCGTCGCCTCAAGCTGATCCCATTTGACTGGCAGGATTTGCCACGCATCAACTGGCCACATGGCGCCGCCCATCCCAAAGACTTTGAAGGATTGAAACTTAAGTTAGCAAACGGCCAAGAGATTTCGATGCAAAACCTGCATCAGGATTACATCTACGCTGGCTCGCTCCTAGGCCGTCTGCGTGACCCGACCGATTATCTCCTGCAAGCCATCGAAGCAGCGGAACAGTATTACCCTCATACATCAACCCCGCCCCTCATCCTGCCCCCATCGTTGTTCTGGGGTAGAAAAGTCAAAACGATAAATGGTGCGGACAAAAGCAATGAGTGGATCAGCCTGCCACGCATGAGATGCATAGCCGAGTTCTTGAGTGCCAAACCCGCAAAAAACGCAGCGCAGGCTTTCTCATCCCTGATTGTCATCTGGTTCCAGGATTTTTATGGACTGCCGGATGATGCTGTCAAGGCACAACTCAAATCGATGGATTGGGAGCATCTGGCGCATGACTGGATGCCGTAAAAATGCATCAAAGAATTCTCGACACCAAGAACAACTCCAGATGATTCGTTTGCAGCCACTGCCGAGTCTGTTCCAGCAGTTACACCGCCTCCGTGATGTAACTGACAAGCGCACCATCGGCGACATTCGCTTCCTTATTTGCCAGTGACAGGAGATGTACGCGACTCAACCCTGTTTGCCGCCTCAAATATCGAGTACATGCTGATTCCCGATAAATCCGCCCCCTTCACAAGGTCACTCAAATACTCGCGTGAGCGGGTTTCTATCCCATAGCGCTGGCAGACAAGCCAAGCAACAGCCTCTGCTTCGGTTTCAACCTGAACATGGGTCATACGTGACCTGTCCGGCCAGCGGCCCTTGCTATCCGCACCCACATGACCACAATAGATATGCCCTAGCTCGTGCGCCATGGTTGCGAATCGCGTGGGCAAATCATGCTTGGCATTGACCCGTACCCGAAAACCCCGCCCAGCTTTAGTTTCAAAGGATTCTGGCCGAGTGCCAAAGCCTGCTGCCGTTCCAGCCAGCAAAACCCCGTAGTTATCGGTTGCTTTGACCTCAACCCCGTATTTCTTGGCAGCCATGACACTTTGGTCATAAAACCGTTGTGTAAGGCTGCCTTTTGCAAATAAAGGATTCTCGCATTCTCCCAGCAAAGCTCTGCCTTCGGTATCGCTCTGCTCAAAAACGAATGCCACCGGCCCGAACGGCCGCAGAATCATAATCGGGATTGCATCCGGCTTGATGCTACGCCCAAACTCATTCCACTTGTTTCGGGTGGCAACCGCCCCGGCGCCGGGGCGCTGCACCCGCACCAGCATCGCGTTGTAAACGGATAGATTACTGAACCGCACGACGAAACCCAGGAACTCATCGAACGCACGCGAACCATGCGTAGCCAGCGCTTCGCTGAACATCTGGTCGATGGCGGAGCGGCAATCCTCGAAATGAGCCAGTCGGTTTTCGGCTGCAACATTGAAAAGCTCATCATCCATTCGCAATGTCCTCAGGGATTAGCCACAGGGTACGGAATTAGCGAATGAATAAGCAAGCGAATAAATAGGGGAATATCATAAAGCGGGGTTTAATACCAATGGGCGTGGCAATGCATTTATCATCGCCACGTCCAATAGCGAGCGGAAGTCAACCAACCCATCTTCCCGCAATTTCTGGAAGAAGGCCGGATAGTCGCGTGGCGCCAGCATGTTGAACTGGTAGCGCATTGGCAGCTTCGCATTCTCCAGCCAAGTATTCAGCCGGTCGAAATGTGCGCGGGCGTACTCATGTTTCTTCACGTTTTCTGGCGAAGGGTCGGCGATCTCACCATCGTCCTTGATCTCGGCAACGAAAATCAGGTCGCCCTGCTTGATGAAAAAATCCGGGCTAAACTCGCCGCGCTTAGGGTGCTCGCCCTTCTTCCAAGCGTACTCCAACGAGTAGAAATTCATTGCTGCGTTCTTCAGCCATGCATCCAGATGCTGGGTATTGGCGCGTTTGGTCAGTTCGCGCATGAATTTTCGCTCCGGCGTGGCATCGGCAATCGCGAGATTGACCGGTGACTTAAAATCAGCCGGGTTGTCGATGGTCACTTGCGCACCGGCTAAGTCGCCATCTGGATCAGCCACCTCGTCGAAGAACTCCTGCTGCTCGTCAGGCAATGTCTCGCGACAGCCTTCGCTGAAAAACATGGTTTTCGAACCACGTCGCAGTTCAGCGGCGCTACATGATTCAGCCTGACGCTGCGCGGTATTGATTGTGTGCAGTGCCTCCGGGGAAAGCACATAGACTACGCGCTTGGCACCCTTACGATTGAGTGGCCCCAGCGCCTGCAAGAACTTCTGGCGGTTGTCGTCGGTGATGCGGTCATCGGTTATGGCGGCTTGACGTAGCGACTCATTGACGATTTCCAAGCACTTGTCACGGGAGAAACGCTTGGCATAGTTGGTACGGTCTTCTGGATTAGGGGCATCCGCCGACTCCTGGTCGATACTTTTTAGACGCTGATAGATCAATTCTGCAACTTCTACGGCTGAGTAGGTTCTTTGCCGGAGGGTCGCACTGAACTTCGTATGTCGTCCAGACAATGCCTCCTCAAATTCCACCGTTACCGCTTGCTCGACGACCTGTGTCGGCAGTACCACGTAGCCTTTTTCAAAAATCTGGTACTCGCCAATCTGCGGGTGGTCGCTGACTTCTTCCTTGCGCGTATAGTCCAGATTGTGCAGGTCGAAGTGATAAGGCGACTCGGCCAGCGGGCGCGAAGTCAAGCGGCGCTCAATTTCCAGCACTTCATCCACCAGATGCTTGATGCGGCCGGACCAGGCATCGTGGTTGAACACCGTTACCACGGGATCGTCGCCACTCCAACTCTCGGGGCGGCGCAAGCCCCGGCCCAGCACCTGGGCGATCAGCAATTTGCTGTTGAAGGCGCGTTCCTCGTGCGGGACGATCTGGAAGACGTTTTTCACATCCCAGCCTTCGGAGAGCATCGACACCGAAACAATCCATTCGACCTTGCTATGCGCGCTATCGACGCTTTTCAGCAGCGCGACATTGGGCTGGTGCTCCTTGCTCGATGTCACTACCAGCACCTTGGCGCGGGCTACTTCCGGCTTGACTTTCTCCCACGCGGCAATCCAGTCGATTAGCTCTTCCGCCACCTGCTTACAGGCGGCGATTTTCTGCGTCACCACGATGGTCAGCGGGCGGATATTGCGGCTCTTGAGTTTCCTCTTCCAGTCATCGTGGCGCTGCCAGATCAGTTGCCAGCGGTCTTCCTGACCCTGTGTCGCCGGCATCTCGGCAACGTATTCGACTTTCTTGACCCAGCGTTCCTCGATGGCCTGACGCAGTGAATAGCGATACACCACGTCGGAAAAATAGTCGTTGCCGACGTAACAGGTGCCGGAAACGCCTAGAACATAGCGGAAACCATAGTCGGGCGATTGCAGGAATTCCTTCCATTTGCCAGCCTCGGTGCCGGTTTCATTGGCGACGTGATGCGCCTCGTCGTTGAGCACTGCCACGTTTGCGCCCTTGCCTTTGAGGCTGTCACGGATGGACGAATTCACATGCTCCAGGATCGCATGATAGTTCTCTACACACAGCGCACCATCCACAATGGTCTCCGACGCATTGATGACGCGCGGCGTCGCGATGCGCACACCTGCCGACAGTACACCCCGCAGGTCAGCGCGAGTCGCCAGTTCCTTAAACTTGATTAACAGACCAGCCTCGATGGTGTTGGATGGACACAGCACCAGCACACGGTCAACGACCCCCTCGGCCAGTAGAATTGCGGCAATCCCATAGAGCACAAAACTTTTTCCGGTGCCAGTTGCCAGGTCGAGTGAGCAGGCTAGTTGATCCGGTAGCTGCAAATGCCCCAGCATCGAATCCCATCGGCCCCAGCGATGGCTCAATTCCTCGTGGGTATCGAAATTCTCCATGGCTAACTGACGCAGATCAGCATAGCGCCCGCCGAGCCAAAAACTCAGGACTGCCCGAATCGCTTCCTTCTGGTATTCCCGATGACCGCAGAGCAAATCGAGGAACGGCTCATAGCGCGACTCGTCCCAGCGCGTCGGGTCGTGCGGCTTGATCACCAGCACCAGATCCTCGTTGCGGAAGGTGCGGCGGTCGTCGGTACGGCGAGTGGTAGCGTTCATTTCTTCCTGCTCTTGGGCTTGGCTGGGGCGGCCTTTGCCGTAGATGCTTTGGCGGCAGCCGATTTCCGCTTGCCGGGCTTGGCCGGGCCAAATTCGCTGGCCGAAATCACCACGCGCGCCTCGTTGCCGTAGATGTCCACGAATACCGCCATCAAATTGTCGGTCAACTGGTTGGCTGAGAAGCGCACCTCCCAGCCGGCTGCCTCAACCCCGTTAGCGTAGAACACCTCGTCAAGGTCGAACACATCGGCAGCAGCGTCATAGTCGTAATCCAGCATCACCATTGACAGCGTTTCGCGGTTGCCGCGTTTCTGCATCGGCTCGCGCACCACGGCCTCGCTGTGGAATCTGTCGATGCGGATAAAGGCTTCCTCCAGCAATTCACCTTCGGGGTTGCCCCGGCCGACGGTATATTCAAGTTCCGGCGTGCGGATGAAATCAAAGCCCACCGCGTCTACAGTGTCGTTGACCGCCATTTCGTCGGTCGGCTGCTTGAGGGCAAGGAAATCGCGCTGATGCAGTTCGTGGATGATGGAATACGGCACGCGTAGCGCGTAGTAACGTACCTCGCCGATCTGGATGTAGTCCTGCTGGAAACCGAAGACCATCGCCGGGGCGATGATGAACATGCGCGTGCCGATCTTTGATCCGGCCGCCTCATGAATCGAGCGCAGGGTGTCCTCAGTGATCGTCGCGCCCGGCTGCCTGCGATGATCGAACACCTGCACCGGGCAGGCTTTCAGCGTGCCATCGAACTGGATGCCGCCAATGCGCTGCAGTTCATCCTGGCAGCCAAATAGCGTCAATGCGAAGCGCCGCCACTCGTCCCAAGGCAACTCCTTGAGACGGGCGAAATCGTACAGGCCAGCGTTGAACAGTGTGAAGGGCTTCGCCTTGAGTGCCATCCCCTTGTTGCCAATGACGGTCTTAAGATTAAGCATACGCTTCTGAATTGTGTAGATCGCCAGCTTGCCGCAGTCAATGCCAATCCAGCGCCGCCCTAACTTTTCAGCAACGGCACACGTAGTACCAGAACCGGCAAAAGCGTCAAGAATGATGTCCCCTTCATTGGATGAGGTTGAAATAATTCGAGACAGCAAGGATTCTGGTTTTTGAGTTGGATAATCTACCCGTTCCGCAGCTTGTGAGTTCACGGGAAATATGTCTATCCACATATCTGAGGGTGGAACACCTGGCACATCATCCACAAAACGCTTTATTCGGGGCACACCATTTTTGGTGTAGTAAAGACGATTATCTTTTTCGTATTGGCGCATGGTTTCAATTGGACAACGCCACGTCTTGGTAACACCCTTCCACTCATAGAGGTACCCGCCGCCCCGAAGACCTGTTCCAACTAGGTCGCCATCAGCAAATCGCTGACCTTTTCTTGGGCCGGATTTCTCAATGTGTTTGTATCGTTCTTCAAGATGTTCTTCGGTGTATGGCACATACTGAGGATTGAAAGTGAACACGCCAGCTTTAGAGTAAAGCAGCAAGGCATCATGGACATTGGCATATGTTGTTGAGTCGGCATGTGCAGATGTGCGCTTCCAGATAATTTCGTTGATGAAACGCCCCTCGCCAAACACTTCATCCAGCACAACCTTGAGGTAGTGGATTTTTTTGATGTCGAGGTGCAAGTAAAGGCATCCATCGTCAGCGAGAAGTTCACGCAACAGGATGAAGCGTCGGCGCATAAATTCCACAAACTGCGCCCCCACAATCTTGTCCTGATATGCTTTCTGGTCTTGGCTACCCTGAAAATCCTGTCTTGTTGCAAATGGCGGGTCGATATAGATCATCCGCACACCCGGCGTGCCGTCGGCGTTGCACAGTTCGCCGCGCCGATTCATCTCCAGCAGTGTTTTCATCACTTGCAGGTTGTCGCCGAAGATCAGCTTGTTATGCCATTCCACGCCGTTCTTGTTGAAGGTGCGTACCGGCTGCAAGGGTACAGCCAAGGTGTTAGCGATGACATCCTCTTCGCGATCCTTGCCGTGATAGATCAGCTCATATTCCCTTTTCTCGGGCGGGAACAGGATGCGCGACCACTCCGATGGCAGATATTCCCCAGAGCTAAGAATTTCGATGATTCGTTGTCGTTGTTCTAAGAGCATTAGCATTGTTAGGATACGGTTTCCACTAATTCTACGATAATCGTAGAGCTAGCAGGGGGCCAATCTACGATTATCGGAGAATGGTTAAGTCCATCACTCCCACTAACTCTGTTTTTGGCCGTCGATTGCGCGAAGCACGTCTTCGCGTAGGCATTGCTCAAGATAAATTGGGGGTAAGAATCGGCATCGATGAAGGATGCAGCAGCGCTCGAATGAGCCGGTATGAAAGCGGAACTCATGAACCACCTTTTACAGTGGCGGAAAGAATTGCAGAAGAATTGGGTCTTTCAGTTACCTACTTCTATTGTCGTGATGACAGATTGGCCGAGATCATCAGAATTTATGCCTCGCTGCCAGAAAACAAACGCAATACTCTGCTCCATTTTCTGACCAATCTTTGATCCTGGGCTCTAATCTCAACACGTGCCACTGAGATTGCCACGCTCAAGAGTTTGCGCTACGCCGCAGCCCCCCCCCAGGAGGGACTGGTCGCGACCTTGGAAGTCGTGCAGGACACTATCTCTGGCCTGGAAAAACGCAGCGACATGCTGCTTTCCACCTTGCGCCATTTCATCGACGCTATGGGCGGAAAACTGGAATTTGTCACGCAATTCCCTGACCGCCCACCTGTTGTGATCGAGCACCACCCTTCCCCTGTTCGCGCCAGAAAGTTGAGGAAAACGCGCAAGGCCGAAAGAGTAACCACGTAGACATCTACGCTTTTACCGACCCTTTAAGTATTCGAGCCACGGCCTCGGCAATCTCCTTTGCTACGGCGGGTTCATCTGGTTCCTTATTGGCAAGCCCATTGATAATTTCCCCCTGCCGGTAGCCCGGAACCGCACCGTAACTCATGAATGTCGTCAGCACGTGCTCATGCCCCAGGTTCTGGCTCCATGCCTTAAAGTCTTCGGGCGTTTTGCAGATTGTTTCCCCTAGATGGGCAAGCGTGTTTCTGAAACTGTGCGGGTTGAAATAGGGCAATCCAGCAGCTGCGCAAGCATCCTTGAGAATGGTGCGAATTGGCGTGGCCGTGCTCCAGTGCTTGCGATCCAAGCCGACCGCCTCGAACTGCCGTGACGCTCCGATTTCTATGCGCGTTGCCGGGAAAAGCGGATCGTCATTGCCCCACAGTTTTTCATCACGCAGGTAAATCACCCAATCCGTTACGATCTTCCGAATATCGTCACCCACCGGGAAGAAATAGCTGGTGAAGGTTTTGCTGAATTTCGTTTTGACTTCCCGCGCATCCTGATAGACGCAGTTCTTGCCCAGATCGACGTGCTTGAGCTTCATAGAAGCAATCGCCCCATCCCGCGCACCGGTCAGAAAAGTAAAAGCGACCAGGGCACGATTACGACGCTCGATGTCGGTGTGGCTAGGCATGGTGGCGATGATGTGCCTGACCTGCTCCGGCGTCGGGAATAGCTTTTCCCGTTCCGCCTTGGCAATGCGGGTGTCCTTCTCGGAAAGGTTGAAATACTCGCAATCCGAATACTGAATCACCGATTTGAACCCCTGCTGTCCGGCCAGCCAGTGAAAAAACCGTTTCAGATAATTCAGCGTGGAATGCAGCGTAACCTTGCTCAACTTCTCCCCGGAGCGTTGTGCCCGCTGCTCGGTCAGATGCTTCTTGAAGGCGATGGCAGTCTGGGAATGGAATTTCCTGAACTCGCGATGTTTGGTATAAATCTCGTACCGCGCCAAGGCACCGGACACAGCATCAATGGTCTGCTCGCTGTATCCCTCGGCCTCTTTCAGATACGAGAAATACCGGCGTTTGATGCGCACGTTTTGCGGGTTGTATGTGGTCATGGTTTTGCTCCTTTCTTCAAGTCACTGTTTACGGTAGGTGGGTAACTCTCAACTATGTGTCGCCGTGCTTGCGGAAAAGTGATGTCCAATGGCCCCCGCACCATGGGCAATTTGGTCAGGCTGACGCGTCGGTTGATGATGGTTTCGCAGGCGGGACAGATCGCGACCAGATTGCCCAGGGTTTCGGTTTGGGGCTGATATTCCGCCATGTCACCGGCCGGTTTCCTGGGCGCACGGCATCGAACGCAGTAAATTTCTCCCGGCTGACAGGGGCGTTTGTTTTTTGCCCGGCGGGCATGAAGAAACTCCCGCAGGGCTGATCCGAGAATCAGCATCGGCCGCTGGTCGTCACAGGTTGGCAACCCCTGCTTGCTCCATTGCCGCACCGTGTTTTTATGGACATGGAACAGCAATGCGACTTCTTCGACCGTGTAGCTGCGGTGGGTTTTCGCTAGACGTGGATTGAGGCAAGCCATTTTGTCACCCCTACTTTGTCTTGCCACTAAGTTCAATGCGGCTTTCCTGCCATTCCGCAATCGAGTTGGCAGTCCACGCTACCGCTCTGGCACCGATGGGGATTGGCGCAGGAAAATCCCCACGACGGATGGCTTCGTAAATCCAGCTACGGGACAACCCGGTAAGTTGTTTGACTTGCTTGAGTCGAAGAAAGGATTGCAATTGCTCGGCCATGATTTGTCCTAACGAACAAGGCCGGGTGCTCCGCGTATGTTGATGGCCTTGCCCGCACAGTTAAGGATTGCTGCGGAACACTTGGCGAAACTTTGCGCGGGTAAAAAATAAGGCGGAACCTTAACGATTCCGCCTTTATCATTAAAATACAATAAGTTATTTAGGCAACTCTAGGCAGTTAGGCAACGGATACTATTTCCACTGTTTTCGTATCCTCCGCACAACCGTTGCTTCATCCATATCAAGTTCTTTTGCCAAAATTTTGGCGACTTTTTCTCGTGTAATTGACCGCCCAGTCTGGGACATTTTTTCCGCGGCTATTTGGTTTGCGCGGGCTTGCATTTCTGGATCGTGATTAAGATGTCCGACTGGTTTGGTTCGGCATTCAGCAATATCAGATATGTGCGGTTGATCAGGGTTAATGCTTTCTACCTGAAGCCCAACTTTCTCCAGGTCAGTAAGTTCACGTTGCAACTCGGCCAGCCTGGTTTCCTTCTGCGCAAGGTCCATGGCAGTTGGCGTGGCAATCGCTGACCACTTTTCAATCTGCTTCTTTAGCTTCTCTTTCCGAATAAAAAGATCCCACCAATACTGCCGATCACCCTCCATTGCAGGATCGTTCTGATAATCCCATTGCATGGCTACGCTACGCCGTTGCTCTGGCGACAGATCATCCCAAGGCATCGGGAAGAAATTCTTCCTAACACGACGACGCTGCTCATCGGGCAAGCTCTCAAGTGGCGTACCAAACCATTCCCCAAGCACCTCTACCAGGCTTACAAAATGTTCTGGCTGGCATGTGGCAATGTCGTGACCTGCCTTGGGAGTAGCGTCAGGCTCTTGAGTGACCTGAATGTGGTTGAAGCCTTGCATCACGGGCAAAACTAAATCTTCCGGAATTCTGGGAGAAAAATTCAATTCCCGGTCTCCTGGCCGTTCATCCAATAGGGTAAATCGAGTTGGTGAATATGACCGGCGGAAAGCCTCTTCAAACTCATTCCGCCAGACAAAACAACTTGCCGGCAGCAATAGAATTGATTGCTGTCGCCAAGCGGGGTAATTTTCTTGCTCAATCGTTTCAGTAGATGCGAGTTTGTCTGACAGAATCTGGAGGTCTGCCAAGATGCCATCCCATTCCTTTGGAAGCACGGGCGAGTATTTGCCATTAACGGAGAGGTAGTAGGCTGAAATACCCTCAAGGCGTGTTGCCCAATGGTCAGTTTTTGAAAATATCTTGGCCACAACATCCGGCGACACCATCCATCCTGTGACAAATGGAATGGCTCGTGCCGGAATTGCCTCGCGACCATCAATGACTATTGTGGCACTCATGCAGGCCGCATTAGATAACGATACTTTGTTTGTTTTTCATCTTACCGTGCGTGAAAATGCGTTTATGCCATCTTAACGCCAATCGGTATTACTTCCGCACCAGCTTCAATTTTGTCGAGATAATCCGCCCAATACTGCATCATGCGCTTACGTTCCTGCAGATATTCAGCACGATTGTATGCCCCTCTCACCTCGTTACGTTCACAGTGCGCAAGCTGGCGCTCGATTACGTCCGGGTTAAAGCCGGTTTCATTCAGAATCGTTGAGGCTACGGCACGAAATCCATGACCGGTCATCTTACCCTTGTAGCCTAGTCGATACAGGGCAAACAGCATCGTGTTATTACTCATTGGCTTGGATGGGTTCCGGCCTGGCAGCACATAGCGACTACCACATGCGATTTCCTTAAGTTGCTGAAGAACCGTGAGCGCTTGGGTAGAGAGCGGGACGATATGCTCGCTCCGCATCTTCATGCGCCCGGCAGGGATAACCCATAGCGCGTTATCAAGATCGAACTCGGGCCACTCTGCACCTATCAGCTCGTTGGTGCGCACAAATGTCTGCGCAAGCAGTTGCAACGCCAGACGAGTTTGCTTATCGCCCAATTCATCATAGGTAGCAATCGCACGTAAAAGGTCTGGCAATTCCTCCGGCCTCACCGCAGCTTGATGCTGTTTTTTGTGCGGAGCAAGTGCGCCACGTAGATCGCGGGAGAGGTCACGGGTACATCTGCCGGTGGCAATCCCGTAGCGGAAGACCTGCCCACACACCTGCAACACACGATGCGCCAGGTCGAAAGCACCACGCTTCTCGATTTTTTGCACAGCGGCTAATAATTCAGGCGCTTCGATCTCGCAAATAGGGCGACGACCTAACGAAGGGAATATATTCAACTCAAGGCGACGCTTAACGTCTTTGGCGTGGTGTTCTACCCAGGTATGCAACTGCTTTTCGTACCACTCACGGGCGACGGCTTCAAAAGAATTTTCAGCAGCAAGCTTGCTCTTTAGGTTGGATGCCTTGCGTTCTGCCGACGGATCAAGATTGGCGTCAAGGATTTTACTTTGTTCATCCCGTTTACCACGAGCCTCTTTGAGACTTACCACGGGATAAGCGCCGAATGACAGTGACTTCTCTTTACCGGCTATCCAGTAGCGTAACCGCCAGAATTTGGAGCCGTCCGCGTACACCCACAGGTACAAACCGCCGCCATCATGCAGCTTGCGAATGGCTTTACCTTCGCTTGTCGCGTTGTTGCATTCTGGGGCTGATAGAAGGTTGAGTTTCGCGGCCATCGTGGTAAATCCTCGAACCGTGTATTCGTTACCACGGTTTTTACCACGTTTTACCCACGGACACAACAGGACAACTCTGGACTACTGAAGACTAGATTTATTATAAACGCTTTGTTTTTATTGGTTTTTGTGGACTTCTTTGGACCACTTAAACCGTGTATTTGGCGGAGAGAGCGAGATTCGAACTCGCGACAAGGTTACCCCTGTGCCACCTTTCCAGGGTGGTGACTTAAACCACTCATCCATCTCTCCGAAGGGGCCGCATTATAGCGCACTCCCCGCATGTTGCAAGCTATTACCCGACAAACTGCGCCGCGACAGCAGCGTTATTCGCCTCATTAACGCTCTTCCGCCCAGTCAGGAAATAGCTTTGCACCTTGCCCTTGCCCTTGACGGCAATCGGTTCGCGCTTCTCGAAACGGAATTTGTCGTGTATCAGGTCATAGGTGGGTTCGGCAACCTGGATGGCGTTTGACAGGCCGTAATGCTCCATACGGCTCGCCATGTTGACCGTATCGCCCCACAGGTCGTAACTGAATTTGCTGCTGCCGATTACCCCGGCGATGACCGGACCGCTGTTAATGCCTATACGCATCATGAGCATGTGGCCGCTGGATACCGAGAGATCTGCCAACGCCTGCTGCATGTCGAGGGCGAGATTGGCTATGGCTTCGGCATGATCGGCACGCGCTTCAGGCGCACCACTGACGACCATGTAGGCATCGCCTATGGTTTTTATTTTTTCCACGCCGTGCTTTTCGGCGAGCGCGTCGAATCTCGAAAACACCTGCCCAAGCAAATCCACCAGATCGTCAGGACTCATCCCGGCCGAGATACGCGTAAAGTCGACCAGATCGGCAAACATGATCGTGACCGACTCGTAGCTGTCGGCAATTCTTTTCTGATCCTGCTTGAGCCGGTCTGCCACCGACTTGGGCAGAATATTCAGCAACAGACGATCCGAGCGATCCTGTTCCAGCAGCAAGGCACCATTTTTCTTGTCCAGTTCCCGCAGCACGCGCTCTTTCTGGGTCTCGAAATAGCGCATGACCAGATAGAGTATGGTTGCCACCCCGCCGATATTGGCAAGGGAAAACAGCATCTGGGTATGCTTGGGTATCGGCAAGGCATATGCGGCAAACATGTCATTCATGAACCATGAAAACGTTGTCAGTCCAAAAAACAGGACAAACCAAGCCGTGGATTGGCGGGTGCCGAGTATCATCAGCGCACCGACCGGTGCCAGCACCCCCCAGATGGCAATGCCGCTGGAGGCGGCGAAACCGCCTATGATCCACTGCATGAAGAACGGCATTACCAGCAGCATGGCAAGCTGGGTAAAGGTAAAGTACTCGAAGCGTTTGAAATGGTAGAACAGCAACAGGCTGGTATATGAAATAACGATGTAGGCATAGGGGAATATCGCCATCACCGCATATCCCTCGCCCAGTTCGGAAAAAGCAAATATCCAGAAAGCACTGACCAGGCTTTCAGCGGCGACCATCATGCCAAGGACGAACTTGCCCAGCCGGTCTTCGGGCGGATCCTGCAATTGCCGCATAAAGTCAGCGAACTGCGAAAGATATTGTTTTAGCGTGGAAGTCATTGATGACTGTCGTTATCCGTAGCAACAGCAATATACCCGATGCCCTTGACGATGACTAGCCGCCCCCGCGCTGAAAACCACGATCGAAGCGGGCCATAAACACATCCGTGATGGATGACTGCAGCTTGATCTGCACCAGCAGGCTGGGTAATCGCAACGAAGCAATGGCAACATCCGGTTGTGGTTGCAGGAGAATATCGACGACCGCACCTTCGGCCACCACCCTGACGCCATCCGCCATGACCTCCATGTACTCCCCCGGCCTCAGCATGGCAGACAGCACACGCAGGAATTCATTGCGGCTGATGGCCATCAGCCGGGAATGGGTCTGTAGTTCCGGCATTATCCCCCGGCAATCGGCGGCCAGATGGCGAGCGCGTCGCCGTCCTGCAACAAGACTGACGCGCGCCGGGCCGGCTCGATGAAGTGCCCGTTGACAAGCACCAGATGGGTCAATCTGGGGGGCAGTTGATAGCGGTCTATCAGTTGGGCGGGCGTCGTGCCCTCTTCGATTTCCAGTTCGATCTGGTTACCTGGTGTGCCAGCGGGGAGGAAATCCTTGAGGTTGGCAAAAAGCTTGAGCTGGATTTTCAAATCGTTGCAGCCTGCGCCTTGGAAAGATAAGCCTCCATTACCCGGACAGGCTCTTTGAGCAATGTCTGTTTCCACTCCCCGAGCGGCACCTGCGCCTGAATCAGACCGCGCAACACGCCCACATGCTGCGTCAGGCCGACAGTCGTTGCTCCCACCAGCACATCGTCCTTGAACTCAAGACGCATATACCGCCATCTTTCCTCGTCCATCATCTCGACATGTTCGCCGCCATCCGCGCCCCACCAGCGGCCGAACGACGATGTCACCAGACCGCATACATCCAGCACATTCATGGCGATGCCGCCCTTGAATTCGACCACCTTACCGGCCATATTGAGTGCGGCAATACGGCCCTGATCGACCGCATTGGGCTGGATCGCGTTGACGGTTCTGCCACCGGTTGCGATATCCCGCGCCTGCGCCACATCGCCAGCTGCATAAATATCGGGCTGGCTGGTGCGCAGACATTCATCCACCAGAATGCCATATTCGGTTTCGATGCCGCTTTGCGCCAGAAAGCCAATGTTCGCCCTGACGCCTGTGGCGTTGATGATCAGGTCAGATTCGATTGTGCTGCCGTTGTTAAAGTGCGCAATCACGGTGCCGTCCTGCCCGGCCGTCAGTTTGTCGACTCTGGTTTCGTTCAATACCGACACACCGTTGGCTTCGATCCATTTCTGGATCAGCTTGCTCGCACCGGGCGTCATCATGCGCGACACCATGCGGTTGTCGGCGCCGACTATCGTCAGCTTGGCGCCACGCTTCAGCAGAGGGGCAATGACAATGCAACTGACAAAGCCCGCTCCCATCTGCAGCACACGCGTCCCCGGCTTGACCGCTGCAATAATCTTGCGGGCATCCTCCAATGTCCAGCATGAATGAACATTGGGCAGATCCATGCCGCTGATCGGAGGCGTCGCGGGAGAAGATCCAGTAGCGATAAGCAATTTATCGTACGCAATCATCCTGCCGTCTTCCAGCCGAACATTTTTCGTCGCTGCATCCACATGGCCGACGCGCCCCTGCACCAGATCGATAGCGAGATTGCGGTAATGCGCTGCATCCTTGCGCAGATAGGTTCCTTCAATCTCGATATTACCCGCGACCAGATAAGGAATCGCCATCCGGGAATATGGCGTTTCGGGTTCCGCGCCTATCACCCTGATGGAACCCGCAACATCCGACTTGCGCAGCGTTTCCGCCGCGACGATGCCGGCCGGGCCGTTGCCGATAATGACGTAGTTCATCGACTAGAGTCCCAGCCTTGCCTTGGTTTCGGCGGTAGGCACGCCATCGCCATCCCAGCCGCGCACTTCGTAATACTTCGGCATCATGATGTCGAGGCGCGTCACTGCGCCTTTTTGCGGGCCGGTCTTGCAGCCTTCCTTGAGCAGGCGTGGCGGCAAGGTGTCGTCCTTGGCCGTAAAGCCCGCGGCCAGGTTGAATTCGCGCTCCATGTTCCAGATGCGCTCCCCCATCAGGTTAAGCTTTTCCAGCGACCAATCGCCCTCGCAGGCAGCCTGGATCTGCGGCTGAATATCCGGCAGCCCCCAGGCAAAAGTGGTGAACACGCAGATTCCCGCGGAATCGACCACGGCGGTGGCATCCTGAAACGCCTTGAGGATTTCCGGCTTGCCTTCGGTCGCTTGCGGTTCGGTCTTGAACGGGATACCCAGCACTTCGGTCGACACCATGTAGCCACGCAAGTGGCAAGCGCCGCGATTCGATGTCGCATACTCCAGCCCCATGCCTTGCAGCGCACGGCCGTCGTAGGCCGGGAACTCCTGGCCCTTGACCGACATGGACAGCTCGGGATGACCATATTTTTCGGTGAGCCGCTTGGAGCCCAGCCCGACGATCTTGCCGAAGCCCTCACCGTTCGCCGTCATCTCCACCAGTTTCAGCAGCGCCTCCGTTGAGCCGAAAGGCGCTTCGAACCCGATTTCCTCCCTGGTAAGGGCACCCATTTCGTAGAGCTCCATGATTGCGCCAATGGTAGAGCCCAGCGTAATGGGATCCATGCCCTGCTCGTTACAGAGCAAATTGCAGACTTGCAGAATCTCCAGGTCATCGACTCCATTGGCATTGCCGAAAGCCCAGGCAGCCTCGTATTCCAAGCCGCCGTTGGCGCCCCAATATTCCGGCCGGGTCTTGACCGAATAATGGGTTTCGTCGATTTGGGAAATACGGCCGCAGGCAATGGTGCATCCGAAGCAGGCCTGATTGGTGACAAGATGCGCCTTGCCATCGGTAGGACGCTTCTCGTGCATGGCCTCGCCCGAAATCTTGCTGGCGCCGTCAAACTGCACTTCCTGATGGTTGCGGGTGGGGGAAGCGCCCATTTCATTGATGACGTTCATCAACACCTGAGTGCCGTACTTGGGCAAGCCCTGGCCGGTCACCGGATTCTCGGCCAGCACTTTCTTGCCGGCTGCCGTAGCCGCCATGAATGCCTTGGGATCCCTGATCCCGCCGACCCCCTTGGTGCCGCGGATCGCCACCGCTTTCAGATTCTTCGACCCCATCACCGTACCCACGCCGGAACGCCCGGCAGCGCGGTGCAGATCATTGACGATCGCGGCGAACAAAACGCCGTTCTCGCCCGCTTTGCCGATGCAGGAAACACGCATCAGCGGATCCTGATGACGGGTCTTGATCAACTCTTCAGTCTCCCACACGCTCTTGCCCCAGATGAAATCTTCAGCCGGCAGCAACTCGGCCTTGTCGTTCTCGATATGCAGATAGACCGGCTTGGGGGATTTGCCTTCCAGGATGATCATGTCCCAGCCGGCGAAACGCAGTTCCGCCCCGAAATAGCCGCCGGAATTGGAGCAGGCGATCGCCCCGGTGAGCGGGCCTTTGGTCACGACCGAGTAACGGCCGCCGGTGGATGCCATGGTCCCGGTCAGCGGGCCGGTGGTATAGATCAGTTTGTTTTCTGGTGCGAGCGGATCGACCTTGGGATCGACCTCTTCCACGAAATATTTGGTCGCCAGGCCGCGCTGACCGAGATAATCGTTGGCCCACTCCATATTGAGCGGCTCGGGTGTGCAGGTGCCTTTGTCAAGGTTGACGCGCAGTACTTTACGGTGCCATGCCATGATGTTTTCTCCTCAAGCTCTCGGTTGCGTATCGGTCTTGGCGGCCCAGGCGCGCATTTTGTCCAGTCCGGTCCAGTCGGCATCGATATAGGTAATCGCGCCGGTCGGGCAAGCCGACGCGCAGGCCGGGTCGCCACCGCACAGATCGCACTTCATGACCTTGCCGGTATCGCTGTTGTAATTGACCGTGCCGAACGGGCAGGAAATGGTGCAGACCTTGCAGCCCACGCACGTGGCGTCGAACACCACCTTGGCACCGGTAGTCAGGTCGAGACGGATGGCATCCACCGGGCAGGCCTGCATGCACCAGGCTTCGGCGCACTGCGTGCAGGTATAAGGCACCTTGCGCCCTTCGTGGTGAAAATCGAAAACCTTGATCCGCGACTTGGCGATATTGAAGATGCCATCATGCTCATACGAACAGGCCATCTCACATTGCAGGCACCCGGTGCATTTTTCCGGATTGATACTGAGCGATTTCAACATGGGCCAATCTCCTCAAAAATCGATTTTTCGAAGCCTGGAAAAGGCTGCATTTTGGAACAGATTAGACCTGCAAAAATCACTCGTCAAACAGGCACAAAACACGCATCTAACACCATGTTTTAAAAACAAATATTTTGAGATAAATCCGCTTTATTCGGTGAAATATAACGCTTTTTCAAGGCACTCCATTCGACGACAACTTGCATTCTCGCAAGCAGGTTGACCGGCATTTGAGGTAGAATGTCTGTCGGCGGGCCTCCCCGCATTGCAAGGTAGCCAACCTGGTCAGGTCCGGAAGGAAGCAGCCACAGTTATTGAAGCAAGTGCCGGGGGTTGGGCTCGCCACTCTTATTTAGGCTCCCGACAATGACTATCCAGTGGTTCCCCGGACACATGAATTCCGCCCGCAAGAAAGCGGCGGAGACCATGGAAACCACCGATGTGGTGATTGAAGTGCTGGACGCTCGCCTGCCGGAAGCCAGCAGCAACCCGATGATCCGCGAACTCCGCCTGTCGCGGCAGAAACCCTGCCTCAAGGTGCTCAACAAGGCCGACCTGGCCGACCCTGAGACGACCAAAGCCTGGCTGGATTTTTTCAACAGCCAGCCGGATGTAAAAGCGGTGGCCGTTTCGTGCAAGAAACCGGGTGAAGCCGCCAAAATCCCCGAGCTGTGCCGACCGCTCGCCCCGCATCGCGGTACCAATCTGAAACCGTTGCGCATGCTGGTGATGGGGATTCCCAACGTCGGCAAATCCACGCTGATCAACGCCCTGCTCAACCGCCGCGTGGCCAAGGTGGGCGACGAACCGGCCGTGACCAAGAACCAGCAGCGATTCGAATTGAGCGCCCAGCTTACCCTCACCGATACGCCCGGCATGATGTGGCCCAAGATTGCCTACGACAGTGACGGCTACATGCTGGCCGCCAGCCATGCCATTGGCCGCAACGCAGTCATCGACGAAGAGGTTGCAACTTTCCTGGGTGACCTGCTGTTGCAGCGCTACCCCACCCTGCTGGCTGCGCGCTACAAAATCGACATCGATGATCTGGACGGCGTGGGTCTGATCGAAGCCATCGCCCGCAAACGCGGCTATCGCCTCAAGGCCGGGGCGCCGGATTACGAGAAAACCGCGATGACCTTACTGGTCGACTATCGTACCGGCGTGCTGGGCCGCATCAGCCTGGAAACCCCGCACAGCCGGGCCGCCATGCTTGAAGCACAACGGCAAGCGGTCGTGCCGGCATCGGGCGACAACGCAGATACTGCTATCGAATAGCATCCATCTGCCTTAGCTCAAAACCACTTCGAGCTGTTGCGGCAGGCAAACTGTTTGCAAGTCGTACCGATCGACAATGGTTTGTCGTGCGGCTTCTCGCAATGGGACAAGTTCAGCCCGACGCGCCAGGGTATCGCTGATAACCCTGACCCAGTTGCCCACATCAAAGAAGTCGCACAGCAAGCCATTCTCCTCATGCTGCAGCACCTCCTGAACGGGCGGCGTGGCAGACCCGATGACCAGGCACCCGGCCGCCATCGCCTCCAGCATCGACCAGGACAGCACGAATGGGTAAGTCAGGTAAACATGTGCCGATGAAATCTGTAGAACCTTGAGATATTCCGCATATGGCATCTGCCCAAGGAAGTGCACCCTGGAATGGTCGATCAAGGCACTGATCGGTTCAAGATAGTACTCTCTCCAGGTTTTCCAGGGCGGAGGAGGTTGAGTGCCATATCCTTTCGCATCCCCGCCCACAATTAACACATGTACAGCAGGTCTCACAGCCAGCAGCTCGGGAAGCATCCTCATAAAAATGTGGAACCCACGGTAAGGTTCGAGGTTTCTGGCAACATAGGTTACGACTTCATCCTTGGCGGTCAGGCAGAGTTCGCCGATTTGAAAACTTGCATTGGCATCGGGATGAATCAGGTTGGTGTTGATGCCTTCATGAACGACATTGATGCACGAGCGCAAAACCTCGGGATAGAGGCTGGCTTGCCAGTGGGTGGGGGACCAATACGTATCGGCGTATGTCAGGCCTACCAACTGGGTTGAATTCGAAATCCGCATTTTCAATTGCAAATCCAGATCATCGGGGAATTCTGGATCGAACCCTACATCCGCGCCCTTTGCGTGGTAAAAAAATTCGCAATGTTGCACATGCTTCGCATCGGGAAAGAAATCCTTGAGAAATAAATTCTCACCCCAGCCAGGATGGGCAACTACAACATCCGGTTTGTAGCCTGTCGCTATCAGCCCCACGCAGAGACGAGCGACTTCCTGCCCTCGCCGGACATTGGCTTCGAAATTTCTCAGATAAGGGTGAGTTTCTTTACTGGCACCTTTGGGGGTTTTATAGCCAATTCGCTTGATTGCTGGATGGGGGGATGGACGCCGGTTAAGCCATGCCTCATCGGCGACGGCTAAAACATCATGCCCTGAATTTGCCAGTTCAGCCGCCAGATGACGGAACTGGCCGAGGAAGTTTTGATGAACAATCAGAATACGCATATGAGCAGCGCCCATTAAAAATTCGTTAAGATGCGACTATGAAAATCCGGCTATCCCCCACGGCCACAACCTGACCCGCTCGAATTTTGCAGGTTTTTCTTAATTCAACCAGTCCATCTACCGACACCGCCCCGCTCGCGACGATCTGCTTGCCTGCGCCGCCGCTGTCGCATATCCCGACCAGCTTGAGTAGTTGATTGAGCTCGACAAACTCGCCGTTAAGGCTAAATTCAAGTTGTTGCATTGGTTCTTTCATCCGTAAAAAATCGCCCGCGCATTTCTTCCAGCCCCAGGGTTTCCAGCACCTCATTAAGCCGCTCGCCCGGGCGACGACGCGGCAGGTTCTTGTACTGTGCGACGATCAGTTCATTTTTCATCGAGTGCTCCCACCCGACCAGCTCGGTCACCGTGACCTGGTAGCCATGCGCTTCCAACTGCAGGCAACGCAAGACATTGGTGATCTGGCTGCCGAATTCACGCGTGTGGATGGGGTGGCGCCAGAGTTCGGTGAGCGCACTTTTGCCCAGCGCTTTACCCTTGTTCTTGCGCAGCACAGTGGCCACTTCGGCCTGGCAGCATGGCACCAGCACAATGTACTGGGCATGCTTTTCCAGCGCGAAACGAATGGCATCATCGGTCGCGGTGTTGCAGGCATGCAGCGCGGTGACGATATCGATTTTCTCCGGCAGTTGATTTGACTGGATGGAGTCGGCCACCGACAGATTGAGGAACGACATACCGCCGAACCCCAGCCTTTGCGCCAGTTCACGCGCCTTCGCCACCAGTTCCTCGCGCGTCTCGATGCCGTAGATATGAGACTGGTCGTTGAGCGTTTTGAAGAACAGGTCGTAGAGGATGAATCCCAGATAGGACTTGCCGGCGCCATGATCCACCAGCGTGATGTCGTGGCCGACAGCCTGGAGCAGCGGCTCGATGAACTGGTACAGGTGGTATATCTGCTTGAGCTTGCGGCGGCTGTCCTGATTGAGTTTGCCGTCGCGCGTGAGGATGTGCAGCTCCTTGAGCAGTTCGATGGATTGGCCGGGGCGGATTTCGTGCTTGTCATTCATCATGTTTTTTTCTGTCGGGTCGCAAACCGACCGGTTCTGGTATTTCGCTGCAGACCAGGACAAATTCATTGTTGAAACTGCTTCTCAGGGTCAGCACCTTCAAATGCCCGGGAAATTTGCCGTAGATATGGCGCTGCCCATTGGGCAGGGTGAAGGCAACTTCGCTGTCGCCATCGATTCGCCCCACCACCACGGCTGGCCACTGGAGCCGGCCGAAACGGCCAGCAAAACCATATCCAAGCTCTTGCTGGCGTGCGGTAAATGCACTATGGCTACGATAGACCATAAATAGATCGTAATCGCCGACCAGCAACCACACCCCGAGCAGGCAGCCCGCAATAATCAGCATGGCCTGCTTGCGATAGCGTGGAGCGAGACCGATCAGCAAATGCAGCATTACATCGATTACTTCTTCACGCAGTCTTCAGTACCGTAATTGCCGCCCTTGTATTCCGGCTCGTAGTAATACTTGCGGAAGGAAATCTTGCCGTCCTTGCCCTTTTTGACCGTGGCGATGCCGGTGCCGTAATCCTTGGTCTTGGGGTCGGTATTGGCAAAGTGAATGGCGAGCTTGTTGCCCTGCCCTGCAGCATGGCCGGGATAGGCACCGAACCCAGGCACTTCGAGCTTGAAATCATAAGCTCCATATTCGCCCACGCTCTGGGCCGGATTCAATTTGAGCGTAACCGTACCGGAATATTTGCCTTCGTGCGCATCGTCGCCGTTGCAATCGTAAACGCCGCTGTAGTCCTGTCCGGTAAAGGCCGGCCTGGCTTGCGCCAATCCGGAAAGGCAGAGTAATGCCAGCAAGAATGCCAGATTCTTCATCGCTGTTCCCATTGAAATAAATGGCCTGTATTGTACGGTACAATCAGCCATCCTTCATTTGCGGCAGCGCTTTACCATGGAATACCGACAACTCGGCACCAGCGACCTCAAGGTTTCAGCCATCTGTCTTGGCACGATGACATATGGCGACCAGAACACCGAGGCCGAGGCCCATCAACAACTGGATCTCGCCTTCCAGCAGGGCATCAACTTCATCGACACGGCCGAGATGTACCCGGTGCCGCCCAAGGCCGAGACCTGCACCCGCACCGAAACCATCGTGGGTAACTGGCTCAGGCGCCAGCCGCGCGACAAGATCATCCTCGGTGCCAAAGTCGCCGGCCCGCGCCGCAAGCTGGACTGGATACGCGGCGGCCCCGCCTCGCTCGACCGTGCCAACATCCGCGCGGCCGTCGACGACTCGCTACAGCGGCTGCAAACCGACTATATCGACATTTATCAGTTGCACTGGCCGGAACGCAACGTGCCAATGTTCGGCCAGTACCAGTTCGATCCGACGCAGGAGCAGGACTGGGTGCCGATCCGCAGCCAACTGGAAACCCTGGCGGAGCTGGTCAAGGAGGGAAAAATCCGTTACATCGGCGTTTCCAACGAACAGCCCTGGGGCGTGATGCAATTCGTGCGGCTGGCCGATGAATACCGGCTGCCGCGTATCGCTTCCATACAAAACTGCTACAACCTCATCAACCGCGGCTTCGAGTTCGGCATGGCCGAAATCGTCTTCCGCGAAAATATCGGCCTGCTGGCCTATTCGCCGCTCGCTTTCGGCCACCTGACCGGCAAGTATATCGACGACCCCGATGCCAGCGGCCGAGTCAACCTTTTTCCCGGCTACGCCCAGCGCTACAACAAACCCAACGTCACCCCCGCCAGCGCCGCCTATGCCGCCCTCGCCCGCCGCCATGGCATGAGCCCGGCGCAGATGGCCTTGTCCTTCGTCATGCACCGCTGGTTCGTCACCAGCACCATCGTCGGCGCGACCAGCATGGCGCAGTTGCAGGAAAACCTTGGCGCCTGGGACAAACCGCTGCCGGAAGCCTTGCTGAACGAAATCGAGGCGCTGCATTTGCGCTACATGAACCCGGCGCCTTGAGCGCGGCGCAGCCGCTTTTTACCCGCCTGGCACGGCGCCGCTGTCGTCGAATTCCATGACGGTGGATTCTTCTTCGGCGTCGATGACTTCCGCCCGCTTGAGGGCGCCGCTAGCGAAATACTCGTAGCGATGCTCAAGCTCGACCTCGCCGTACACCATCTTCTGAAAACCCGTGATGCGGTCCTGTTCGTCGAACCATGCGCGGAAGAAGGTATTGCGGTTGCTGAGCGCCTCCGGCGCCAATGGCTGACTCAAGTTGAAAGGCAACTTGATCCCGCTGTAAGTCACAAAATAGCGGCATTCGCCGCGGAATACGTCTGTCATGCGGGGTCTCCTCCCGGCTTGTCCTGTAATGCCTGCTGCAGCAACACGGCCAGATGCACGGACTCGCGCGCCGCGCCGTCGCGTATCTGGTGGCGGCAACTCGTGCCATTGGCGACCAGCAGCGTGTCGTTGCCGGCCGCCCGTACTTGCGGCAACAGTGCGAGTTCGCCCATTTGCATGGAAACCTCGTAATGCTCGGCTTCCATGCCGAACGCCCCGGCCATGCCGCAGCAGCTCGACTCGATAAATTCGACCTGCAATTCCGGCACCAGCCCCAGCACTTTGCGCATGGATTTCATCGCACCGAAAGCCTTCTGGTGGCAGTGGCCGTGCACCAGCGCTTTACCAGCCACCGGCTTGAGCAGCAAGTCGAGACGCTTGGCATCGAACTCGCGGGCGAGAAATTCCTCCAGCAACAGTGCCGACTTGGCGATAGCCGTCACCCGCTCGCCCAGCCCCAGCGCGTAATATTCGTCACGCAGCATCAACAGGCAGGAAGGCTCCAGCCCGATGACGGGTAATCCTCGCTCGGCAAAAGGCCACAGCGCCTCCACCATGCGCGCGGCTTCGGCACGGGCCTGGTCGATCAGCCCGCTGGAAAGATAGGTGCGGCCACAGCACAATGGGCGCTCGCCTTCTGCCGGGCGCGCGATATGCACCGCATAGCCGCCGGCTTGCAGCACATCGAGCGCCGCCTGTGCGATGGCCGGATCGAAGTGATTGGAAAAGGTATCCACCAGCAGGACAACTTCGCGAGCATTTTCCGCCGCCCGCATCGATGTCGCGGAAGACAGAAAATCCTGCGCCGCCGCTTCAGGCAGGGAGCGTCTGGCCGCAATGCCCAGCCAACGTTCCATCAATTGCGCAATCAGCGGAATTTTTGCGCGCAACCTACCAACCCGGTTTAACAGCCTGAAATGCTGCGCAAACCGCGGCAGATGCGCCGTCAGCCGCTCGCGCAGCGGTATCCGGCCCAGCCCGGCCCAGCGCTGGGCCAAGGCCTCGCTGCGCAGCAGCGCCATATCCACGCCGTTGGGGCATTCGCGCTTGCAGCCCTTGCAGCCGACGCACAGTTCCATGGCCTCTTGCAGCTCAGGACCGACGAAAGGCTGCGTTCCATACTCGCCATCCAGCGCGGCACGCAAGGTTGCGGCGCGATGCCGGGTCGAGTGTCTGGCATCGTGGGTGACCCTGAAACTGGGACACATCACCCCCTGTTCGTCGCGCTGGCACTGGCGGTTACCGATGCATACCGCCGCAGCCTTGCCATAGGCGCCGCCTCCTGCCGGAATCTGTGCGTAGGCGTCACCCGCGCCGTAGCTGTCGTAGGCCGACCAGTCGAGTTTGGTTTCCAGCGGCTTGTCCATGCTAATGCAGCCGCGCCTTGAGCGCGTCGAATGTATTCGCCATTTCCTGCCATTTCATTTCTTCTATCAGTGCCGGGGCGAATACGTCTTGGCCATCGAGCCAGCGCTCGGCGGCATTGTCTTCAGTCAGGGCCAGGTGCAAGGCATGGTTGAGTTCGTACAGGCCCCAGGCATAATCATGATCGCGCAATGCCGATTGCATGGCGTTCTGTACCATGCTGCGCACCATGAGATGCGGTTGCGAAATCGGGATCACACCATCGTCGCCGGCCATGGCGCCCGCACATGCCCGCCTGTCGTGGGAGGCATGTCCACGACAGGCCAGCGTGCGCACCGGATAGATAGTGCAGGCGCCCTTGACGATAAAAGGGCAGCGCCGTTTGCGCTGGACGCGCGCAATCTCGCTCAATCCGCGCGTGTCGGCATCGGCATCTGCCACACGTTGCGCCAGGTCGATACCGCGCTCGCGCAGCCTGGGCGCGGTAGCGCGGATGAATGCCGCGATCAGCAGCACCTCGGGAGCGGTGGCTACCACCCGCAAGCGGCAGCAGGCGGCACAACCACGGCGGCAATCCACCTCTGGCTGGCCCTCGGCCTGTATCTGCAGATTGCCGTCGAAACTGCCGAATGCCAGTGACAGCAGGCCTTCGATCAAATCCCGCCGGCCGTGCCGTGACGCGATGACATCGGCGAACGCATCGTGCATGGCGCCGAAGAATGCCAGCGGGCTGTTGTCTTGCACGCTCATGCCGCCTCCTTGTGTTCCAGGTCCATGCCGCGGAATACCGAGCAGCGCTTGAACACCTCCAGGCCAGGCGCTACCGATTTATGGCTACAGAACTTGGCCGTCAGCTTGGCCAGACCCTTGATGTCGCGCCCGGTAGCATGCGGGAAAATTTCCGCGAGCTGCGCAATCAATGCAGCATCCACATCAAGGCCGAACTGCTCCGTCATCACCTGCCAGATCCTGGCCCTGGCCCCGGCATCCGGCGGATAGAACTTGATCATGGCAATGCAGCGCGAAACGATGGCTTCGTCGATGTCGTCCACGCGGTTGGTGGTGAGAAACAGCAGGCCGTTGAAATATTCCAGCACGCGCAGAAAAACACCGACCACCGCATTCATGGTCATGTCGTCGTCGCGACGCTTGATATACACATCCGCCTCGTCGATCAGCATCACCGCCCCCCAGCGCTGGGCGCGGGTCAAAACATCTTTCAACGCAGTTTCCATCGCCGCCACATTCAGCCCCAACTGGCCGGAATGCACGCGATACAAGGGTCTCCGGATGATTTCGGAATACACTTCCGCCGTCAACGTTTTGCCCACGCCGGCCGGCCCGGCGCACAACACCGTGGTGCCGCCGGATTTACCCGCGACGATATCGTCCATCAGCACGTCCATCTCGGCGGTGAGAATGTCGATCAGGTCGGTCTGCTCCGGCGGCAGGATGAGCTTCTGCTTGAGCGCTGGCTGGTAAACGTAAGGCTGCATGTCATCCACGTGCACCCACAGATAGTGGTGCAGGTCGAGGTGGAACATCAGAATATAGCCATGCACCGGCAACTGCGTGAACAGGCCCTTGGGGATGGCCGCCTGCGACGCCTTGACCTCGTCCTCGGCCTCGTACTTGTTGCTCTTGGCCGCCTTGCCCAGGTACTGGCCAAGGATGTCGCCGGTCACATCCAGTGCAGTGCTGCGGTTGGCGATGATACTTTCGTCGTTGACCAGCCGCGCGGCCGCGCCGTTGGCCGACAGCACCACCACATCCTTGCGCGCCCAGTCGGTGTTGCGATGGCTGGAACTCGGGTCTTCTGCATAAAAACCGGTGCCGGTGGCGGCAAACTGCGCGCCGTACTGCGCCCGCCAGTCGAAATAACGCTCCACGGTAGCATCGTAGGCGGCGATCAGTTCCGCTGTTTCCTTGAGGTAACCCTTGTCGGCAAAAATCTCGCTGACGGTTTTGCCCGCGATGTCGCCCGCCGAAATACGCAGGGTCACGTTGGCCAGCGTCGCCTTGGCATTGGCTTTGAGTTCGATGAATACCTTGCCGGTTTCGTCGTTGGAGGCCGGCGTGTAATCCAGCCGCGTCACCACATAGGCCAGCGGCTTGCCGGCGACATTCACATTGAACAGCCAGCCGCGTATCGCGTCCGCCAGCAGGTAGCGCGCAATCGCCGGAACCACGGCTTCGAGACCGTCTGCCGTGAACTTCACGCCGTCATCGTTGAGGGCACGCTGCAAGGTCAACAACTGTGCCGCCCGCCCGTGCATTTCCGGCCCGGCCAGCTGGTACAAGCCCACCAGAAAATCCAACTCGGCCTTGGCCAACTGGCTGACCGGGATTTCGACGCTGTTGCCGAAGCGCAATTGCTCTTTCAGCGCGGCCAGTGACGGAAACTCGCCCACCATGGCCTCGACATAAGGCTGCTCAATCTGAAGTTTCATCATCGACTCCCCAAGGCTGAATCCATTTGTCGCTAATGCGACAAAAAGGCTGATTCAACCGGGGAGAGCAAGAAAAATGCCTGTGAATACTCCCGACTAGCGGGCAGCTTATCGAGCCGGAATTCCGCGCGAACCGAAAAACTCCTGCAGCAAAAAATCCTCCAGTCCGGCATTGTCCTGCAAACGCGCCGAAAGAACGACCACGCGACCCAGCCGATAGGATTCCCAGTTGAAATCCTCGTTGTAGTAGCGACGGATAATCTCGATCATCTTGCGCACCACCGCACGCGCCACATCCTCATTGGGCCCGGCTTCAACTTCGTATACTTCCCGGTGAGAATAGCTGAACTCGTTCTTCCAGCCCCGAAAAGCGAACTGTGCCGTGCGGGCATCCATGCTGAGTATCTGGAATATGCCATTGGTGCCGGATGGCTGCACACTGCGCTTGCTGGCCGTTCTGGCCTCCGCCACTGCCCGCTCGCGAGCGACCGCCTCTTCATTGACTCGATCCGCATCCTCGCCGGCCAAACGGCGCCTTTCCCTGACCGCATTGAGATAGGACGCCATGTCGGAAAATTGCCCGGGATCGAGCGGCTCCTGTCCGGGCGGAGACGGGGCATGCTGTTCCGGTGGCGGAGTAGGCCGCTGCGGGATCAGAACCGGCGCAGCCGGTGCCGTGACCACCTCTCTCGGCGCATCAGGCCGCACCAACGGCGACGGTTCGATCCCGGGTTTCCGAAATTTGTGAGATGGAGAAACAGGCACAGGCTGCGTAATCTCTGCCGCAGGCGCCGCTTCCACCCGCGCCGGCAACCGCGGGTTTAACCTCACGACGATAGGCTGCGGCTGACCTGCGGCCGGCGAATCCTGGTTCAACAAATCCTGGCGACTCAAGAAAAACAGCAGCAGAGCATGCACCAGCAACGACGCAACAACAGAAATACTTGCATTGCGGTTGATCCGTATATGAATGTAAGCGTCGCTTCCGATAGACAAACAGCACCTTGCGGCAAAAGTTAAAGAATCAATGGGTAATGATTATGCGCGGCCAGTGTTGCAGGGGCGAATGGTTTTGTAAATGACCGGATGACCAGAAAATCCGGACCATTGGGTAACGTAGCGGGTAACTTATGTTAAATTCTAAAACATCCGGCAAACCCCATGACGGCTAAGTTTTCGCGGTTTCATCGAATGGTCTGAATGACCCGCCCATCCACGCAACTGAAGATGTGCCGTCTCGCATAAGTGCTCCCCCTTACATCTGAGCAGGAAGTTTTTCTTTAAAATATAACCTACTATTTAGCTAGGTTATTGAGATTGGAAGATCTGCCAGACTCGCATGTAAAACAGGAAGGTGGTTCGGCGATGCCAAAGACACCAGCACAAGCACGATTCGACAAGTTGAAGAAGATTGGCGCTCAATCAGCCAATGAGCAAAGGGCCAAACACGACCATCAGCAAAAGCTGAAGGATGGCAAAGCCGATTTATTGGCGCCAGTTGAGCCGACCAAACCAACCGACAAATAAATTGGTTGCAAACCGGCTTCTGCTCTCCAAATCCGCAGGCAGCGCTCGGAGCTTCTTTTAGGGAAGCCCTGAACAAGTCTGCCGCCCTGTAAAATTGTGAATGAGCCAACCACTCTCTCAAGCCACCATGAAACAAATGAGTTTTGCCGCCAGTGAATACGTGAAGAAGCCGAAGCAGA
>Ga0172373_10001826_pt1 | contig 33765 bp, 22 predicted proteins | sample Lak10m_2_FD_114546 | JGI IMG/M metagenome (GOLD analysis project Ga0172373, IMG submission 114546) | Freshwater microbial communities from Kabuno Bay, South-Kivu, Congo - kab_092012_10m | ecosystem: Environmental > Aquatic > Freshwater > Lake | place: Democratic Republic of the Congo...
GTCTGTTCACCATTGCAGGGCATGTATCGCAAGACCGCACCGTTGAAGAAGCGGAAAAGGCCATTTGGCAAATGATCGAAGAACTGCGCACCGAACTGATCAGCGAATTGGAACTTGAGAAGGTGAAGAATCAAGTGGAAGCGAGCCACGAATTCTCTGAAATGAACCTATTGAACCGAGCCATCGGTCTTGCCTATCATGAACTTTTGGGCGATGCCAATGGCGTGAACTTGGAAACGGAAAAGTACCGCAAGGTGACGCGAGAAGGACTCAGAAGAGTGGCGTCTGAAAACCTGATAGCATCCAACTCGAATACACTGGTTTACCGCAAACAACAATGAGTTTGGACCGCACCATAGCACCCGATTTCGGCAAGATCGACTCCATTGAACTGATGGAACCGAAGGTGCTCCATTTGGACAATGGACTTCCGGTTTTCACCATAAACACTGGCGAACAGGAAGTGCTGAAAGTGGAACTTGTTTTCGCCACAGGCGCTTCTGCATCAGACAAAAAACTGGTGGCAGCCGCAACGGCCGAACTGCTTACCGAAGGCACCCAAAAGCACACGGCCGAGGAAATTGCCAACGCCCTCGATTTCTACGGTGCCTACTTCAACTCGCATGTTTCGCACGATGAAAGTTCTCTGGAACTCTTTACGCTGAACAAGCACCTGAAGGACACCATTTGCACCATGGCCGAGGTTTACAGCCAGCCCACGTTTCCCGAACACGAACTGGAAACCTTCATTCTGAAAGGCCAGCAGGACATGATGGTGAACGAACAGAAAGTGAGCTATCTGGCAGCAAAGGCATTCAGCGGAACGCTCTTCGGAAACGAGCATCCTTACGGCCGCACTGCCACCCAATCGGATTATGCCGCACTGACCCAACAGGATCTTCGAGAATTCCATGCATCTGCTTTTGCTGGGCAGATACAGCACATCATTGTTGCAGGGAAATTGACGGATGACACCATTGCGGTTCTGAACAGCGCATTCGGTCAGGAAAAGAGGCTCTCTAACGCGTTGGATCCCATCGTGATCCACGCTTCGCAAGAACGAATCGTTCATGTGCAAAAAGACGATGCCGTGCAGAACGCCATCCGCATTGGCCGTTTGCTCTTCGACCGCACACACCCCGATTTTGTGGGAATGCAGATTCTGTGCACCGTGCTTGGCGGCTATTTCGGATCGAGATTGATGGCCAACATCCGCGAGGACAAAGGCTACACGTACGGCATTGGGGCAGGTCTCGTTAGTCTGAAACACATTGGTTATCTCAGCATTTCAACCGAAGTGGGCACCCAGATCTGCAAACCGGCATTGGATGAGATCTATCTTGAAATTGGCAAGTTGCGCAAGGAGCTCATCCCAACAGATGAACTGGAATTGGTGCGCAACTACATGCTTGGCACCATCCTGAAGAGTGTGGACGGGCCGTTTTCGTTGGCCAGCAAATGGAAAACGTACCTGAAACATGGTTTGGGCACTGACGATCACTATCAATTGCTGCATCAGATCCGCACCATAACCCCAGAGCGACTTCGCGACCTTGCCAACAAGTACCTACAACAGGAGGACCTGATACAGGTAACCAGCGGAAAACCCTTTTGACCGGAGGCAACTTTCGGGTCATTTCCGCGTTCATTTTCCGTACATCGGCACCGCAGGAAAGGCCTCATTTTATGGTACCTTAGCGCGGCACGATTCGCAGTATAGATAATGGGATTCAAAAACCGGGTCTTTCGCTCCATGCTCACGGCATTTTTAGCTGTGATGTTCTCGGTTTCAAATATCAAGGCTGAACACATCATTGGTGGCGACATCTATTGGGAATGCGTTACCACAGGGCCTGATGCCGGCAAGTTCATCTTCTACCTGGCCATGTACAAGGACTGTTCGGTAAACACCGTTATCAGTCCTTCAGGCCACCAGCTTCAACTTTTCAATCATCCTACGATGAATGGCGCGGCATTTGACCTAACGCTCATCTCGCAGACCGATGTTTCGCCCATAGCTTGCGGCTTGACATGTGCGGATGAACTGCCTTACGTATCCGTTGAGAAATATCTGTTCGCCTCAGACCCCGTTCAGATAACAGGAGTGCCTCCTGCTCAAGGCTATACTATAGCTTACCATCGGTGCTGCAGAAATTCGGTCGACAACATCCTGAATGCCAATACACAGGAGATCTATTATACAGCCACCATGTATCCTTACAACGGTCAGGATGTTTTTCCATGCTACGATTCGAGCCCACAGTTTGCCGAGCTGCCAACCTCGTTGATGTGTTCTGGTTATCAGCTTCGTTACAACAGCAATACCATCGATACGGATCTCGACTCTTTGAGCTACGAATTTGTTGGAGCACTTGGTAACGGTGGCGTACCCGTAAGCTATCAGGCCGGATACAGTGCCAATGTGCCGATGCCCGGGCCGACCTTGGACCCTACCTATGACCAGATAACGATCGACCCCGTGACCGGACAGATCGAATACGACAGTCCGAGTAGCATTCAAGGTAGATGGACGGTAGTTGCCGGGGTGAACGGTTGGCGGTGCGGTCAGCTCATATCTAAGACCATTCGAGAAATGAGTGTTACGATCATTCCGTGCACCGACCCGAACAGCATCCCATCCGCATCAAGTCCGAACTGGAGTGCACCTGCAAGCGGCAGCGGATATTCCGTCACGGTTCAAGCAGGCGACCTTGTGAACTTTACGTTGAGTGCCACAGACAACGATCTGACGAACGGTGCGCCTCAGATCATGGAATTCACTGCCGCAGGTTCTCAATTCGGAACCAATTTCACCAACGCCAATGCGGGGTGTTTGAATCCTCCGTGTGCTACACTAAGCAACGTGAGTCCACCATCCTCATCTGCTGGAACGATCTCCACCACATTCAACTGGCAGACCACGTGCGATCATGTGGCGTTAAATGATGAGTGTGCCAACCTTTCTACAACATATTATTTTCTGTTCAAATATCAGGACGACTTCTGCCCGGCCAGAGGTTTCAACTTCGTGAATGTGGCTGTGACGGTGGTTGGCGAACCGATAGTTGAAAGTCCTAATCCGCACTGCGTAAGCACCGCTGCCAATGGCGACATTACGGTATATTGGGAACCGAGTACCGACAATAACGTGCCGCCTTCGTTCTATGAATACGTCATTTACCATAGCACGTCTCCCACAGGGCCATTCCAAGAAATAGGGACGGTGAACAACATTGCCACTGGAACCTACGTGCACACATCCACAAATCCGGTAGCTGCTCCTTCCACTTCGGGACCCAATTATTACTTCATCCGAACACGCTCTGGTTGCAACGATGCTGTTTTGGACGCACCCGTTGACACGGTTTCTTCCATTTACCTCACGCTCAATAATACAGGCGAAACAGCCGTTCTGAACTGGACACCTCAGGCCGCTCCTCCGCTCCCATCATCAAACGGAAATGGACAGGGGTTGTACCAGATATACCGAGAATACCCTGCTGGCACGTGGTCGCAGATCGGAACCACCTTTGGGCTTACCTATACAGACCCAGTGATCTGGTGTTTGGAGCAGGTGAATTACCGCATTGAACTGACAGATGACCTTCCATGCACTTCCGTATCAAACATTGTGGGCGATATTCTGAATAACCCTGATGAACCGGCCCCACAGGCCATCGATTCGGTATCCGTTGACCCGATAACTGGATTCGTGACGGTATGTTGGTCGCCAAGTGTGAGTTTGAATGTAACGCAGTACAACGTTTACATCAACCCCGATCAGTTCGCGTGGGTTCCTGTTGGCACCGTGATGGGCTACAACAACACCTGTTGGACCGACACGAACACCGATCCTTCGAGCCAATCATTGTGGTATCAGGTTACGGCCACCAACAACTGTGCTGTGGAGGGTCTGCCTGCCGGTTCGCTCATCGACAATACCGACCACCACGAAACCATTCTGCTGGAAGCCGATTACGACAGTTGCCTTCACCAATCCACACTTACGTGGAACAAGTACTGGTATTGGCAGGAAGGCGTAAGGGAATATGATGTGTATGCCTCCATTAATGCTGCACCTGAAACCAAGATCGGAACGGTCACCGACACGTTCTTTGTGGATACGGACATGCAGATCTCGGCACTTTACTGCTACACTGTACGTGCGGTAAAGAATGTGCCGCAGCGTATTACAGCTGCATCCAACCAGCGCTGCGTGTTCAGCTACGTGCCTAAGCGCCCCGACTATCAGTACCATTACAACGCCACGGTTTACCCGTCTAACGATGGCATCGAAACATCATTCTTCGTTGACAGCACAGCAGGTTATTTAGGCTTCGAAGTGCAGCGTGGCCTGCAATCAGACAACCTCAAATACCGTTGGTTTATTCCGCTGGATCCGAACACGCGTTACTACACGTTTGAAGACAATACGGCCCGTCCCCGCTTCAACAGTTACTACTATCAGATCATCGGTATTGACAGTTGCGACCTGAATGCCGATACCATGAACATGGTGCGCACCGTGCTTTTGGATGCCGTGGCCAACCCAGACCGTACCAACGACCTGAGCTGGAATGCCTATGAAGGCTATTTGGGAAATGTGGTGGCCTACAACATTTACCGCAGTGTAGATGACGTTTACGACTTCCTGAACGTTGTTCCCGGAACCACGCTGGCGTACACCGACACGGTGGAAGATATCATTATTGGCGAAGGAAACTTCTGCTACTATGTGGAAGCGGTGGAAGGATTCGGACCATTCATCAGTCCTGATGGCGTGCGTTTTCAGGAAAAGAGCCGATCGAACGAAGCCTGCGCCCCACAACACCCCAACGTATTCATACCTAACGCCTTTGTACCGGAAGGCGTGAATAACGTTCTGAAACCCGTAACCGTGTTTGTTGACGTGGACGAATACCTTTTTCAGATATACAACCGCTGGGGCCAACGCATATTTGAAACCACCGACCCCAACTTGGGCTGGACAGGCAATATTGGAGCTGAAAAAGCCCAGCAAGGTGCCTATGCCTACTTCGTTAAGTTCGTTTCGGCAAAGGGCGAGACGTTTACCAAGACCGGCACTGTGACCCTTATCAGGTAGCAACGGTATACGTTCCGTAGTTTTAACCCGATCATTCAGCATGAGAAAACAACTACTTCTTTCCGCCCTATTCCTACAGACCGCCATTGCAACCTATTCGCAGGAGCATTGTGGCACCGACCGAAAAATGCAGGAAGCAATGTCTGCGCATCCTGAATTGGCAGCAGAACGGGCCGCCATTCAGGATTTTACTGAACGCTGGATTTCCGACCATCCATCTTCTGAACGGGTTGTCTACACCATTCCGGTGGTAGTGCATGTGGTATGGAACACCGAGGTACAGAACATAAGCGATGCGCAGGTGCTATCGCAGATAGATGTGCTGAACGAAGACTACGGTGCCGCCAATGCCGATTTCAGCGGTGTGCCAAGCGTGTGGACAAGCATAACAGGCGACACCGAAATACGCTTTCAACTGGCCGTGACCGACCCTGACGGAAATCCTTCCAATGGCATTACCCGCACCGAAACAACCGTTACCAACTGGAACGGGTCGGACAATGTGAAATACACTTCGATGGGAGGAATAGATGCATGGCCCGCAGCAGATTACCTCAACATCTGGGTATGCAACATTGGCGGTGGCCTGTTGGGTTATGCGTACCAGCCCGGAATCAGTGCCGACCTTGACGGGGTGGTCATCGGCTACCGGTTCTTCGGACGCGTAGGCACGCTATCCACCACCTACAACCTTGGCCGAACCACTACCCACGAGATAGGTCATTACTTCAACTTGGAACACCTTTGGGGACCCGGTGGCGTGAACTCCAATTGTACTGCCAGTGATCTTGTGAGCGATACTCCGGTGCAGGAAGGCCCCAATTACGGCTGCCCCGCGTGGCCATCCGTAAGCTGCAACAACGGTCCCAATGGCGATATGTTCAACAACTACATGGACTATGGCGATGACGAATGTCTGTTCTTCTTCACCAACGGACAGAAATCGCGGATGCGGGCGGCCATCAACGGTCCGCGCGCCTCGTTGCTCAGTTCGCCCGGGCTGGTGGCATCGGTTGGCGAGGTGGAGCGAAACGCACATTCCATTTCCGTTTATCCGAACCCGAGCAGCGATGTGCTGAACATACGCAACCTTGGTGTGGAACTGAGCCGATGCACCATTGCTCTGCACGACCTCAGCGGGCGCACCGTGCTGATGCAGCAGGTGGCAAAAGTGGGTGCCACACCGGTTTCCATCAACACCAGCGAACTAACGGCCGGAAGCTATGTTCTGTCTTTGAGCACAGCCGACCGCTCCGTTACCAAAAGCATACACATCGTAAAATAGATGAGCACGCAACTGCAACACATCCTCAACAGCAACATCGACCCTGCCCTGCGCACCATTACCGAAAAGGTGCTGAACAACCAGCGCGTTTCGTTTGACCAAGGCGTACTGCTTTACGAAACGGGCGAACTCGGCTTTCTGGGTGCACTTGCCAACCACATCAAGGAACAGCGCCATGGCAACATGGTCTTCTTCAACCGCAATTTCCATGTAGAGCCTACCAACATATGCGTGTTCGATTGCAAATTCTGCTCCTACTCTCGCCTGCTGAAAAACAAGGAAGATGGCTGGGAACTGAGCGAGGACGAGATACTGGAGCGCCTTCGCCAGTACGATGGCAAACACATTACCGAAGTGCACATAGTGGGTGGCGTACACCCCAAAATGGGCCTGCACTACTTTGCATCGCTCATCAAAAAAGTGAAGGAGATCCGACCCGACATCCACGTAAAGGCCTTTACGGCCGTGGAACTCGACTACATGTGCCGCAAGGCCAAGGTGAGCTACCGCGAAGGATTGCAGATACTGAAAGACCACGGACAGGACTCATTGCCCGGTGGTGGTGCCGAGATATTCGATGAGGCCATACGTGCGGAGATATGTGCCGATAAATGCACCAGCCAGCAGTGGCTCGAAATGCACCGAACTGCCCACCAACTGGGCATGCCGAGCAACGCCACCATGCTATACGGGCACATCGAAAAATTTGAGCACCGCGTGGATCACATGGACCGCCTGCGCACCCTGCAGGACGAAACGGGTGGTTTCAACACCTTCATTCCGCTCAAGTTCCGCAACAAGGGCAACCAAATGAGCCACATACCCGAGGTAAGCACCATAGAAGACCTGCGCAACTATGCCGTATCGCGCATTTACATGGACAACTTCGGCCACGTGAAAGCCTACTGGCCCATGATAGGCCGTCAGACCGCGCAAATGAGTCTTGCATTCGGTGTTGACGACATTGACGGAACCATTGACGACAGCACCAAAATATACAGCATGGCGGGTGCCGAAGATCAGAACCCGGCCCTGACCACCGAGCAGTTGGTGGCCATGGTGAAGGAAGTGGGCCGCCACCCCATTGAGCGCGACACGCTGTACAACACCATAACCGACTACGCCAACTACGATTTTGCGGCTGCGGGCGTTGATGCCTGATGCGATCACTTTCCTGAAGGTTCAACGGATACCTGAATAGCTGTAAGGCTGACCGATGAAACCCTTTAACGTTTCAATGTCAATTTAGGAGGTGGGACAAAGCAACTCCTTGGTGGCACCGACAATAAAGGAGGTGACACGAAGCAACTGGTTCGTATGATTCAGTACGTGCAGATTTATGGAAAGGAACTCCTTGCTGTGGTTCAGCACGCATTAAGAACGCCCGTTAGCTGAGGAGCTGGAAAGCTAATTTTCCTATGTATTGGAACCGCGTATGTTTGGAAAGTTTAGTATAAATTCTACTCTCCAAACGTAACACACGTTGGCCTATTGGTCCAGAAATGAAGTAGTTAGAAGTGAAATAATCGGTTATAATTTGGTTTGACACTCAGGTTTCTCTTTCCGTAATTCGGTGGATAAACATCTCCCAATATGAAATCTCAATTCGCTTCCGCTAGTACTCTTTTCCTTTTATCTCTAATTACAACCACCGCATTTGGTCAATGGCAAGCAAGCAGCAATGGTGTTTTTTCGAGTATTTCACAGTGTTTCATTGAAACTTCTAATGGCTCTATTCTGTCAGGTACTTCCAACGGAATCTATCGGTCGACAAGTTCAGGTGATAATTGGAGCCTGTCGTCAACAGGCATTCCAAGTAGCGATGGAACAATCCTAAGATTTGCGAAGAATGGGAACAGAATCTTTGCAGGTACACGCGAAGGCGTTTATTATTCGGATAATGATGGAGTTAGCTGGAGTCTTTCAGAAATTTTCGGATTCCACGTATTCGGACTTGAAGTGATTTCCACCCAAATTTTTGCAGGCACAATGGGAGCCGGAATTTTCAAATCGACTGATAATGGTATATCGTGGTCCAGCAGTAATAATGGCCTCCTCACAGATTCTGTTTATTCACTACTGGTAAACGGAAATGACCTTCTTGCCGGCACTTACGGAGAGGGTATTTTCCTCAGCAGCGACCAAGGATCCAGTTGGAGTCAGGAATTTTCACAATCAGATCCGACAATTGTTAGGACACTGGCTGCTACTTCGAATAGACTCTTGGCCGGAGTTTCGCAATTGGTAATCCCTACAGCCCCATTCAATAGTTTGTATAAATCATCCGATAACGGCAATAGTTGGACCATGTTCAATTATTCAGGATTACCAACAATTGGAAATCTCCCCATTACCGCGTTGTACTCAAATGGTTCAACCGTCCTGCTTGCCTCAAATGGGCAGATTTATCGGTCAATTGACAATGGAATCAACTGGACAGCGTTCATGGACGGTATTACGTCTACAACTCCATACGGCATTGCATGTTTTGAAGAAACCAGCGATTACATTTTTTGTGGCGTTGAAGCTGGTGGTGCCGGACCAATATTCCGAATATCGAAAAGCCAAGTGCTGACTAGTATTAGCCCTCCAGTAACGGACAGCTATATGAACCTGTTTCCCAACCCGTCTGATGGAACCCGAGTGATGATGGATTATAAACTTGATAGAACCCTTGAACTGAAGTGGTTGATTTTCGACAATACTGGAAGGCTCGTATTCGAAAAACAGATATCGGAATCGGAAGGACAAATAGCAATTCCGATAACACTTGAATCTGGAACTTATGTATCCGTGTTAATGAGCACGAACGGATTTGTAAAAGCTGAACCTTTGGTGGTGGGCCGATAATCACCTTATCAACATCATCTTCCCAAAGCCGCTTTCGATCCATTTGTCGGCTCCGCTGTCGCGGTACTTGATGTAGTCGCCATTGAGTTTGGCCACTACGCGGTACAGGTACACGCCATTGGCCAGGCGGTCGCCATAGGTATCGGTGCCGTCCCACGCGTACTGGGTCACGTTGCGGCCTATGTTCATGGGGCCGATCTCATCGTTGGTTATCTCCTTCACCACCTTGCCCGTTATGGTCATGATCTGGATCTTGAAGTAATCGGGCTGCTCCGACCCCGTAAGCGTGAACACGAAATGGGTGGCGGTTGAGAACGGATTGGGGTAATTGAGCACGTTGGTAACGGTAGACTCGTTGATGACCTCGAAGCTGATGCGGTAGTATTTGTCGCCCGAGGCGTTGTTCGATTTGTCGTAGCCCTGCACCCACAGTTCGTAAATACCATCAATGGGGAACTCTGCCGGCCATTCGATGCGGGCCTTGTTGTCGGGGGTTTCGCCCGGGTAGAACTGCATGTTGGTGTAGCTTTCGAACCAGATGCGCTTCAGGGTCTGGCTTTCGGGCTCTTTGATGAATACCTGAAAATCGGAGGTGTCGTTGAGCAGGCGGAACAGGCTTTCGTCATCCAGTTCCATGACGATGAACGGCTTGGCCGAAACGATGTCGCCATCAAGAATGTGCACCGCATCGAAGGTGACATCGAGTATCGGGTTGATGCCATCGCCATTGACCGCAAACTGCACGCTTGCCAAGTTGTTGAAGTGGTACTGCTCCAACTGGTCGTAGCCGAAGGTCTGGTCGGGTCTGCGCGGGTTCACCTCCACCCAGAACACATTTCCACCTGCAAAGTCGAGCGGGTCGGTGCTAATGGTGTCAATGAGAATGTCGCCCGTGAGCAGCGGTGCCTGCCGCGGATAAGGCAAATAGTGACGACTGCCCTGCGCGTCCTCTATCCAATAGTGCACCAGCAGGCTGTCCATATCAAAATCGGAAATGTTCTCTATGGCCACCACGAATTTGAGCAGGTCGCCATCGTTGATGGTATCGCTTTCGAAATGGTAGCTGATGTGCGGATTGAGTGCGGCCTCGGGCACGCCCTCAAACAGCACCTGCCAACGGTCCATCTGTGGCGGGGTGCTGGCCGAACTGTCATCGGCACAGAATGCGCTTAGGCGGATGCGTGGGAATTCCGCAGCATCGATGCTGTTGTAGAGGTCGAGAATGTCGGTGCTGATGCCGTTGATGCCCGTCATTACCACCTCTTCCACCCCACTTGGCCGCACACCTATTACATTGATGGCAATGCTATCGAGCGTTGGGTTCTCCTTCGGATGCGAACGTACATGCAGCGATTTCCATTCGGAGGTAGGGCCGATGTACTTGGTGGTCATGGTGCCTTGGTTGTAGCACCCGGTCATGGTGGCAGTAAGGCTGATGTAATCGCTTATCTGCGTGCCGAATACTTCGATGGCGGTGCTTGGGTCGCCCTTTTTGCAGAAGAAGGCATATGGCACGCCTGAAAGTGTATCGATGGCCGTGGCACCCAGATCGTGGAAGGTCTGCAGCACGTTGGCCGGCAGCCCCGCCAAGTTGACGTTGAGCCACGTGGCCACCCCGATGTAGTTGCTATCGGGCACCACATTGGTGAGGAAGTTGACCATGTTGTTCATGGAAGTGGCGTTGGGCGTGGCCCACTGATACCATTTTTCGGGGCGGGTGCGGCATGGTTCCAACTGGCCTTGCGCTCCGTTGCCCGGAATGAAATCGCCTGTAACGGCATCCACGCCCGGGGTTTGCCAAGGCTTCAGGGTACACGCATCCATAACCGCAGTAAGCAGCTGTGGCGTGTAAACATTTCCTCCTGTGCAACCAAGGTATTCCTCGCGGCCGTTGTCAATAAAGAAGTTGATGGCCTCGGCCTGCGCCAAGGTGGTGGGGTTGCCAAAGTTGTTGATCTTGAACTGCTTTGCGGTCTGTATGAAGTCCCAATCGCGCTCGGGGCGGTCGTAAATAAGGTTGCTGTATTCGTCTTCCTTGAACTGGAAGTAGTGCGCCTGCCCCCAACCGTATTTGTCGATGATGTACTGGAACGAGGTTTCGCGCCATTTGTAGTAGCCATACGTGGCCGAATCGATACTGGCGCGCCAGAAATAGACCGTGCTGTCGGGCATGCTCTGTAGGAGCGTTGGCGTCCAATTGACCACACCACCACCTTGCGTTATGGTGGTGAACTGCATCAGCGGACTATTGAAAAGGTCCGTGGTATCGAGTTCAATACGGTAGGTTCTGACCGGGGCGAACGGATTGCCGGTAGAGCACTTGAGGGTTGGGCCCTGATCGGGGATAACCGCAAACTTGTAAGGCCAAATAGGCACGATATCGGGCGAGAGAACATTCACATCCACGCACACATCGTTGTTCACCTCCAGCATCTCGTCAATGATCTGGGTGTTGTCCAACGATACGCAGATGGTGTTGATGCCAAGTCCATCGATCAGGTCGATGGGAATGAAAACGGTAAGCGTATCGAGGTAATAAACAGGTGGGTGAATGATGCTGATGGTGGTATCCGTTTCGCCCGTTGGCAACTGACGGCTTATTTCCACAACAAACGAATCGACAAATGCCGCACCGAGGTTGGTGATCTTGATGTTCATCTCAAAATCGGCCATTTCGGTGGTTATCTCCTCCGGTTCGAACCAAATACTCTGCTGATCCACCATCAGATCGGGCAACGGTCGTTGGGTGATGTTCACGGCTGGATCACCATGAAGGGTGTACTCCAAGTTGTGCAATGTGGTGATGTCGTTGAACGGCTGGGCGTTCTCTCGAATGGCGCGCTTCACCTGCTGACCGAGGCTTCCTGTGTATGCAAGGCTCGAAATGCTGTGATACAGATTGGTGCAGTAGCTGTTGAGATAGAATTTGTTGCCCGGGCCAATGGTAGATAGGAATGCCAAGGCACCGCCTTCCGGCTCCAACACCCATTCTTCAGAAATAGAAGTAGGCACACTTGACGGCTGGTGAATGTCGCCCGCATAGCACGAGTTGGCGATCATGAGCGGGTATCGGCCGTTGTCGTTTCCGAACAGCGAAGGATGATCGATGCTTACATCGAATCCGACCGCAGAACCATGCCCGAAGAAATTGATGATCTGAACTCCCGAGGTGATCAGATCGGTAATGGAATCGACCTGCGTGATCTGAAATGGCTCTGAACTGGTCTTCTGAAAGGTCTGCACGCTACCACCATAAAGCGTATCCTCAATGATGTACTTGTACGAATCCATGAAGGCGCGTATCTGCAACAGCTCGGCACCTTCCGATCCACCCGAGAAATGCAGGATCTTCTTCATCCAGAACTCGTTGTCGAGTGCTTCAAACTCCTGCACCTTCTGTAGGTAGTCGAGCACCTGCTGTCCATTTCTGGCGGCCAAACGTCCAATGGCAATGCCTGGTTCCTCCAAGTAGGTTCCGTTACCGAGGTAAGACGTTATGCTAACATCGCTTGGCGGATTTCCCATTGACGGAACAAGAATCTGCGAGAACAGCGAAGCATTTGTCCGTGCGGAAAGCGTGGAAACCGTTTTGCCGATAAGGAACATGTGCTTGGGCGCATCCAAGGTTCCCAACGCCCACTGGGCAAACTTTCGCAGCCCGCCCGGGTGTTTGTTTATACCCCAACCGAACTGATTGTAAATCTCCTCTACATCAATACCAATGGCCGTATGCCCCGACACGTTGCGGTAACCCGCATACTGCTGCACCTCTGGGTAGAACTGCTGCGGCCCAATGGCGAAATAGTCGGTGTTTGAGGCAATATTGTTGAAATCGGTGAAGTAGACCGTACCACCCGCACCCGCAGGTTTCAGTTCCGTAATGGCATTGGCCGCTATCTGCGATTCGCTGGTGATGTAGCACTGCTTCAGTGAACCATTGTCGGGAATCAGGAACTGGTAGTTGTTGGCACTGCCGCCCATCGAAATCCTTCGGTGGTTGGTGAGGTCGTAAACGCGTGGTGTGGTCTGGTTGAAACCAGAAAGTTGAATGTAACTTTTGGGTTGAGATGGGTAATTGGGGTTGTCGTCCACAAAAAAGGTCGTAGACGCTGCGTTGCCCAAATTGGGCGTTTGCGGATAGCGCACTCTGACAAAACCAACTATGGCACGGAACGAGTTGCTGGCAGGAGTATTCGTAATGGAAAAGGAAATAGGTGTATTGCCATTGTTCAACGAACTTGCCGGAACCGTGAAATTGTAGCGGTATCCATTCAACTGCTGCATCAAGCCCGTGTAGTTGATGCCAGCACCCGAAATGGTCAGATTCTTGTCGTCATAGGTCTGCCCAACAACGGCAATTTCCACCTCCGCATCGGGTCCAGTAGCGTAGCGGTTCGATGTGGTCGGGTTCCATGTGTGTGCTGGTCCACCCGCATAAAAGTTGGTGTTTCCGTAGTAGCCTTCGCCACCCACATAAAGCGGACTGCTGCTGCCGTTGGTCTGTACGTATGTTGGGCCCGCCAAATACGTGCTGTGCACTTCATCTATCTCATCGCGAATGATGTAAGGCGATGCCGTATATCCGGTAAAGTCAATGTCGGCCTCCACGGTCATGCGGGCATTCGTCAACGAATTGTTCCACGTCAGGAAATACCGAATGGTATCGTTGACCATGCTGTAATACGGATTGGCGTTGTTCAACGGGTTGTCGTAGTACATCACATCGTCAAACTGCCCATCGTTCGGTCGGGCATAGAACTCTATGAAGTCGTTCGGGTCGAAAATGCCATCGTCTTCACCGCCCACATAAATGAACTGTTCCGCGCCCCGCGCATACACCTGAAAATTGCGTGGATCGATAAGGCCAAGGCTGAAACCCTGTGCCGCCAAGGCATCGTTCAGCGTTTGGTAACTGATGCGATGAACGCCTTCGCGATATATGCGGAAATAGAAATGAGGTTTGGATGCATCGACCCACTCATTGCCGTACGGCTGGGCGATACCGATAAGTGATTGAAGCAGAAATACTATCGGTAGAAGTTTCCTCATTCAGGTTTGGGTTTCTTCTTGAACATGTCTTTGTGAATGTCGGCCCGCAGCGAGAAGACATTGCTGAACAACGCCACTGACTGGTCTCCGACATCGGTAAGCGCATAATCGATGTAGAAGTCTTTGATACGGACGCCTACGCCTACGTTGGGCTGCCAGGTCCAAATGTGTTTCCCGTCATCATCGGTATAATCCTGAATGTTGGTGACACCGAAACGCACGAACACGAAATCGGAATAGAACAGCTCGAGACCCCAATGCGGTTCAATGCTGATGGGGTCGCCTTTGATGAGTACAGAACGTTTTCCATCAAAGGTGAAATCGAAATCGAACTCGGTGTAAAGACCGAACTTCTTGTAAATATCGAATCTGCGACCTGCTCCAAGTATCAACTTCGGAAGCGTCACTTCCAGCGAGTTTTTCGGAATGTCGTTGCCGGTCTGTTGCCAAACCTCCTTGGTGGCATCATCCAACGTAAAGCTCCATGCATTGAATGTGGATGAAACGTCTCGGGCCATCAATCCGAATTTCCACTTTTTGAGGTCGTACTGTACACCACCGTCCAACCCGAAACCCCATGAATGGGCAAACTTGCCCACGTGGCGATAGATGACTTTCACGGTTCCACCGTAACGCAGGCCCGGAATTTTAGGACTCTTGCGCCCAATGCTGATGAGGAAACCGTAGTCGGCAGCGGTAAACGATGTAACGCGGTCGTAATCGATGTTTCCTTCGTCATCGATCAATTGTGTCGTGTTCGGAATATCGTCAACCCCAAACCGTATGAAGCTGAATGCCGCCTGCGTGTACTGATCGACAATGGGCGCGGAAACGGCCGCATAATCGTACTTGGCAATGCCCGCAAAATACTCTGAGTGCATCAGCGAAACTTGCCAACGTTGCTCGGCCAAAGGCAGTGCAGCAGGGTTCCAATAACCTCCGGTCACATCGTTTGCACTGGCCACCAACGTATTGGCCAAGCCCATGCCTCGGGCACCTACGCCTATGGAAAGGAATTCGTTACTGTATTTGGGAGCCTGCTGGGCAAATGCGCCTGACAGAGCAGAAAACAGGAACAATAGAAGGGAGAGTTGACGCTTTCCAGTCATTACGGTCGATCGTGTTTAAAATTATCAAAAGAGGCCAATATCTGTGGTCGGCCCGCACCGCCAACGCAAACCTTTTCCGAAAATTGTGTCGAAGGTACTTGTTAGCTTTGAACGTAACTCCTCCAAGGACGCTAAAATTGAACAGGTGACCGTGAGTAACCATAGATGACGGACAAGATTTACTTCAAGAATCTGGATGCATTACGCTTCATTGCGTTCGTTTTCATCTTCCTCGGTCACGCCTTGGATACCGATTCTGCGGTGGTCGGTTCATCCGATGCTTACCAATGGGTGAAGCACTACGTTTACATTTTCGGCAAAACAGGTTTCAGTTTCGCATTCGTGCTTTCGAGCTACATCAATACGTGGGTGATACTGGAAGAACGGCAGCAAGCTGGAAGATTTGTTCCGTGGTTGTATTACGTAAGGCGTGCGCTGCGCATTTGGCCGCTTTACTTTCTGGTGCTTTTCATTGGGTTTGTTCTTATTCCGTTGGTAATGGAATGGTTCAACGAACCGTATGCCGAAGTGGGCGATCCGTGGCATTTCATTCTGTTCGTGGGCAACTTCTATCTGATTGACCATGGTTGGACGCATTCGCCCATCATCAGTGTGCTTTGGAGCGTTTCGGTAGAAGAACAGTTTTACATCTTCTGGCCGTTTCTGCTCATCGTGTTCCGCAAACGCGAGGTTTGGCTGTTTGCGCTGATGCTTGTGCTTTTTGTCGCCACCACATTCCGCTATTTTGGCACAGATGTGAACATCTGGTTCCACACACTATTTCTGCTTGGCGACATCTGCATCGGGGCCATTTTCGCTTTCATTTCCTTTCATCGCAATTGGGGTTTCAAGGTTTTGGAACAACTTAATCGAAACGCCATTGTGGCCATCTATCTTGTGTTCGTGCTATGCCTTTTGTTCTATCAGCAACTGTTCAATGAAGGCCCGCTCAATAACCCGATGGGACTGGTGATCGAGAAGGTCGTATTCGCCTCTCTGCTGTCGTTCTTCATTTTCGAGCAGAACTTTGCGGTGAACAGCTTTTTCAAGTTCGGAAGGCTGAAATGGCTGACGTACTTGGGCGTGGTGAGTTACGGTCTGTTCTGCTTCCATGAGATCGGGCTGCTGATCGGCAACAGAAGTCTGGTGGAATTCGGTCTTGGCGACAATGTTTGGGCGTTTCTTCTGCTGAAGCCGCTCATTGCCTTTGCGGTGATCCTACCCGCTGCCCACCTGAGTTGGAATTACTTTGAGAAGCCGCTGCTAAAACTGAAACGGCATTTCTACACGAAGTGAAAACTAATCGAGACTTTCGCCCTTGAGCAACTGACGCTGACGGAATTGCTCGGTGCGTCTTTTCACCGCTTCGCGTTTCTCCTCCTTCTGCCCTTCCATGTATTTCTTCAGGCACTCTTCAGCCTCGGCTTCCTGCCCCATAGCCTGATACAAATGATGAAGGTTCTTATAGACCTCGTATTCAACTGTATGCAGCTTAATCCCCTTGCAAAAATCCAGCGCTTCGTGCAGTTGGGTTCGGGCAGCTTTATGGCGACCCATTTTCTGTAGTGTGATGCCACGGTTCATCAACAGAACTGCCTCGCCCCGAAGGTGTTTGACCTGGCGGTTGAATTTGATGGCCTTTTCGATCAGATCCAGCCCCCTCTCGTACTCGGCACGGTACACGTGAACACCCGCCTGACCGCCAAGCATATTGGCCATGGCATGATAGTTTTCGTTCCCTTCTTGAAATTCGAACGCGCGCTGAAAACAATCCATCGCCTCTCGATAATGCCCAAACTTGAAATAAACGTGGCCAATGTTGCCTATGATGGTTGCTGCCAACTCATCCTTACCAGCGCGTCTGGCTGCTGAAAGTCCTTCTTCAAAATAATCCAAAGCCATGCGGTAATCTTCCAACGAGCCGCAAACTATGCCAATGCCGCAATAGCAACGGGCCGCACCGTGCAGATGGCCAATGCTCAGGTAATTGTCGAGTGCCATTTCGTAACGGTGAATGGACTTTGTGTGTTCTGCCAATTTCCAAAGAGCGCTTGCCGCATGCTCGTTCGACTTGGCAATGGCATACCGGTCGTTGGTCAACTGAGCCAATTCATTGGCCTCATCGGCCATTACCCAACACTTCACAAAGTCATTATCATCATAGAACGTCAGCAACTGCAACATATGCTGAAGCCGAAGCTGCGGATCGGTGACCGCTGCCAGCTGTTGCTCAATGTGCTGCAATTGCTCCGGATTCATTGAATTAAGAAGGAGTGCGTTTTATGGTGCAAGGACTTAAAAGGTTTCGGTCGGTTGCGTGATTCGCGTAAATAATGTGACCAAGTGTCGGATGCGTTACCTTCGTTGCATGAGATTGTACCGTCATCTGCCCAATTTCCTTACCTGTTTGAACCTGCTTTGCGGCCTATTGGCCATTGTGTGCATTGCGGCCGGTGACCCATTGGCCGCTGCCTTTCTTGTGATCGTTGCCGCAATCTTCGATTTCTTCGATGGGTTTGTGGCCCGGCTGCTCAAGGTGAGTTCGGCCATAGGCAAAGAGCTGGATTCGCTGGCCGACATGGTGACCTTTGGCGTGGTGCCTGGCGTCATGCTCCTCTATTACCTGGTGGAAACTACGGGTTGGTTCATTCAAGGGCCCGGAACATTTGTGCGCTACCCATTGCTTCTTGTACCACTGGCCGTACCCGTTTTCAGCGCGCTGCGCTTGGCAAAGTTCAATATTGATACACGGCAGACCGACAGTTTCCGTGGAGTGCCCACACCAGCCAGTGCGCTTTGGGTCATTTCCATTCCGTTGATATTGGCCTATGGCCCGAAACAATTTTCGGACCTGACAGATGGGCTGATGACCAACCAATGGTACCTGATAGGCAGCGCGGTGGTGCTATGCACCCTGATGGTGAGCGACCTTCCGCTCATTGCCATGAAATTCAAGCACTACGGTTGGCAAGGGAATGAAACCAGATGGCTGCTCTTGATAATTTCGGTGGTGCTGTTGATAATTCTGCGCCCGTTGGCCATACCTGCCATACTACTTTTGTACGTGCTGCTTTCGGCAGTCGGAATCCTTAAAAGCAAGAAGCAATGAAGTTTATAGCTGAGATAGATGTGATGCCCAAAAAAGAACTGTTGGACCCACAGGGAAAGGCCGTTAGCGGAAGCATGAAGAATTTGGGTCTGCCTGAAATTGGCAATGTGCGCATAGGCAAACACATAAGTTTGGAAATTGAAGCTGCCGATGAGACTGCCGCCAAACAGAAGGTTGATAAAGCCTGCAAGGAGCTGCTTGCAAACCCCATAATGGAAAGCTACGCCTTTGAGCTAATGAGCGCCAACTGAGCCTAGGGCTAAGAGTAAGGAAAAACGAAAAAAGAGAAATGAACAAGGTCGGGTGGTTGCCCGGCCTTTTTTGTTAGGCATGCCTTACCTCAGCACGAAATTCTGCCCGAGGTAAACCCTGCGCACCTGCTCATCGGCTGCCAATTCTTCGGCTGTTCCGGCCTTGAGGATGGAACCTTCGAAAAGCAGGTAAGCGCGATCGGTGATGCGCAGCGTTTCGTGCACGTTATGGTCGGTAATGAGGATGCCGATGTTCTTGGTCTTGAGCTTGGCCACAATATCCTGTATGTCTTCTACGGCAATGGGGTCAACTCCCGCAAAAGGTTCATCCAACAGAATGAAGCTAGGGTCAACGGCCAAGCAGCGTGCAATTTCGGTACGTCTGCGCTCGCCACCCGATAGCAGGTCGCCACGGTTGGTGCGCACGTGTTGCAATCCGAATTCATCGAGCAGTGATTCGAGCTTGCGCTGCTGCTCCTCTTTGCTGGCACCCACCATTTCGAGCACGGCCAAAATGTTGTCTTCCACACTCAATTTTCGGAATACCGATGCTTCCTGCGGCAGGTAGCCTATGCCCAACTGTGCCCTGCGGTACATGGGCAGGTCGGTGATCTCTTTGGTGTCCAAGTAAATACGGCCTTCGTTCGGGCGTATAAGTCCCACGATCATGTAGAAAGAAGTGGTCTTTCCAGCACCGTTCGGCCCCAGCAAGCCCACAATTTCGCCTTGGCTCACTTCGATGGAAACGCCTTTTACCACCGTGCGGCTGCGATACTTCTTGACTATGTTCTCGGCACGTAGTTTCATCAGAATCGTATTCCTGCCCGTACGCGGATGCCCCAGCCACGCAGTGGACCTAGTGTAGGCACATTCGGATTGTCGAGGTGCGTGAAGCGTTTCACCAGATCCACGCTCACCACCTTGAAGATGTTCTCAATACCGATGCTACCTTCTATATAAGGCATGCGTTCCAAGGTGTAGGTAACCTGCTGGTATTTCGGGTTTCCGAACTGATCGAGGACCACATCGCCATCTTTGTTGCGCTCCACACGCGTTGGGTAGTAGAATATGCGTGGGTCTTCGGTAAGCCCAGGCGTGTTCTTCACGGAAACGCCACCCCAAACGCCCTTCACGCCCATGGTCAACCTCCACTTCAATTTCTTCATGAAAGGTATCTTATTGAAGAAAAAGCCATTGAAATGGTGGTAGTAGTCGAGCGAAACATATTTGTCGGATACGAACTCAAACCAGTTCATGAGGTTGTAGGTGTTCGGGTCGTGGAAGAAAGTTTGGTTACCCCTATGGATGAACAACAGCGGGAACGGCATTCGACCGATCTGGTAACCGCCTTCCACCCGCATATCGCCAAAACCTATCGGATTGATGAAAAAGCGCTTGAAAAGGCGCACCCCGAACTTGTGGAATTCGTACTTACTGCCCAACAGCTGCGGAATGCCGTAGCTGTAACTGAAATCGAGAATGGGGTATTTGGTAAGCATGGGCACACGCGATGAGCGCCCTTCGTAAAACTTGGTATTGGGTGCGTAGCGCAACGAAATACCCACCTCATTTGTAACCAATTCTCTGGGTGATGGCGTGTTGGCGTCAACCGAGTTGAACTGCAACGAACCTGCCGCCTGATTGCGCCTGTGCTCAGCATTGATGCCCACACCTAAACCGAAATGCCATTCCTTGAGGTAGTTCAAACGGAACGAATCGTAATAGATCATGAGGTCGGCAATACCTCTGCGGAAAGAAAGGAAGATGTTGTCATCTGAAGCCAGCAAAAGTTCCTGCCCTGGCATTTTGATGTCGCGTTGATACTCAATGTCGATCTGGTGGTAAGGTCTGCGGCTGAAGTAGTATGTAACGCCCAAACCTCCTTTGAGCCTGCGGTCCTTTCGGTCGTCAAGTCCGTAGGCCATATATGTTTCGAGGCCCCATTTTTCGCTGAACTTCTTGTTGGTACGCACACTCATTCGGAAACGCCAATGTTCAACGGCATTGAGGCTGACAATATTGTAGAGCGGGCCAATATCGACCGGACCGACCTCATAGTAGCCCGAAATGACAAGGAAAAGAATATTCATGGCGCGCTTGAAGGCCGGAAGCTCCTTCATTTCCTTGGTCATGTCGTAAACGCCCTGTTCGTTCTTATTCAACTCCTGGTGGCGCGCCTCTCCCCAGAATTTGTCGTCCAACTGTTTGGCATTCTCCAGCACACGATATGAGGCCGGGTTGTTCCAAACCGAATCTGGCGCGGGCTGATTGACCACGATGTCCTTATACGTGACCGTTTTCTTACCGTACATGCCCATGTTGTTGGTCAGCAGGTTGTAGTCAATGGTCATTTGGTCTTTTACGATGTGCCAACGCAGTGTGTCATTGTAATCGAACTCCTGAAGAATTTCCAGAGCGCTTACGAAGTTGATGTTGGCACTGCGCGTAATGCCCATCTGCACCTTTTTGACGGCATAGCTCGAATCGAGCGCCACCCACAAATCACCACGGAAGGCAAGGTCGGCCTCGTTGCGTGGCTGAAATTTCATCTGCACGCACTTCACTCCTTCAAGATCGACCGTGTCGGCAATGAAATACTTGTAGGTGATGGGCGCAATATTCGAGATCGGACTCTTGAACTCCTTTTCCATCAGCATGATGGTGTTGTCGTAGATGTCAATGTCCTGATAGATCTTCTCCATGAAATAGTCGATGCCCTCCTCATCCATGAAATCCTCAAAACCCACCGTCTTCAATCCATAGGTTATCTCTTTTCGGCCAGGTGGCGAATTGCGCAGATAGACCTTCGATTTGGTTTCCGTGAAATATAGCGGCAGGTAGGGTTTCCCGTTTATCTCAGACGTATCAACATAGCTCCACATGAACTCGAACTTCTTGAACAGCTTTCTGTCCATGAACTTCTCGGTGATGTTGTTGATGTCGATCTGCAGTTTTTCGTACTTGTCGAATTCGTAGAAAGCAAAACCTTCCTTGCGGTTCTCATCGCGATGCTCGACCACCTTATTGATAAGCTCCACGGCAGGGTTGTCGCGGTTCTTGTAGCGACCTTTCTTGGCCTCAACGGTCACCTCCTCCAATTTTATCTGCTTGGGTTCAAGCGCGAAGTCGATGGTCTGAGACGTTCCTTGAACCACCGCCTTTTCCATCACTTCGTAACCCATGAAAGAGGCTTGAAGCACATCGGAACCCCATTTGGTATCCAGTTGATATTTGCCGTTGAAATCGGTGGTGGTGCCAACGTTCTTACCCAAGAAGGCCACGTTTACGAACGGTAGCGGTTCGCCCGTTTGGGCATCGGTAATGGTGCCTTTCACCTTGGTCTTTTCCTGACCGTGGGCCATACCGAAAACAAGCAACAGCAGAACAGAAAGGGAATATCGGAGGTAGGTCATTTAATGGCTTGCCCTTCTGTCATCAGTCCTCAAATATCGGAATTCGAACCTTTTCCGTTGCGCAACACCAAAGCCGATACCCAAATGCTCACTTCGTAAAGTGCCATCAATGGGAAGAAAACAAGTATCTGGCTCGATACATCGGGCGGTGTGATGATGGCTGCCACAATGAGCGTTCCGACCACCGCATGTCTGCGATACTGGCGCAACGAATCGGGCGTTACAACCCCCACTTTGGTGAGAAAATACATGAGAATGGGAAGTTCGAAAACCACACCGCTGGCCAGCGTGAGCGTGGCAAGTGTGGAGAAATAACTGTTCAGGTCGATCTGATTTCGCACCAGTTCGGACACCTGATAACTGCCCAGAAAGTTGATGGAAAGCGGTGCAATGATGTAGTATCCGAACAGGATTCCGATGATGAAAAGGGCTGAGGTGTAGAACACCATGCCTGTGGCATACTGCCGCTCTTTGCTGTAGAGCCCAGGTTTGATGAATCTCCAAATTTCCCAAACGATGTATGGGAACGCCACCACAAAACCTGCAATGATGGATACCACGATGTGCGTAGTGAACTGCCCCGCCATTGAAATGTTGATGAGGTCGAACGGAATTTCGCGGATGCACAGCAGATCCGAAAGACCGAATTTCTCTGAAAGTTGACAGAGCATGCGGTAGGTCCAGAACTCACCTTTCTTCGGACCAAGCAGCACCGTATCGAAAATGAAATCCTTGGCGATGAATGCCACCACCGCAAAAATGAAAATGGCCGAAACGGCCCGCACCAAATGCCAACGGAGCACTTCGAGATGTTCTAGAAACGACATCTCGCCAGCTTCCGTCACATCATCCTCTCCGATCTCATCGTTCATGGCGCGCAAAGGTAACAGAACCGAACCGAGCAATACGATCGCTTCTTCCTAATTTGCAGCGTTCATTACCCGAGATGAAAAACGCAGCCCCAGCATCCATATTCATTGTTGCCATGCTGTTGTTCATGGCCGTGGTCGGATTCACCTTCCGTGAAGTGGATGTCGCGGTCATATTTTCTCAGATGGGTCTGGTGAAATTGGCTTCATTGTTTTCCATCGGGCTGGCGTTTCATGTTTCGTTCGGAGTCATCATGTGGGTAGGTTTTGCGCTGCACTACAAAATGCGGCTTCCGGCCAAAGAGATGGTACAGTTGCCCATGATGATGCATCTGTTCCTTTACCTAATGCCCATGAAGGGCGGCATGCTCTTTCAGGTTTTCTACACCAGGCATCGGTATGGTTTGGATATGAGCAAAGGATTTTCACTGGGGCTGACGGTGTTCCTTGCCAGTTTGTTGCTCACCGTTGTACTCGGGTTAGCGCTGACCTATATCATTCCAGTCAATTCAATGGAACTACGCACCATGCTTTGGGCCATGGGCGCAAGTGTTGTCGGTGGCGCCATCGTGATGCAATTACTGCCTGCAAACGTAACGGGTAAAAGCGGTCTCGTGTGGAAACTGACCGACTTTTTGGTGAACGTGCGCAAACAATTGGCCGACCAATTGAAGAATGGACGTCTGTTCGTGGCATTGATGTTCACAACTGCCATTTCGGTATTGGTGCAGGCCGTTTGGTTCTGGAAAACGGCTTCGGCTCTCGGCATACAAAGCCAACTGCTTCCCGTGTTGTTGGTGGTGCTCATTCTTCGCGTCATTCTGCTCATTCGGATATTGCCGGGCAACTTGGGAGTGCAGGAAGTGATGATCGGGGCGGTATTTGCCGCTGCCGGTTTCCAAATGCAGGAAGGACTACTGATCGGAGTTGTAACGCGGCTGATCTCCGTCTTCTGGGCGGCCACCATCGGACTTGCAGGCCTATATTCGAACCTGCGTTATTTCAGTTCCGATTCCATTTCGGGACTTATCAGAAAAGTGGCAGGAAACGATAAATGAAACTGAACGTGACGAACCGATTTCTAGCCTTGGCGGCAGGGCTTCTGTTCGGTCTTGTATTGGTTTACGCCAACCATTTCGACAACAGTTTTCATTTTGATGACAGTCACACCATCCTGAGCAACAGCTACATCCGCGATATTGGAAACGTACCGCTGTTCTTCACAGATGCGCGAACCTCCAGCACCCTGCCGCCCAATCAGGCATATAGGCCCATGGTGACGACACTCAACGCCATTGATGTTTGGATCGATGATTCGATACGGCCCGAAATTTTCCACAGGCACATCTTTTTGGAGTTCGTTCTGTTGCTGATCTGCATTTACGTTCTGCTACTGAAGGTTTTCGAAAAGGCTGATGGAGCCAAGCATCACTACGTGGCCCTATTGGGAACCGCCTTTTTCGCATTTCATGCCGCCACGGCTGAAACCATCAACTATATCATTGCGCGTTCCGATGGTTTTAGCACGCTGATGATCGTGTTGGGATTTCTGCTTTATGTATCCAATTCCGGCTGGAAGAAACTCGTGGGACTCCTGCCCTTCATTATCGGTTGCTTGACCAAACCCACGGGGCTGATGCTGGCTCCGTTGATTCTGACCTACGAGACGTTGCTTGGTGAGCATTCGCCTTTCAGCCAACCTGGAAAAAGTTGGTTGAATGGGTTGAAATGGAGCGTTCCGTATTTCCTGGTCGGGCTGGGACTTTACCTTTTCACGCAATCGATGGCATCGCCCACGTGGGTGAGAAACACGGTCGTCTCACCAATTGAATATCTGAATACGCAGATTTACGTCATTGCGCTCTACATCAAAACGTTCCTTCTACCGAACCGTCTTTCTTCCGACCCCGATATTGAGTTGATCCGCGAATTTTTCGACCCAAGGATTCTGATCGGTGCAACAGTCATTATCGCTTTGCTTTCGATGGCACTGTTCACTGCCAGAAAACGTGTTTCAGCCCCGATCTCTTTCGGAATCCTGTGGTTTTTCATCGCGCTCATTCCAAGTTCGAGCGTTGTTCCGTTGGCCGACATGATGAATCACCATCGCACCTTCTTCCCTTATATCGGATTGGTGATGGCTGCCAGTTGGGCCACATTACTTGCATTCCGTTGGGCAACTGAAAAACGGCAGTCGCCAGTTTTGGGCAACAGCATTTTGGCCGTTGCGACCATTTTCATTGCAGCAAATGCCTATGGCACGAACCAGCGCAACAAGGTTTGGCACGATGAGGAATCGCTTTGGCGTGATGTGGCAGAGAAAAGTCCGAAGAACGGACGTGGGCTGATGGCTTACGGAATGGTCCTTTTCATGAACAATGAGCCCGAAAAAGCACTATCGTATCTGGAAAAAGCCTCCAGAACCAGCTTCGGAACACATGCCTATTTGATTTCGAATCTGGCAAAATGCCACGCCAAATTGGGGCACGACTCCATCGCGAAGCAATATTTCGAACTCAGCCTTACGGATGCCGACCACTTTCCGGAGTGCTACTTCCACTACGCTGTTTGGCTTGCCGAACGTGGGAATCTATTGGCCTCACACGAACAACTTTCGCATCTATTGAAGATCGCGCCTTCGCACCAGGATGGACTGGCAGCCATGAAAAAATTGGAAACCGAAATTGCGCGAAGGCAAGAGTTGAGGAGACGTTTGGAGGCTTCGGAAAAATATGTTCAGTTAAGTTTGCAACTGTACAGCATGAAGCGGTTTGAAGAGTGCATTGCGCATTGCCAGAAGGCCATTGAACTTTGGCCGAACAATGCTGACGCGTACAATAACATGTGTTCGGCATACAATAATCTGAAGCAGTACGACAAGGCCATTGCCGCTTGCGAAATGGCCATTTCCATAAAACCCGATCATGATCGGGCCACCAACAACCTCAATTGGGCAAAACATCATTGGAAAAAATGAAGTTGAATTCGAATAAGTCCGTGGCTCTGCTTGCCACCGTATTTGTAGCGCTGCTTACAGCCGTGTATTGGAATCATTTCGACAACGCATTCCACTTTGACGATAGCCACACCATTGTCAACAACGGTTTCATTACCGACATCAACAACATTCCACTGTTTTTCACGGATGCGAAAACCACCAGCAGCCTGCCCACCAACCAAGCCTACCGTCCGGTTGTCACTTCGTTGAATGCCATCGACTATTGGCTGGCCGGCTCATTGAAACCAGAGGTTTTTCATTGGCACATCTATTTGGAATTTGTGCTGCTTCTGGTTCTGCTTTACTTCTTTTTCCTGAAAACATTCCGCCTTGTAGATGGCAAAGAACACAGATTGGTGGCCCTTCTGGGAACCTCCTTTTTCGCGTTCCACACGCCAACTGCAGAAACCATCAATTACATCATTTCGCGGTCTGATGGCTTTTCAACCTTGATGGTATTGGCAGGAACACTCATCTATATGTCCAACTCCGGTTGGAAAAAACAACTTGGCATTCTGCCGTTCATCATTGGCAGTCTTGCCAAACCAACCACGCTGATGCTGGCACCGATACTCTTTGCATTCGATCTTCTCATGGAAAACCCATCGGCTTTGGTACCAAAGGAGAATTTCAAATCGAAGCGACTTATTTCAATCGTAAAGAAAACGGCACTTTACTTCGTGGTCGGTGCCGTGATGTACAAGTTCACGCGTGGCATGTTCTCACCAACTTGGGTGCCCAGCAACGTTTCGGCTGCAGATTACCTGAACACGCAACCTTATGTGATGTGGATCTACGTGAAAACGTTCTTCTTCCCCGTTTCGCTTACCGCTGATACCGATCTGGAATTGATTAAGAAATGGTCCGATCCACGGGTTTTAGGCGGATCGTTCGTAATTGGATTGATGCTTGCCTCGGCATACGTTGCGGCTCGAAAGCGACAAACACTTCCCATTTCGTTCGGTATTCTTTGGTTCTTCATTGCCTTGATTCCAAGTTCATCCATTGTTCCGCTTGCCGAACCTTTGAACCACCACCGTACGTTCTTTCCATACATTGGGCTGGTGATGGCGCTTTCTTGGGGCGTTTATCTCCTTTTCGAAAAGCTGACGAAGGGTCATCCATCCCAAAACGCTAAAGCGGTACTAGCAACCCTCGTTCTATTGGTTCTGGGAGCCAACGCCTACGGCACTTACCAGCGCAACGAGGTTTGGGACAATGACGAATCGTTGTGGTATGACGTGACCATCCGCAGCCCGAAAAATGGCCGCGGACTGATGAATTACGGCCTCACCGAAATGAAAAAAGGAAACCTCGAATCGGCCATCAGCTATTTCGAGTTGGCAACGCACACAGGCTACGGCCGCCATCCTTATTTATATATCAACCTTGGTATTGCTAAAAACTCATTGGCCACACAACGCAAAGACCCGGCTTTGAAACAGGAAGCCGAGCGTTACTTACGTGAAGCTGCTCGCATCGGCTACAATTACCCCGAATGCCACTATCATTTGGGCAATTGGCTGGCAGCAAACGGAAAGGTTGATGAAGCCATGGGCGAATTGAACAAGGCGTTGGAACAAAGCCCGGGGCACACACAGGCCAAAATGCTGTTAGAGGCGCTGAGTCGACCCGCAGCCGAAGGGCTGAAAGTGGCAGAAGAATCTGCCGCACAGCTAAACACTCCGGAAGCATATCTTGAACTGAGCCTTAAATACTACAACAACGGACAATACGAGAATTGCATTAAGGCATGTGAAATGGCGTTGAAGCTGCGACCCAACTACGCGGAAGCATACAATAACGTATGTACGGCTTACAACAAGTTAAGGCAGTTTGACAAGGCCATTGTGGCGTGCGAGATAGCATTGAGCATCAGCCCGAATTACGCCTTGGCCAAGGGCAATTTGGAATGGGCCAGATCACAGAAAGGTCAATAATTGTAGAAGGAAGCCTCTTCGGCACAAAGCCGCTCAAAGGCTGTTTTATGCTTGGAATCCCATTCAGCGTATTTCGGGAACGTGTATCGTGGAGTGGAGTTGAAAACCTGACCGATCTCACGATTCCAATCATCGCGGTCCATTTGCAAACTCAAATACGTGAGCACCTGTTCATCGAACAGCTCAAAATCTTTTCGCAGATCTTCGAATCGAATGGTGTGAGGCACGTTTTCACGCAAGAAACGGTTATCGGCCGCCCATAGCCAACACAACCGTTCAAAACGGTCCATCTTGAGCCAACGCTCAGTCATCGGATCATCCTTCGGTGGAAAAATGACCGATCCCATCGGGTCTTTGCGATCGAACAATTCCCGCGACATCAACGAACGGATCACATTCTTCGGGTCGCGAACGATGTGAAATTGCACGGCCTCTGGTTTCAACCGTTTCAAGGCCACCGCATGCCTTCTCAGAAACGGGTTGATTTCGCCATAAACCTGAAACGAATGCCCATGCATCCGATAGTAGATCTCTGCCGATCGGTACTCGCGCACGTACCGCAATGCTTCTTCGTGTGAATGCATGGCCTTTGCGTAAAACCAATAGTCGTTTACGTTGGCCTCGTGCATAACGATGGCGTTATTGGCGTGTCGGTTCAGAAAATCGGCCAAGAAAGTTGTTCCGCTTCTGAACATTCCGAAACCGAAAAAGAACCGATGTTGGTCATACCAATCGGCAATTGTGGCAGCGTCCTTCAGAGCCTTATCAGCTATGTATGTGAAATGAGATTCGGCCTTGGTGCGCAATGCAGTTCGTGCCACGAAGTTGAAACCCGGTATGTAAATGTCGTTGTGCCGATAGAGGTCCATCAGCCGTGTGTAGAACCGCTTTTCGACCTGTGGATTACCGTCACTCATTCACGCTGTCTTTGCGTATCTGCGAAAGTTGCTCGGCAATGAGCCCTAAAAAGAAGAACAGTACACCCGTGGTGAATCCGAGCATTGCCCCTGTGCTTACCCCACGACCACGCAGCGCGATGGGAACACCCCAAACAAGTGCCAATGCAATGCTTGCAATAGCAATCGGAAAAAACACCCGCATCGGGTTGAACAGCACTACAATGTTCAGAATCTCCTTCACCGTATCGATGGCCGTCATGGTGCTGATGGTGCTGACGCCTGCTGTCCGTGGTCTGATGTTTATCGGCTCTTCCAAAACCAAATGCCGCTGACTGATGAATACCATCGCAATAATGTCGCTGTACGCCATATGATCCGGGCAAAGTCGGATATACCTTTTTGCCAACTCGGCATCGTAGATCTTCATGCCCGAGTTGATGTCTTGGATATGAATGGGCAGCAGCAACTTGGCAAACCATCTGATAAGTCGCTTGCCGATACCTCTATATACGGAAGCATCCTTATGCGCTACGCGGCTGCCAACGATCATATCGGCATCGCGTTCCACAATGAGTTGGTGCAACTTGACCACATCATTCAGATCGTGCTGACCATCAGCATCAATGGTGATGACATACTTGGTTGAGGCGTTTCGAACCCCGGTTTTGATGGCACCACCGTAACCGCGGTTCACCTTATGGCTATAGAACTTGAAATCAGGATCTGATGAAAAACCTCTCAGTAATTCCAATGTTGTATCCTTCGAACCATCATTGACCACAATGAGTTTGAAGGCATGTTCGCGGCAGAAAGCCAGAAGTTGCGGCATCAGTTCGTGGAGTGAATCCTGCTCGTTGTATGCTGGAATGACGATGGTAAGGTCTGACATCAGTGGCTTCATACTTTATTCGAACGTTTTGGTTCCAACACAAAAATGTTGACCACGTTGCAATAATTGTAAAAGTACCCGTTGATGTGCCGTTCGACTAAAATTTGAATGGATTTATTATTCACATTTGCGCGCCCAAAAAAAGGCTGTTTGTCGGGTAAATTCGACCCTTCGAATAAAAACTTAAAATTTAAGGTCTAGGATATTTGGCAAATGCCTTATCTTTAAAAGACATAAGGATAAAGATCAGTAATGGAAGTAGAAGTAGGAACAGACCTTCATTTAGCACTCAAGAAATACTTCGGGTTCGATGGTTTCAAAGGTGAGCAGGAGGCAATTATTCGTAGTGTATTGGAAGGCAAGGATACGTTTGTGATCATGCCGACCGGAGGTGGCAAATCGTTGTGCTACCAGTTACCGGCACTTTTATCGGAAGGCACCGCCATTGTGGTGTCTCCACTTATTGCCTTGATGAAGAATCAGGTTGACTCGATCAGAAGTTTCGGTTCTGATACGGGCGTTGCGCATTTCTTGAATTCATCGCTTACCAAAGGTGAAGCAGACCGGGTGAAGACCGACATCAGCAAGGGAGTGACCAAGCTGCTTTATGTGGCTCCCGAATCATTGAACAAACAGGAGAACATCGATTTCTTCAAAGGGGTGAACATCTCGTTTGTGGCTATTGATGAAGCACACTGTATATCAGAATGGGGACACGATTTCCGTCCTGAGTATCGCAGATTGCGTCCAATGATCGAGGCAATTGGGCACGTGCCCATCATGGCATTGACCGCCACTGCAACGCCAAAGGTGCAACAAGACATTCAGAAGAACCTTGGCATGACAAACGCCAACGTGTTCAAGTCATCTTTCAACCGGGCCAATCTGTACTACGAGATCCGTCCGAAAACGAAGAACGTTTTCAAGGACATGATCCGTTTCATCAAACAGCATGATGGCAAATCGGGCATCATCTATTGTTTGAGTCGTAAGAAGGTTGAGGAATTGTCTGAAATGCTAGTGGTGAACGGCATCAAAGCACTTCCGTACCACGCAGGGCTTGACGCAGCCTCACGCGCCAAGCATCAGGACATGTTCCTGATGGAAGATGTGGACGTGATTGTTGCAACCATCGCTTTCGGAATGGGAATAGACAAGCCGGACGTTCGTTTCGTGATCCACCACGATATTCCAAAAAGCTTGGAAGGATATTATCAGGAAACCGGCCGTGCAGGCCGTGATGGTGGCGAAGGACAGTGCATCGCCTTTTACAGCTACGATGACATTTCCAAGCTTGAAAAATTCATGCAGGGCAAGCCCATCTCCGAACAGGAAATCGGCAAGCAATTGCTCACAGAAGTAGTTTCATACGTAGAAACTTCGGTGTGTCGCAGGAAATTTATTCTGCATTATTTTGGCGAACAGTTCGATGAGCGTGCCTGCGATGAGAATTGCGACAATTGCAGGCATCCGAAAAAGAAGGAAGAGGCGAAGGAAGAACTCGGAATGCTCCTCGAAACCGTGCTTGAGATCAAGGAGAAGTTCAAGGCGAAACACCTGATGAATATTGTGATGGGTGTAACTTCTTCGAACATCAAATCATATAAGCACGACACGCTTAGCGTCTTTGGCGAAGGAGCGGGTAAAGGAGAATTGTACTGGAATTCGTTGATCAGACAGGCCATTATCAACGCATATCTGGCAAAAGACATAGAAAATTATGGCCTGCTTAAAGTAACCGAAAAAGGACACGAGTTCTTAAAAAAACCGTCTTCGTTCATGATGACCAACGATCACGATTTTGAGGCAGCAGCTGAGGAGGAGGAATCAGGTTCTAACGGCCCGATGAAGGGCGGTGGCAGCAGTTCTGCAGATGATGTTCTGCTGAAAATGCTGAAGGATCTCAGAAAGGACATCTCCAAAGAGGAGGGACTACCTCCGTTCGTCATCTTCCAAGACCCCTCTTTGGAAGACATGGCCTTCCGCTATCCGATAACCATGGACGAGCTGAAGGAAATTACCGGAGTAGGAGCAGGAAAAGCCAAAAAGTATGGCGAACCGTTCTTGGAACTCATCCGTGAGTATGTAGAGGAGAACGAGATCGAGCGCGAGCAGGACATGGTGGTAAAAACCGTGGCCAAAAAGTCGAACAACAAGGTTTACGTTATCCAAAGCATTGACCGGAAGATCGACCTGTGCGATATTGCCGAGAACAAAGGAATGACCATGGACGAACTCATCACTGAGATTGAAATGATCATGGCCTCTGGCACCAAGGTCAACATCAATTACTTCATTGATGAGGTTATTGATGAAGACAAGCAGGATGAAGTATACGAATACTTCCAAACTGCTAAGACAGACAGTGTTGCTGATGCCTTGAAATCGCTTGGTGAGGATGAATATACTGAAGAGGAAATCAGATTGATGCGAATCAAATTCATCTCAGAGTTCGGTCACTGATCGTTGACAGATAGAACGTTTCGAAAAAGGATGGCAAATGCCATCCTTTTTCTTTTGCACCATTCGTATTTGATAGCTTTGCAATCGATGGGAATCGTTGAAACCAGAAAGAAACAGAGCCGCTTCCGAAGCTTCCTTAAAGCATCCATTTTCTTCACCTACTTGGTGATACTCGCTGGAGGTTTGGTCAGAATGACCGGGTCTGGAATGGGATGCCCTGATTGGCCCAAGTGTTTCGGCAACTACATTCCACCTACTGACATTTCTGAATTGCCGGAAGGTTACGAGCAACATTACATTGAAGTGCGAAAGGCCAAAAACCTGAAGCTGGCCACAATGATCCGCCCGCTAGGTTTCGAAGAATTGGCAGACCGCATCACAAATGACCCAAGCATCTACGAAGAAACATCGTTTGTGTGGCAACGAACATGGACCGAGTATCTGAACCGATTAGCGGGTGCAACTTTGGGAATCGTCCTTCTCCTTTCTTTCGCGTTCTCGCTGCTTTATTGGCGAAAAAGGAAGTTCATTCCGTTGTTGGTTCTGGGAATCATCATCGTTACGGGATTTCAAGGTTGGATGGGATCCGTTGTTGTTTCAACCAACCTGCTGCCAGGAGTTCTTACAGTTCACATGCTGCTTGCATTCATACTCATTTACGGGTTAGTGTACGTTTATGTGAAAACTGCACCTGGCAAACGCGCTCCCTCGAGTTCCAACAACACCAACACCTTACGCTATGCGTTAGGATTGCTGTTGGCGCTTACTGTGATTCAGGTGCTGCTTGGCACGCAGGTCCGGCAGCAGATCGATGTCATTGCCAAGGGATTCGACTTTATGGAACGCGGAATGTGGATCGATCAGTTGAACTGGAAATTCAAAGTGCACAGGTCTTTCAGCATACTTCTACTGATCGGAAATGGTTGGCTCATCTTTCAAGTTCTCAAGTATCTGCACCATTATTTTGCCTTGTATCGAGCGGCAATTTATCTGGGTGCTTTCCTTGCTGTTGAATTGCTGACAGGTGTTGTCATGGCATATTTGAACGTGCCACGTTGGTCGCAACCGTTACACCTTCTCTTTTCCTGTCTGATATTCGGAGCTCAGGTATATATGTTTGTTGCTTTGGGACGCAAAACGCGCATCCAAACTGTGTCTATGATCGCCAATTGAAGGTTTCGATCATTCGCATCACATCCTCTTCCAAAAATTCGATAACAGGTGCAAGCGAGTCGTTGCTGGGCGATACGTTGAAATACAGCGCGGCCCGCAGGAAATGATCGGTGCTGTCGGTAATATGGAATTGCAACGGAGATGCCGCCTCGTTGCCTTCCACCAGATAGAGTGTTCCGAAAACCCGATCTTCTGGTCTCAAGATCAGATTCTCCTCAATATCGGTAGCCTTGCTTATGTGCTTGTTGGTAAGCGTTCTTGATTCCTCCAAAAACTCCTTCAAGTTGCCATCGATGTGCTTATAGCTGCAATGGAGCTTGGCCTTGAACTGCGGATATTCGATATTGAACCAACATGGCTCGGA
>Ga0172373_10001827_pt1 | contig 33764 bp, 21 predicted proteins | sample Lak10m_2_FD_114546 | JGI IMG/M metagenome (GOLD analysis project Ga0172373, IMG submission 114546) | Freshwater microbial communities from Kabuno Bay, South-Kivu, Congo - kab_092012_10m | ecosystem: Environmental > Aquatic > Freshwater > Lake | place: Democratic Republic of the Congo...
GGATGTTTTCGGATGTAGGTGGGACGACCATGTTTCATTACAAAATCACCTATATGCGGCTACTTATTGATTTTTAAAGGCTATTTTCTTAAGTTGGCGCGTATGGGCATGTTGCCCCGTCCGCAAGGTTTCGCGCCGGCTAAACGCAACGAGCAAATTACGTTACTGGCCTATTTTCAAAGCCAGGAAGGCCGGGCTGCCGCGGCGCTGTATCAGCACAGCGACCGATTTGCCGACCGGCAGGTCTTTGACGATCTTATCAAAATCATCCGTGCCATGAATAACATGGTTTTGTATACGCAAGATCACATCGCCGCGTTGTATGCCCGCATCTTTACCCGCGCCTTTGGAAATGTCCTGGACCAGTACGCCGCCATGCGGCAATTGTAACGATTCCCTCTGCTCGTCGGTCAGCTCCGTCACCTTGATAGCCAACTTATTGGCGGGTTTAAGGTCTGTTTTTGCCGCGGCCAGTTTTTCATCCTGTTCAGGCAACAGGCCAATCTTGAAGTTTATCGTCTTGTTTTCACCCTGCCTGATGATTTTCACCGTAGCGTCGTCATTGATCGGCGTCATGCCGACCATAGGCGGTAAATCGCCTGACCTTTCGATAGCCTGGCCGTTGAATTCGGTAATAATATCGCCAATCTGCAGCTCCGCTTTCTCTGCGGGACTACCCGGTACGACCTTGGAGACCAGCGCACCCTGAGGTTTTTTCATGCCGAATGATTCCGCCAGTTCCCGCGTCACATCCTGGATTTGTACGCCCAGCCAGCCATGTGCGGCTTTACCGTGGGCCTTGATCTGGTCGACCACATTCATCGCGACATCCATTGGAATAGCGAACGAGAGCCCCATAAAACCGCCGGTGCGACTGTAAATCTGCGAATTAATACCAACGACCTTGCCGTCCATGTTAAACAGCGGCCCGCCTGAATTGCCCGGATTAATCGCGACATCGGTTTGTATGAACGGTACATAATTGCCGCCCGGCAGGCTGCGGCCTTTCGCGCTGACGATGCCCGCCGTTACCGATTGCTCGAAGCCGAACGGCGAACCGATGGCCAATACCCATTCGCCAACCTGCAATTGCTGTGGCGAGCCAATCGTCACGGTGGGCAAATGCGTCGCCTCGACCTTTAACAAGGCAATATCGGTACGCGCATCGGAACCGATCAGCTTGGCGACTAATTCCCGCCGGTCGGTCAACCTGACAATAATTTCATCGGCGTCTTTGACCACATGATGATTGGTTAAAACGTAGCCGTCCTCTGACACGATAAAGCCCGAGCCTAGTGACTGCGTATCGCCGGAACCGAACTCATCGTCGCCACCGCCTCCGTCCGGGTTATTGTAAAAATGCTTGAACAACTCTTCCATTTCAGGCGGGATGCCTTCGGGCAACTGCGGCTCCTTAAGCGACTCGTCAGGTTCGGCTTTTGCCTTTTGTGTCGTGCTGATATTAACCACCGCCGTGCCGTTGGTTTTTACCATTTCGGTAAAGTCAGGCAATTGCGCATAAGCATTTTGATACAACAAGGCCAGCAGGAAAACACAGCAACTCAGCTTTTTGAGCATAAAATATCCTTAAAAAAATAATAAAACTATGGGCTTACGGATGGGTGACGCCGGTGACGCAGCCGGCTCAGTCGCCGGTTTCTCGAAGCATGACGCCTTCAGCGATTAACTTGACCGTTTCCGCAGGGACTTCGCCCATGACGGTGAGTTCAAATTTGCCTAATGTCCGGCTATAAAAATTGACCGCACCGACAGATTGAATGCTTTTTGAACCATTGGTTTCTGCTTGAATGACATTGTTTTTATGCTCCATATAAACAGAAACCGATGCCAGCCCGTCACTGAGCAGCAGATGGTCAACAGGCTGCCCGGAATTATGCATGGGCCTGCGGGTAAAAAATATTTCCTTAAAGCCTTGCGGAAGCCGGGATGCTATAAATCCCGCCTGATTGGAAGATTGCGCCTGGAGTTTGTAAATAGCCTGCACCGGGTTGTTGGCGTCCGCTTTTCTAACATCAATAAAGGGGAGCTTGTCAGTTACTTCCAGTTCGGTGAAGACCAGTTGCTCGAGCCCTTTATCTAAAAAAGCGCCATCCAAAAGATCATAAACAACGACTTTAAGCGGTAAAAAATGTTGCTTGCTTAACCAAAGCTTTCTTGCATACCTTAAATTGTCCTTCGGGCTTATCGCTATCACATAAGCCGGCAACATCGCGATATTTTCTTCACCCACCACATCAATGTTGTAAATAGCATCCAGTTCATCGAGGTTTTTGGGCAGGTCAACCAGGAACGACCGCTCAAAAGGCCGGTGATCGACGACAAGCTGTTGCGTCGCCTTATATAGGCAACTGACTTTACCGGCATCCCTGATCACTTCCCGCAATGGGGAATTTAATGACAGCAGGCGCTCCTGCTCGACCCCGTTATCGGCGGCATGGAAATATTTCATCGGTTCCAGCTTGCCGTTTCTGAGAAAAGCGACCGTGCCCAGGTAATTCAAGCTTTGCATGGCCTGGGTCATTTTCAGCAAGAGTTGTTTACCCGATTGAGCCTCGACGGATTCAGGGCGAGATATTCCAGAATCTTTCCCTAGAACCTTGCCGGCCGATAAGATGCCTGTTAATGAGAAAAGCAGGACAAGAAAAAAGCACTTGATCACGATCATTTTTGGCGGTAAGCCGTCACCCGGCCCAATGGGGCAAGATCAGCCTCGCCATTGGCATATACACTGCTATTGTGAGCCTGAAGATAGTCATTGATACGTTTGTTGAGTGGGTATTGCGCCCCGGCCTGCGCAGACTGGTGCGCGTAAATGGCGGGTTTTGGCGCCGACCCTGACTGTTGCTGGGCGACCTGCAACGCCGGTGGCCGGTTTATGCGTCCAGTGGGGTCATTGACGCCGCGTGCGGCAAGCACGGCAATAACGGCAACCGATGCGGCCAACGCCAGAATTTTATTGCGGGAAATAGCCGCCGGCTTATTACGTCCAGGCAATAAATGAAAGGCTTCCTGTTGAATTTGTGCAGATATTTTTGCTGAAAAATCGGCATTGACGGTTAAAAACTCATGGGTCTTTAGCGCGTGGCTTATCGTTTCGTAACGATTTCGGGTGTTTGCTATGTCAGCATCCCATTGCATTTTTTGCAATAAATCCAACGCGTCGTCGTAATCCAGATCATCATCAAGAAATTGGGAAATTTTTTGATTTAACGCTTTATTCATCGAAAATCACCGTGTTCGAGCAAGGGGTTTAATTTACTATCAATGGCCTCACGCGCCCTGAAAATGCGCGATCGTACCGTTCCAACCGGGCAATCCATTGCTTCGGCAATTTCTTCATAACTCATGCCTTCAAATTCACGCAGCATAATGGCCATGCGCATTTCTTCGGGCAACGAATCGATCGCCGATTTAATTGTGTCAACTATGTCTTGATTGAGCAGCAGTCTTTCGGGAGTTTCCATGCCCTGCAGTTGCGGGGCATTTTCAAAGACTTCCGCATCCTGTATATCCACCTCGTAATTGGAGTTTCTTCTTGAACGGGATACCAGATAGTTTTTTGCTGTATTGATCGCAATGCGATATAGCCAGGTGTAAAAAGCAGAGTCGCCCCTGAAACTGCCCAGCGCCCGGTAGGCTTTAATGAAAGCTTCCTGGGCGACATCCTGGGCTTCGCTGGGATCTTTGAGGTAACGATTAACCAACTGAATAATCTTATGCTGGTATTTAAGCACCAACAGGTCATAAGCCTTCTTATCGCCCTGTTGCACGCGCAACACCAGCTCTTCATCTAGTTGTTCGCTAGTCCTGGTTTGACTGTTCACTACTGCTCTTTAATGGTGGGGTAGACAGGATTAAACGGGATAAGTTCTTTTGTTACAGAATTGTGTTATCGTTTTAAAAAGCGGTATTATCGCCAATCTATGATAACTAAGCCACCATCGTGTGTGCTAAATAAAACCTTTTGTCTTCCCTCTATGCCTTATTCAAAAAATTATGACCTTCTTATCATCGGCAGTGGCGGCGCCGGCCTGAGTTTAGCACTTAATATGCCGGCTTCGGTGCGGGTTGCCGTATTATCGAAATTCGCACTCACCGCCGGCAGCACCTATTATGCCCAAGGCGGCATATCCGCCGTTTTTGATGCCGAAGATTCGATTGAATCCCATATAGAGGATACGCTGGATGCCGGCGCCGGCTTGTGTAATCCCGACATTGTCAGGCTTACCGTAACGCAGGGCAAAAGTTCAATAGAATGGTTGCGGCAACAAGGCGTCGCTTTTACCGAAGAGCAAACGGCAACGGGAGAAAAAATACTGCACCTTAACCGGGAGGGCGGGCATTCGCACCGCCGCATCGTGCACACCGCCGACGCCACGGGCAAAGCTGTTTCATTATCGCTCATCGACCGCGCCCGCGAACATGCCAATATCGAATTACTCGAACATCATAACGTTATCGAGCTAATCACTACGCCAACGGCAAATCATGCAGGCAAGAAAATTATCGGCGCGTATGTGCTCGATTCGCAACGGCAAAAAGTCAAGACGATGACCTCAAAAGTGGTCGTGCTGGCTACCGGCGGGGCCAGCAAGGTTTATCTTTACAGCACCAACCCGCAAAGTGCGACAGGCGACGGCATTGCCTTGGCATGGCGCGCGGGCTGCCGTATCAGCAATATGGAATTCATGCAGTTCCACCCGACCTGCCTGTATCATCCGAAGGCGCAGTCTTTTTTGATCAGCGAAGCGGTAAGAGGCGAAGGCGGCAAGTTAATCCTGCCGGACGGCTCGCCGTTTATGCAGGATTTTGATTCGCGCGCCGAATTGGCCCCGCGCGATATAGTCGCGAGGGCGATAGACCACGAAATCAAAAAGCGCGGCATAGACTGTGTTTACCTCGACATCAGCCATAAGCCGGAAGCCTTCATCCTTGAACACTTTCCTACGATCCATAGAAAATGCCTTAAATTCGGTATCGATATCACCAAACAGCCGATTCCTGTCGTGCCGTCCGCGCATTACACCTGCGGCGGTGTTTTGACCGACAGCTATGCGCGCACCGATATTGCCAACCTGTATGCGATAGGCGAAGTGGCTAGCACCGGCTTGCACGGCGCTAATCGCATGGCCAGCAATTCATTGCTCGAATGCCTGGTGTTTGCCGAGCGCGCCGGGATTGATATTTTGCAGAAGCTCCCGGCGATTGCAGCGCCGCCGGAGGTGCCGGAATGGGATGACTCGCAGGTCAGCGACTCGGATGAGGAGGTCGTTGTTTCGCACAACTGGGACGAATTACGCCACTTTATGTGGGACTATGTCGGCATTGTAAGAACCGATAAACGCCTGCATCGCGCAATGAGCCGCGTGGAATTGCTGAAAAGCGAAATTGCCGAATACTACAGTAATTTCCGCGTGACCAGCGATTTGCTGGAATTGCGCAACCTCGTTATTGTTGCCGAATTAATTATTCGCTGCGCCCAGCAGCGCAAGGAAAGCAGGGGCTTGCATTACACGCTGGATTACCCGGATGTCGATAACAGCAAACCGCCGAAAAATACTATATTGATCCCATGACGGGCGGTTATCAGGAAGGTAACTATTCAGGGTCTTGCCCTACAGCAAGGGGCTGAATAACTACTCAGAAAGAAAAGAAGACAAGCGCATAGACTATGCCTATAGCCATCGCCACGAACTTGATTTTATTGATGATCGTCAGGTTTTGCCAGTATAGGCGGGTGCGCGTCTTATGCCATAAGCAGGCGGCCAGCAGGTTTTCCTTCATTCGCTTATAAAGCCTGGGTATGAGCCGGCACAGGCGATAGAACACGAACAGGACAATAGACATGAGGATATAGAAAACGATAATCTGGGTGTCATGCAGATCAGTCTCGAAAAGAAATTCGATGATATGGTCAAGGGCGGACTCTGTCCCCTCGAACAAAATATCAAGGAGTTCAACAAACAACTCCCATAAGATATGGAGCAGCTCAAATAATAAACCGATGACCTCGCCAGGCATGACGATAATAATGAAAATGCCGATAGCAGCCAGTCCCTTGACAAGTCTTCGATAAATCAGTGAATTCATTCGTAGTCCGCTAATTAAAAGTATTCAGCTCACGGTGTACACGGCCCGAGTATAGTCGATATGCTATAGCCTGTACATTTCATCACATTCACATCCGGCGGCTCAAGCCGCCCATAGCCTCGCATTCCTGAACATCCGCATCCACGCGCCATAATCATCCCAATTATCGGGATGCCAAGAGTTTTGCAAGGTCCTGAAGCAACGTTCAGGATGCGGCATCATGATCGTCACACGCCCGTCCGCCGTCGTCAGGCCGGTAATACCGCGCGGCGAGCCGTTGGGATTGGCGGGGAACGCCGTGGTTTTGGCGCCGTAATTATCGATATAACATAAGGCCACAAGCCCAGCATCGATAACGATTTGTGGATCAAAAGCAGCCTGTGAATCAAAAGCAAAAACTGCACGGCCTTCGCCATGAGCGACGGCAACCGGCAGCTTTGAACCCACCATGTCCTTGAAGAAAAGGGATGGCGACGGCTGCACCTCAACCATCGCAACCCTGGCTTCAAACTGTTCGGAGGTATTGCGCAGAAAGCGCGGCCAGTGTTCGGCGCCGGGAATCATGTCCTTTAATCCCGACAACATCTGGCAACCGTTGCAGACGCCCAGCCCGAAGGTATCGGCGCGGTTAAAGAAGGCCGTGAATTCGTCCCTGGCGCGGGCGTTAAACAGGATGGATTTTGCCCAGCCGCCGCCTGCGCCCAGCACATCGCCGTATGAGAACCCGCCACAAGCGACGAGACCGGTAAAATCGGCCAGGCTTACGCGGCCAGCAATAATATCGCTCATGTGCACGTCGATGCCGGCAAACCCGGCGCGATCGAATGCCGCAGCCATCTCGACATGCCCGTTGACGCCCTGCTCGCGCAGGATAGCGACTTTCGGCCGCCGCGCCGAAACAAAAGCCGCCGTGATATCAGCATTGACATCGAAGCTTAGCTCAGCATGCAAGCCGGGGTCGCCGTCATCGGCAATGCGTTCAAACTGCTGCCGCGCGCAATCGGGATTATCGCGCAAAGCCTGCATCCGGTAACTGACTTCAGACCATGTGGTTTGCAGTTCGGCGCGGCTTGCCGAATAAATCACCGCACCGGCATAAGTCACGGTGAGTTGCTGCAGGCCGCTGACGACATGGCCGATCGGGTGCACGCAATCGACTAAGCCCGCGTGCGTTAATACGCTCATGATGTCGGCGCAATCCTCTGCGCGCACCTGCAGCACAGCGCCCAGTTCCTCGTTGAACAGCACGGCGAGCACATTATCGCCGAGCGTATCGAGATTTAACGCCAGGCCTTGCCGGCCGGCGAACAGCATTTCCGCGACAGTAGCCAATAAGCCGCCATCGGAACGGTCATGGTAGGCGAGTATCTGCCCGCGATGGTTCAGCGTTTGCACCGCTTCGAAGAAGGCTTTTAATAAGGCCGGGTCGTCGAGATCCGGGCACTCGTTGCCGAGTTGCCCGTACACCTGCGCCAACACCGAGCCGCCCAGGCGGTTTTTACCGACGCCCAGGTCCAGCAACAGCAATACGCTGCCGTCAACGGCCTGTAACTGCGGCGTCAAGGTCTTGGCGATGTCGAGCACCGGCGCGAAAGCGGTGACAACCAGCGACAACGGCGCGGTCATGGTTTTTTGGCCGGCGTCGTCCTGCCAGACGGTTTTCATCGATAACGAGTCTTTACCGACCGGTATCGCAATGCCCAAGGCGGGGCACAATTCCATGCCGACCGCCTTGACGGTATCGAACAGCGCGGCGTCCTCGCCCGGAACACCTGCCGCCGCCATCCAGTTCGCCGACAATTTGATGTCCCGCAATGAATCGATACGCGCCGCGGCGAGATTGGTGACGGCTTCGGCTATCGCGATGCGCCCTGACGCCGGCGCATCGATCAGCGCCAGCGGCGCGCGCTCGCCCATCGCCATCGCCTCGCCGGTACGCGCGTAAAATCCCGATGCGGTAACGGCGACATCGGCGACGGGCACTTGCCAGGGACCGACCATCTGGTCGCGCGCGACCAGGCCGGTGACGGAACGGTCGCCGATATGGATTAAAAAACTTTTATCGGCGACGGCCGGGAATGACAAGACGCGCTTGACGGCATCCGCCAGGCTAATATCGCCGAAATCCAGCGCTAGCGTGCAGGGCTTGACATGCTCGGCGTTGCGCTGCATTTTCGGCGGTTTGCCGAATAACACCGACATCGGGATATCCACCGGTTTGTCGTCCAGCAAGGCGTCATTGAGCAACAAATGCTCCGCTTCGGTGGCCTCGCCGATGACGGCGTATAAGCAATGCTCGCGCTCGCAAAACGCCGCAAACAACGGCAATGACTCCGGCTTGATCGCAACGACATAACGTTCCTGCGCCTCGTTGCACCAGATCTGCATCGGCGACATGCCTAAATCGGCATTATGTACATTGCGCAGTTCAAAACGGCCGCCGCGCTTACAATCATGGATAATTTCCGGCACTGCGTTGGACAATCCACCCGCGCCAATATCGTGGATGGAAATAATCGGCGTGTCATCGCCCAAGGCATTGCAATGATTGATGACTTCCTGGCAACGCCGCTGCATTTCCGGGTTTTCGCGCTGCACCGACGCAAAATCGAGCGTTTCGGAACCGCTGCCCGAGGCCTGCGAGGATGCCGCGCCGCCGCCCAGGCCGATCAGCATCGCCGGGCCGCCGAGGATAATAATCAGGCTACCTGCCGGAATCGGCTGTTTTTCGACCAGCATCGGGCGGATATTGCCCATGCCGCCCGCTACCATGATCGGTTTATGGTAACCCCTGAACTCGAGGGCGCTGCCGGGCACGGCTTGCTCAAAGCTGCGGAAGAAGCCGGCGATATTGGGACGGCCGAATTCATTATTAAAGGCTGCGCCGCCTAACGGGCCTTCGAGCATAATCTCCAGCGCCGATGCGATGCGCTCAGGCTTGCCGTTATCGCTTTCCCAAGGTTGCAGGAAGCCCGGAATTTTTAAATGCGAGACCGAAAAGCCGGTCAAGCCGGCTTTTGTCGCCGAACCGCGACCGGTCGCGCCTTCATCGCGAATCTCGCCGCCCGAACCGGTTGCCGCGCCCGGATACGGCGAGATTGCGGTAGGATGGTTATGCGTCTCGACTTTCATCAATACATGCGCGGCTTCTTCGACGTAGCTATACTCACCGGTTTGCGGATCGCGGATAAACACCTGTGCGTTTGAGCCTTCAACAACGGCGGCATTATCACTGTAAGCCGATAAAATACCGCCGGGGCTTTGTTCGCTGGTATTGCGTATCATGCTGAATAATGAGCGCGCCTGCTCCACGCCGTCGATAGTCCAGGCGGCGTTAAAAATCTTGTGTCGGCAATGTTCCGAATTGGCTTGCGCGAACATCATCAATTCAACGTCGGTAGGGTTCCTCGCCAGGAATTGAAAGCCGACGGTCAAGTAATCGATTTCATCATCGGATAAGGCCAGGCCCAGCCCGGTATTGGCCTGCACCAGCGCATCGCGGCCCTGTTCAATAAGCGCTACGGCCTGCAAGGGTTTAGGCGCGTGTTGCATGAATAAATCGGGTGCGGCATCGCCGTAGATAACAGCCTGGGTCATGCGGTCATGCAGCAATGCGCTTACTGCAGGCGGCAATGGCGCATCGGTCGTGATCCGGTAGGCTATGCCGCGCTCAATACGCTTAACGGCTGACAGGCCGCAACGTTGGGCGATTTCCGTGGCTTTGCTCGACCACGGCGTTTGCGTGCCGGGACGGGGCACAACGAGCAGGCATTCGCCGCAGGCATTTGCTGTGTCCTGTTCGGGACCGTATGCCAGCAGGCGATTCAAAATGCCGGCCTGGCTCTCATCCAGTTCAGGGCCAATATCGACAAAGTGGACATAATGCGCCGATACGGCAGTAATGGCGGGTTCTAAAGCGTGCAGCCGCGCCAGCAGGTTATTGATGCGAAAGCTGGATAAGGCGGCGGTTCCGGGGATTTTTAACATAAGGACTAAGAATGGGTCTGTTGGCCGGCCGGGTTTTGCCATGTTCATCCGGCCTGCCCGATTTACAGTTTTTGGGGAAGATAATGACTCAGGCAGAATGCCGTTCCCACGTCATTTGGCAAAACCTGTTTTTATGGTTTCCTGCAAAAGCTTCAGCAAATTTAGCGCACCGGCGTCAGCAGCCGGATGCTGCGCCGTATCGAGAATAACGACATCGGTTTGCTGCCCGTTGTCTATCAATTTGACAACAAACTCTTTTTCATCGCCTTGCAAGCCGCTGAATATAAACAAGGCCTCGTCCCATAAGGAGCCGTCTTCGAGCTTTTTTTCGTTAGGGTCGTAATGGAGGTTAAATGCGCTTTCCTGTTTGTTGCGGCGGGTGACTTCAATGGATTTACGGCTTAAAGCCTTGTCAACAATGCGCCAGGCTTTGTCAAAAGGCGCACCGAGACGCAGGCGGCTGTTGCCGTCGGCCGATTTAATCAGCTCAACGGCAATAAACTCATGCTTTGCAGGCGGCGCGTCCGTGTCGGCTGCGACCGGGGCATCGGTATTATCGACAGGCGTATCGACGATAGCCGCTTGCTCGGCGACCGCCGTCGTCGCTACCGGCCGGCTATCGACGACAGGCTGTTCGACCGTTGCCGGTTTAGCGGCCGGTGCGGCAGGGCTGTCAACAACCGTATTAGCGGATGGGACGGCGACAGGCGGCCGCTTTAGAATATTGTCGCGACCCAAATCGGGAGGCAGGACCAACGCCGGGATTTCCGTGGTGTACTGGTAATCTTTTTCCTTATCCGGGAACAGGCTTTTGATATAGCCGCAAGCCGGAAGTGTCGAAGCGACCAGCATTGATATGAACAGGTTGGCATTTTTCATAGGCTTTAAATAACACCGGCCTCACGCATTGCAGCGCGCACGGCATCAAAGCAGTCTTCGCTCAGCCAGGTCAACGGCAAACGGATGCCTTTGCCCATCAAACCCATTTCGGCGACGGCCCACTTGACTGGAATGGGATTCGACTGGATAAATAAAGCCTTGTGCAAGGCCCGCAATTTTTGATCGATCGCAATTGCCGTCTCGTTATCGCCGGCGATGGCGGCGCTGATCATGTCATGGACCCGCTTAGGCGCCACATTGCCGGTAACGGTCACCGTACCGTTACCCCCGAGCAGGCAAAACTCACGACTGCTGGCGTCGTCGCCGGTATAAATCGCAAAATCGGCTCCGGCCAAGTCGCGGATTTGTTTAACCCTGGACAAATCGCCGGTCGCTTCCTTAACGCCGACGATGTTTTTTAGCTGGGCCAGGCGGCCTACGGTTTCCGGCAGCATGTCGCAAGCCGTGCGTCCCGGCACATTGTATAAAACCTGCGGAATATCGACGGCGTCGTTGATGGCTTTATGATGCAGGTACAAGCCTTGTTGGGTCGGCTTGTTATAATAAGGTGTAACGATTAAACAGGCATCGGCGCCTGCCGCTTTGGCGCGGCGCGTCAGGTTGATCGCTTCAGCGGTTGAATTGGAGCCGGTACCGGCAATAACAGGGATTTTACCCGCGGCATATTCAACAACCGCCTTGATAACATCGCAGTGCTCGTCTTCATTCAGCGTTGCCGATTCACCTGTCGTGCCTACGGCAACCAGCGCGTCAGTGCCTTGCTCAATATGAAAACGGACCAGTTTCTCCAGGCTTTCCTTATCCACTGCACCGTTTTCATCCATCGGTGTTACTAGCGCTACGATACTACCTTGAATCATGAAATCTCTCGAACAGAATTAATACGGTTACAAAACGCCAGCATTATAGCAAGCAAATACCCAAAAACTCAGCTTGATACGCAATTTAATCAGCAGGGCGCGTGCAGCGCGCCCTGCGTAATGTTGCATAAGCCACCGCGCGCTTAATCATGGCCCCGGCGTTCTTTGAATGGATAATGGGATGATTTTCATGGATAATGCGCCTCTTTACAAAAACCTGACAGTGCAGCAGCAATGAAACAAAAGATAGCGGAACTTATCCTGCAAGCCGTTGAAACGCTTAAAGCAAACGGTATTTTGGGACAGGACACCAGCCCACAGATTACGATAGAGCGTAGCCGCGATGCCGGGCACGGCGACTTTGCGTCCAATCTCGCGTTGATGCTGGCAAAGCCGAGCGGCTTACCGCCGCGGCAATTGGCCGGGCAACTGATCGCCGCATTGCCGGAGGATGCCGCAGTCATTAAAGTCGAGTTGGCCGGCCCCGGCTTCATCAATTTTTTTATTGATCCTTATGCTCACCACCCGGTCATCAAGCGCATCCATAGCGAGCGGGCCGAATTCGGTTTAAGCCGCATAGGCGAGGGTAAAAAAATCCAGGTCGAATTTGTATCGGCCAACCCGACCGGCCCGCTGCATGTCGGTCATGGGCGCGGCGCGGCTTACGGCTCGGTGCTTGCCGATTTATTAAAAGCGGTCGGTTTTGAGGTGCACCGCGAATATTATGTCAATGATGCCGGCCGGCAAATGGATATACTCGCAACCAGTATCTGGTTGAGATACCTTGAAGAATGCGACGAGATTGTCGTGTTCCCGAGTAACGGCTATCGCGGCGACTATGTCCGCGAAATTGCGCTGGACATCCATAAAAGCGCCGGCAATGAATACCGCAGGCCTGCCGCGCTGGTACAGGAAGATATACCGGCGGACGAACCGCAGGGCGGCGATAAGGAAAGCCATATCGATGCCTTGATCATGCGCGCGAAAACCCTGTTGGGCACCTCGCTGTACCGGGATTTTTTCCAGGTAGGCCTGAACAATATCCTGGACGACATTAAAAGCGACCTGCATGAGTTCGGCGTGGATTACCAGGAATGGTTTTCCGAACGCCAGTTAATGGATGACGGTTCCGTCGAAAAAGCACTGGAACGCTTGCGTGCATCCGGCCATCTTTATGAGCAAGACGGCGCGCTCTGGTTCGCATCCAGCCTGCTCGGCGATGAAAAAGACCGGGTGGTCGTGCGCGAAAACGGCCAATACACGTATTTTGCGTCGGATATTGCCTACCACATGAATAAGCTGGATCGCGGTTTTGACCAGATTATCGATATTTGGGGCGCCGACCACCACGGTTACATCCCCAGGGTCAGGGCGGCGATTAAGGCCCTGGGCGCCGATGAGTCAAGACTAAGCGTATTGCTGGTGCAATTTGCGACCTTGTGGCGCGGCGACGAAAAAGTGCAGATGTCTACGCGTTCCGGCGAATTTGTCACATTACGGCAATTGCGCAACGAAGTCGGCAAGGATGCGGCGCGCTTCTTTTATGTGATGCGCAGGTCTGAGCAACATATGGATTTTGACCTGAAACTCGCGACCTCAAGATCAAATGAAAATCCGGTGTTTTATGTACAATACGCCTATGCCAGGGTTTGCAGCGTATTGCGCCAACTCGATGAAAAAGGTTGGGAAAGGAATGTGCTGTCAGGCATGGACAATCTGCCCCGCTTGACCGAAGAGCATGAAGTGCAGTTAATAGGCACATTGGCGCGCTATCCTGGAACACTGGAACGCGCGGCATTGCAGTACGAGCCGCACCAGTTGATCCAGTATTTGCGTGAGCTGGCCAATGAGTTCCACACCTATTACAACGCACACCAGTTCCTGGTCGAGGAGGCTGCGGTGCGCGATGCCAGGCTCAACTTGATTTGTGCGGTAAAGCAGGTCTTGGCAAATGGCTTGGGCCTGCTGAATATCCATACACCTGAATCGATGTGAGTCATGGCTAAAGATTACAAAAACAGGGGGCAACGCCGCTCAAAAAGCAGTCCGCGGCACAATATCGGCATGTGGAAATGGATGCTGATTACGGCGTTGATCATCTTGTTTGTAGTCTTCCTGGCTTATTTGCGCATGACGGGACCTTCCGAAGTAAATCGCCAGGCACAAACATCCGAACATAAGCCGGCAAAAACAGACCCTAAAAAACCCAGCGTAGCGGATAAGCAGGAAACAAAAGCGGATAACAAACCCAAACCGCCGCACTTTGAGTTTTATACCATTTTGCCCGACAAGGAAGTCGTCGTTCCCGAGTATGAGATCAAGACGCGCACCCGCGAGGAGCGCGTAGGCAAAGCTAAGGAAAGCCGGTACATCATGCAGGCCGGCTCGTTCAAGACCTTTAAGGAAGCCGACCAATTAAGGGCCAAGCTTGCGCTGATGGGCATAGAATCCAAGGTCGAAAAAGCCAAAGTCGGTGATGTAACCTGGCATCGCGTTAAAATGGGGCCTTTTACACAGATGGCGAGTGTCAATACCATCAGGTCACGATTAAGGAAAAACGGTGTTGACGTGATGGTAACGGAAATCGGCGCGAAAAAACCGGCTCCCGTCCCTGCTGCCCGGCAAGAATAGGGTTTCGCTATAGTGTTTTGTGCGGGTTCCCAAGCTCAGGAGGCTGTGAAAGTATTTTAAGAGCCTACAAAAACCTGTATTTGAAAATTTTCAACCTATTGATTTTTATGATATGTACGGAGTACAAACCTAGGTTTGTACTCCGTACACTGAATACTTTCACAATCTCTCCGGCTTGGGAACGAGCACAATGACCAATCCCTGCTGAATGTGGCCATTTTGTTGGAACACTCAACCTGAGCTGATTCGCTGCCTGGTATTGACTCCCAAGCCATAACACTGACAATGCTAAAAAAAACCTATAGCCATCTTTATGCCCAGGTGCTGATAGCGATTGCGCTCGGGATTTTACTGGGACATTTTTACCCTGAAACCGGCGTAGCGATGAAGCCTCTTGGCGACGGCTTTATCAAGTTGATCAAGATGATTATCGCACCGGTCATTTTCTGCACCGTCGTCAGCGGTATCGCGGGCATGCAGGACATGGGCAAGATCAGCCGTGTCGGCATTAAGACGCTGCTTTATTTTGAAGTCGTCAGCACCCTGGCGCTGGTCATCGGGCTGTTGGTCGTGCATATTCTCGAACCCGGCGCCGGCATGAACGCTGATATAGGCTCACTGGATACCCAAAGCCTTCAAGCCTATACCGATAGCGCAAAGGCCGGCCATGCCGCGGATTTTTTGCTCAATATCATCCCGCTTAGCGTGGTCGATGCGTTTGCCAAAGGCGACATCCTGCAGGTATTGCTTTTTTCATTACTGTTCGGGTTTTCGCTGGCCGCGATGAAGGCAAGCGGCGCGGAAGTGGTCTGCTTCATCACAAAGCTATCGCAGGTACTGTTCGGTATCGTAGAAACCATTATGAAACTGGCGCCTGTCGGCGCTTTCGGCGCGATGGCCTTTACTATCGGCAAATACGGCGTGGCATCGCTAGCCCCGCTAGCCAAACTGATGGGCAGTTTTTACCTGACCTGCCTGCTGTTTATCTTCATCGTACTGGGCCTTATCGCGCGGTTTGCCGGCTTCAGCATTCTCAAATTTATCCTCTATATCAAGGAAGAGCTGCTGATCGTACTGGGTACCTCATCGTCGGAATCGGTACTGCCGCGCATCATGGTCAAACTGGAAAAACTGGGCTGCTCAAAATCCGTTGTCGGCCTCGTGATTCCGACCGGCTATTCGTTTAATCTCGACGGCACCTCTATCTATCTTTCGATGGCGGCGATTTTTGTCGCGCAAGCGACCAACACGCCGTTGACATTGATGCAGGAATTGACGCTGCTCGGCGTGCTGTTATTGACATCCAAAGGCGCGGCCGGCGTAACCGGCAGCGGTTTTATCACGCTTGCGGCGACGCTCGCCGCCGTGCCGAGCATACCGATTGCCGGTTTGGCGCTGATCCTTGGCGTTGACCGCTTTATGTCCGAAGCGCGCGCGTTAACGAACCTGATCGGTAACGGCGTCGCTACGGTCGTTGCCGCTAAATGGGAAAATGAACTGGATACCGTACAACTCAGGGCCGAACTGGATACCGAAGCGCGGAGTTGATGGATCATGAAGCGATGCGATAAGGCGATTTCCAAGAATGAATGTACCCAAATCGCGCAGGATTTTTATTCATTTTCAACGACTGCAAGGATGCAGGAGGTAGGGCAACGCAGGAGCGGTTGCCGAGGCGTAAAAATAGGCGCATAGCGAGCTATGCAACTATTTTTACAACGCAGAAAATGGACAAAAAGACTAGCGAGTTGGGTATATTCTTCGCCGGAAATCGCCTAAGTTAGGCTATCGGTGCGCACAATAAATAATAGATGATAGGCGCAACCGGCAGGGTGCGCACCCCGAATAACCAACGAAGAGGAAAGACATGGCTGTGTTTGCAAATCCATTAACTCGACAAATCACCGAATTTATTTCCGGCATAGGTATCCCTGTACAAGCAGGGGAAATTCCTGGCAATGTTATCTTGCCCGGCATCCTGATTGATAAAGGCACATTGGTGGTGGACGAAAGCAAGTTGAAATATCCGGGAGATTTATTGCACGAAGCCGGACATTTAGCGGTGATGCCCGGTACGCAACGCAATGTTTTATACAACGATGTCAGCAAAAATGCCGGTGATGAGTTAGCCGCGTTAGCTTGGTCGTGGGCGGCGTTGGTGCATTTAAACCTGCCGCCCGAAGTTGTATTCCATCCCAACGGCTATAAAGGCGAGTCGGACTGGCTGATAGATATTTTTAGCAACGGCGGCAATATCGGGGTGCCGCTGTTGCAATGGATGGGTTTAACTGCTGAGCCAGGCAAGGCCGAAAAATTAGGCTGGAAGGCGTTTCCACAGATGCAACGGTGGCTAAGAGAATAACACTGTTGGATTGCATGGCTCTAATTACGGGATCTGCTTGGGTTAACGTACGGCGAACCTGCTGTTCTCAAGCAAACATTATCTCATAGTAGAGTTTGTTATCGTCCTTAGCGCCGGGATTGATTGATAATATGGGTCCCATCAGCCATTGATGCTGTCCCAATTCAGCATGCTCAACAAGATAAATATCTTGTTGTAACAGTATGTCGGGCGGTCCGGTAAACACCAACGATAACGGCGTGCGAAATTGTTCCGGTATATTGCGGCGCGGTAATTCCGCTACATCGATTAATTGCAAGGTGATGAGGCCTGCTTGCGTGTGTATTGTGAAGTTTGTGCCCACTAACGGAGAGGCTTGTTCAAGACTAAGATTCATGGCTAACCTTTAGAAGAGTTGCGTTAAAAGACGACGGTGTGCATGATAGCAGAAAAAATATTTTAAACTTCGTAAAAACTATAGCTATGCCGCCGCCCGATTTTCATATACGTTCCGTCCATGCGCGCGATCAAGAATTTATCGACACACTTTATCGTTCAACCCGCGAAGATTTGCTTAGGTTGCCGATGGATCCCGTCTTTATCGACGACTTAATTCGGTCCCAACAACAGATCCATGCATTGGGTGTTCAGCAGAACCATCCCAATGCTCAAACCAAAATTCTCGAATCTCAAAGTCAAGCGCTGGGGCGCATGGTATTCGAGCATACTGCCGACGATATTCGCCTGATCGACATTGCCGTCCTGCCTGGCGCTCAACGACAGGGCTTGGCGCGGTATATGGTGCAGCACCTTCAGCAAATGGCCGGAAGCCATCAGGCAAGCTTGAGTTTGCGCGTAGTAAAAAGTAACTTCAAAGCGCGCCGGCTCTATCTTTCCGCCGGCTTCCAAATCGTTGGCGAAGATGCACTGAGCGAACAGATGCGCTGGCAAGCGGGGATTACGCTATGAAACAGGCCACCCGCTATTTACGTTTGCCGTTTGATTTCGACCTGGCCGCATTACAAACCGATTTGCAACGCTTGTTACCGGATCAATGGGTGTCTCATTACAATGATCAAGCTGCCGACGCCGGGTATTGGCGCTGTCAGGCATTGCGTTCTCCAAACGGCCGCAGTGACGATATCCTGGCGTTTTCGAACGATCAATTCCTGGATACGCCGCTCTTGGCGCGCTGCCCTTATTTCCGGCAAATCCTGCAACACTTCAAATGCGAAACCTGCGCCGTGCGCCTGATGGCATTGGCGCCCGGCGGCGTTATCCACGAACACACCGATCCCGGAACCAACTTTGAAGATGGCTTGGCGCGCTTGCATATTCCTATTATCACCGACCCGGAGGTATTGTTTTGGCTGGATGGCGAGCCGATTCATTTTGCTGCGGGCGGCACTTGGTACATGAATGCCAATTGCAGGCACCGGGTTGAAAATCATAGCGCAGTGCAGCGCATTCATTTAGTGCTTGATTGCATCCCGAATCAATGGCTGGCCGATATTTTTAACGCGGCCGGGTTTGTTGCCAATCCCGAACCAAAATACGGCGACCCCAGTATTACCGATGCCAACGTATCGGAAATCATTGCTGAATTGAGGCAAAACGGCTCTACGGCGGCATTGAGTTTGATTAACCGATTGGATGCTGTACGGTGTCCTGAATAAGGCGATTTCCAAGAATGAATGTACCCAAATCGCGCAGGATTTTTGTTCATTTCAGTTGGGTATATTTTTCGCAGGAAATCGCCTTAGCGTAGTGCACGGCCCAGGAAAAGAAAAGCCGGTGCCTGTGTTCTAACAAATGATTTGGTTTTCTATCCGCCGACGTTATGGAAACTGCTTACCGAGCGGTGTTAGCCCATAATCTTTTTTGTTTTATTAAACGGTACGATCTGCTATCTTTGCGCTCGTTCCCAAACTCCAGTTTGGGAACGCAGTCTTGGAAGCCCCAGCTTCCCGGCTCGCAAAGCTAGAGCTTTGCTCACTGGGTTCCCAAGCAGGAGAGATTGTGGAAGTATCCAGTATTTGGAGTACAAACCTAGGTTTGTACCCCGTACATATCATAAAAATCAATAGGTTGAAAATTTCCAAATACAGGTTTTTGTAGACTTTTAAAATACTTTCACAGCCTCAGGAGCTTGGGAACCAAGCGTAAGCATAACCAGTGTATTAGCGGTAACCAGTGCTTAGTTTTCAAAACTTGGTGTTTATTGTTTTATGTAGGCTGCTTGTTGAGTTTTTTACTAAAAAACCTAAGCATTTTGCGTAATTAAATACCAGGTAATCTTATCGTGCAGCGAGTCTATTATCGTTGCGTTTTAATCATAGACATTAAAATATGGGGATTTATTATGGATGCATTTATGGGAACTGTTCTGGCAGTGGGATTTAATTATCCACCAAGAGGTTGGCTGTTTTGCAATGGTCAAGAAGTGCCGATTCAGCAGAATGCGGCGATGTTTGCGTTATTAGGCACCATGTATGGCGGGGATGGGCACGCAACTTTCGGCATACCCGACCTGCGCGGCCGGGTCGTTGTCGGCTCACAGGCCCAAGGGCCAGGCTTGGCAAATGTTGCGCAAGGTGAAAAGGCAGGTTCAAATAACGCAACGGTTATCTCTAACGGTACGGCAACAATAAGCCTCACCACGGCCAATCTACCGTCACATACGCATACGGCGACGATGAGTTTAAGCGGCTTAAGCGCCACTTCGACGCTTAATGCCACTTCGAAAGGCCCTGGTAGTGCGGCGCCTTCTAATAACGCCACCTTGTCCAATACCGGCACGGGCGGAACCTCTGGGGCGATGTATCTAGCCACGACCGGAGCAGCTACGGATTTAGTTCCACTCAACACAGCAAGTGTGAGTACCGTAGTTAGTGGTACCGGTTCAGTGACAAACTCCAATACCGGCGGTGGCGCATCACTAACGGTTCCGGTCGTAAGTTCCGCCACCATTTCCAACATGCAGCCCTATCTCGGGCTTAACTACATCATTGCCATGGAAGGCATTTTCCCTTCCAGAAATTAAAACCTGTTAGGCGCGGCTTGGCCGCGCCTTCCTCTTTCTATACGACCCCATGTTGAATGACCAGCAGTTATTGCGCGGCCGACCCGTTGCCGCCGATACTTTGGCATCACTGCGCCATTGGTTTCCGGTAACCCTGCAAGGCCGGGAAATCATTTGGCGGCATGTCCCGGAACGCTTTACCGCGTCGTTTTTCGCCGATACATTGCTACAGCAAGATCCGGCGCAACGTTATATCTGCCGCACAGGATTTGATGGGTTGACGCGCCTGGAACCGGCACTGACACCGAGCGCATTTATTTTTCATAGCTCGCGTTGCGGCTCCACATTGCTCGCCCAATTATTGGCAACTTTGCCTTGCTGCATTGTGATGTCGGAACCGCCAATCGTCGATGCCTTCTTGCGTCGGCATCAAGCGGAGTCCGCCGGGCTGAGGCAATTAATCCAGGCTCTCGGCCAGCGACGCAGCGCCGAGGAAAGCCATTTTTTCATCAAACTCGATAGCTGGCATATTCAATCCCTGCCGATATTACGCGCTGCATTTCCGCATACGCCATGCTGGTTCCTCTACCGCGAGCCGGACGCCATACTCGCATCTCATCAGCGTCGGCGCGGGCCGCAGATGGTGCCCGGCATGATCGCCTCGCTGACGCCGGAAAAATTGGCGGCGGGGGATTTGGACGGTTATTGCGTCAAGGTATTGGCCGGATTTTTTGAGGCGGCGCTCGCTAATGTGGAGCACCTGCAACTCATCAATTACCGGCAATTGCCGGACATCCTGTGGCAAGACCTGCTGCCCCGGCAAGGGCTCGATTGCACTTCGGAACAACTGGAACGCATGCGGCAACGAGCCGGTTTTCATGCCAAGGACCAAAATACCCGCTTCAGCGCCGATGCGCCGCCGACTTCATCGCATGCGATGCTGCAAGAACGGGTCGCACCGCTGTATGCGCGACTTGAACAACGCCGCTGCTATGCTTTAGGATATTGACGTGTCAAGAATTTTTCAGCCCTGGCTACTGAACTTTTTAGCGGCGCCTAGTCGCCGATGCTGTCGGCGGGTACACATTGATCGATGCAAACGGTGGATACAAAACAAGTATGTACTACAGCTTAGTTGGCCCAACACATAATAGCCGCTTATGAAAACCACCGATGACTATGACAGCCCCTGGAAAGACGCCATAGAACGTTATTTTCCGGAATTTATACAAAACTATTTCCCCGCGGCCCATATACAGGTCGATTGGAATCAGCCCTATGATTTTCTTGAACAGGAACTGCAAGCCGTTGTCCAGGACGCGGAAATAGGCCAACGCCGCGTCGACAAACTGGTTCGGGTAACCTTATTATCAGGCCGGGATGAATGGATATACATTCATATTGAAGTGCAAAGTCAAGCGCAGCAGGGCTTTGCCGAACGCATGTTTGTCTATAACTACCGCCTGTTCGACCGATACCGCAGGCCCATAGCCAGTTTAGCGGTGTTGGCGGACGATAACCCGGATTGGAAGCCGGTCGACTATGGATTTGAGGCATTGGGATGTCGGCATACCCTGACGTTTCCGGTTGCAAAGCTGCTGGATTACCAAAACCAGGAAGACGAATTATTGGGCAATCCCAATCCTTTCGCACTACTGACCGTAGCGCACCTATTGACACGCAAAACCCGGCGGAATATGGGTGCGCGCTTTGATGCCAAATGGAAGCTGATACAACTGCTTTACCAACGCGGCTGGGATAAACAGCGCATCTTGGACTGGTTTGCAGTACTGGACTGGATGATGCGCCTGCCGGAAAATTTAGAACGCCGATTATGGCACTATACTGAAACACTTGAGGAGAATAAACGTATGCGCTATGTCACATCATTCGAACGAATAAATATGGAAAAAGCTCAGCAGCAAGCTCTTGAACAAGGTCGTGAACAAGGTCGTGAACAAGGCCTACAAAAAGGCCGTCAAGAAGAAGCGCAATCCCTGTTGTTGCGCGCATTGCGGCGACGCTTTGGCGAACTGCCGGTTGCTATTGTCGAGCGAATCACCGAAACCCCGGCAGATGTCATCGAGCACTGGTTTGATCTTGCCCTGGACGCACAATGCCTGGATGACATATTTAACGATCACGACGTTAATCGGCATTAGCCTCGTATCGCCCGATGTTATCCGCATTAATGCAGACACATACCCCCCAAATTACGCCAGACGGAGGGGAGTTGCAACCTTAATGCGAGACGGGGCTTGTAAACCCATCCGGCTCAGGTTGTTTGAGAATTAAAAAAGTCAACACTGTTTGCCCTGATTTGAGATGGAGTCGTTGTTTTTGCAAAGGCTTGTTTTGAGCCTCCATTGCAGGCAAGCAGCACTGCCATTAAGTTAAGCCTTTCAGTATGGTCTGCTCGGAGTACAAACCTAGGTTTGTACTCCTGATTTCCGCTTCTAAAATGACGATTTTGCCTTAACTTAATGGCAGTGAGGCAAGCAGGCAAAAATTACGAAAGCAAAGTTTTGTAGTTTTTAAACATTGAACTATATTACAAAAAACGCCGATCAAAAATGTGACGAAATTCTCATGAGTAGCCATAAATTATGAACAGTTACCACTTCATCTCCGGCCTGCCCCGTTCCGGCTCCACGCTGCTCGCCGCCATCTTGCGGCAGAATCCGCGCTTTTATGCCGGCATGACCAGCCCGGTGGGTTCCCTGTTCACTGGAGCGCTGGCGCAAATGAGCGCCGGCAGCGAATTCGGGTCGGTGGTCGGCGTCGACCAGCGGCGAGCGGTTCTGCGCGGCTTATTTACCTCGTTTTACGAGAGTTGCCCGGAAGATGCCGTGATTTTCGACACCAACCGCCTCTGGTGTACCAAACTGCCGGCCTTGCTGGACCTTTTTCCCGGCGCCAAAATCATCGCCTGCGTGCGTAACGTAGCCTGGGTTATGGACAGCATCGAACGATTGTACCGGGCCAATCCTTACGAAAACACCCGGTTATTCGGCAATATGCAGCGGAGCACGGTTTACAATCGTCTTGAAGGCTTGGCCCAGCATGACCAACTGGTTGGTTTCGCTTGGTCGGCGCTGCGCGAAGCGTTTTACGGCGAACAGGCGGCTTCCCTGCTGGTACTGGACTACGAGTTGTTGGCCCAGGCGCCGCAAAAACTGCTGCCGCTCCTCTACCAATTCATCGATGAGCCGCTTTTCGAACATGATTTCGACAACGTGGCATACGATGCCCCTGAATTCGACCTCCAATTAGGCGTTAGCGGCCTGCATCGCGTTCGCCCCAAAGTGGAATTCCAGCCAAGGCGCACGATTATTCCGCCGGATTTGTTCGAAAAATATTCCCAGCTTTCTTTTTGGACCGACTCTTCCGGTAGTCAGGCGAGCGTTATCGTAGGCAAGCCGCCGGAGCAGGAAGCGCCGGTGCCGGAAAAGGCTATTTAGGCGATTTCCAAGAATGAATGTACCCAAATCGCGCAGGATTTTTGTTCATTTTCAAGGCGTAAAAATAGGCGCATAGCGAGCTATGAAACTATTTTTACAACGCAGAAAATGGACAAAAAGACCAGCGAGTCGGGTATATTCTTCGCCGGAAATCGCCTTAGGCCTTGCCATGCGTGCAAACAAGGCTATGCTAACCAGGCTGTTCACAACGCGCAAAGCATTTAAACCGAACCTTTCCGGCACCCCATTCTTATCAATGCAGAGAGTACCCCTATGACATTCATCAAAACCATACTTAAAGAAAAAGCAGACACAATGAATTCAAACAAGCCGGCTCCTGCAATCAGCTCCAACTTTCCTGTACAAGATGCCGCGGTCAGCAACCAGGATGCCCAAGCCCCCGTTGCTGTTGTACCGCCCCCAGCCGAACCGCAAGCTACTGAAATCCTCTTTATCGAAAGCAACGTTGCCGATTACCAGACGTTGATTGATGGCGCCAAGCCCGGCACTGAAGTGCATGTGCTGGATGCCGGGCAGGACGGTCTCGCGCAAATGGCGCAAATCCTGGATGGGCGTAGCGGCATCGACGCCATCCACATCGTGTCCCACGGTTCTGAAGCCTCGGTAGGTTTGGGCTCGCTGACCTTAACCGCGCAAAACCTGCCGGACCATGCCGCCGACCTGGAAACGATCGGCCAAGCGTTAAACCCAAATGCCGATATTTTGCTGTACGGTTGCGATGTCGCTAAAGGTTCCGATGGCGCGGCGTTTATTTCAGCGTTGGCGCAAGCGACGCAGGCTGATATTGCCGCATCGAATGACTTAACCGGAGCTTCGAGCCTGGGTGGCGACTGGATCTTGGAGGTGGTGCAAGGGGATATTGAAGCGCAGCCGGTGGTGACTGCGGCAATAACCGACTTGTATCAACATGTCTTGGCTATATCTAGCGCTACCATAAATTTCGGAACCCCAGCTAGTATCACAAATTCAGGATCATCCGGTGGGGGGGGCTGCGAGCGATGTCACCTATAAAATCAATGGCAACGCGAGTTATGTCCTGACAATTGATGGATTAAATACTGCGGTTTATTTTAGTGGTGAACAGGTCTATGTCGATGCAAGCAACAGCGCTACGGAAACAAAAGTGACTTTGTCGCTTGCCACAGGCAAAGTTTTTACTCCGGGAAGCATCGATGTAATTAACCAAAATTGGGGGCCTAATCCTGATGGCACAGCGTCGGCTCAAAGCTTGGTTTTTAAAGCTTACGACATAAACAATACTCTCATTGCCACAAAAAACGCCAGTATTGCAGATGCTCTTGGAGGCTCTGCGATTACCAATGTTGCATTTACAGGAATGACCGATGCGCATTCGTTGGTCATTACTTCAACAAGTAGTGGCAATCATGTTCGCTACCTTGCTCTGGATAACTTTGCCGTTACGAATGTCCAGTCAGCTGCCGACACTACGGCGCCCACCCTGGTTGGGGCGAGTTCCACACCCACCGACAACGCCACCGGCGTAGCCATCGGCTCCGACATCGTCATCGATTTCAGCGAGAATATCGCCTTTGGCAGCTCCGGCACCATCACGCTTTACAACGTGACAACCGGCGTGGCCGCCGAAACCTTCGACGTTTCCACAGTTTCCGGCGGCACCGTCACGGGCAGCCAAAACAGCAGCATGACCATCAGTAACGATAAATTAACCATTAACCCCAATGATAATTTAGCGGCAGGTACGCAATACAGCGTCCACTTTGATGCAGCTTCGATTGTCGACACCGCAAGCACGCCCAATTCACTGGCCGCCATTACCGACAATACCACCTATAACTTCATCACCAATTTTGCGCCGACTGGCATCTCACCGACTACCGGCGCGGCCAGCACCTATGATTCCGCCAACACCACCGTGGCGGCTAATCTGGCTACCAGCGATGTCGATAGCAGCGCGTGGACGTTCACGATCCAGTCAATCACGCTGAATAGCGCCCCGCAGACCAATGACGGCTCGCTGTTCAACCTGGAGTATGCAGGTAGCGTTGCCACGACCAACCTGCGCGCCACCACGCCGTCTAATCTTACTGCCGGAACGTATACAGTGACGGTACGGGCAGATGATGGGGCGGGCGGCACGTTCGATCAGGCGGTGACGGTGACGGTGTCCGACGCGCTGGTGGTCACCGTCGCCGCCATCGACGCCACCGCCCCCGCCGGCAACTACGCGACGGACTTCGCCGACGGCGGCGGTCTCGACCTACGCGAGGCGCTGGCCCTGGCCGCAGCGGGCAACAAGACCATCGGCTTCGTCGGCGGCCTGAATGGCTCGACTATTACCTTGGGCGGCACTTACACGGTAGCGGCGGGAACCGTGTTCGACGCAGACACGGTCGACACACTGACGATCTCCGGGCAGACATTGTCGTTGGCGGGCGCCTTCAGCGTGACCAACGGCACGGGCGATACCCTTACCATCAATTCCAATCTGGCCGACAACGGCACCGACAACTCCGCGCTAACCAAGACCGGCGCCGGCACGCTGGTGCTGGGCGGGACCAACAACACCGTGACCACCGGCCTTAACTCCATCACGGTGTCGGCCGGCAAGCTGCAGGTGACCGGCGACGCCAACCTGAGTTTCGGCAGCACCGGCGATGCGGTGTCGGTGACGCTGGAGAACGGGGCGACGCTGAAGGGAACCGGCACCGGTTCCCACTCCATCGACAACAAAATCCACCTCGGCACGGGCGGCGGCACGATCGAGTACGCCAATACCAGCGGCAGCGACAACTTGAGGCTGACGGGCACAATCAGCGGCGGTGACCTGACCAAGACCGGCGCCGGTCTCCTGAGCTTGGACGCCACCAACAGCTACGGCGCCACCACGGTGTTGGCCGGCACCCTGGGCGTGTCCTACGACTACAACCTCGGTACCGGTGCGGTGACCCTCGACGGCGGCGCCCTTCGCTGCTATGGAGACGGCGACAGTATCGACAACGCCTTCACCGTGGGCAGCAGCGGCGGCACGATAATTCTCGATGCGGGTGTGAACGTCACCTTCTCCGGGCAATTCAGCGGCAGCGGCGACCTGGTCAAGAGCGGCAGCGCCAAAATGACCCTGTCCTACGCCACCGGCGTCGGCAACACCCATACGGGCAACTGGACAATTTCCGCCGGCACGCTGGCCGTCACCGGCGGCAAGGCCATCGGCGATTCCAGCGAGGTAACGATCTCCGGCTCCGGCGCGTTCCAGGTGGACGCCAGCGAGACCATCGGCGCCTTGACCGGGGCCAGCGGCAACATCATCACGCTAAACAACAACGCGACGCTGACGGTCAGCCAGACCGCCAACACCACCTTCGCCGGGTCGATCGTCAATGGCGCGAGTTCCTCCGGTGCGCTGACCAAGACGGGTACGGGTACGCTAACGCTGACCGGCAACAACACGTACACCGGCTCCACCACGGTGTCGGCGGGCGAGTTGACGCTCAACCGCTCCGGCGGGGCGTTGGCCGACACCACGGCGGTGACGGTGGCGTCGTTGGCGATGCTGACCGTGTCGCAAAGCGACACCATCGGCTCGATCGCCGGGGCCGGCACGGTGGCGCTGGGGGCGAGCACGCTGACGGTAGGCGGCGTCGGCACCAGCGGGACCTTCAGCGGCACGATCACCGGCTCGGGCGGGCTGACCAAGGCCGGGACGGGGACCTTTACCCTTTCAACTGGAACCAACAGCGGCCAGACCTTCGCCACCACGGTGTCGGGCGGCACGCTCAGTCTTGATGCCGCCGCCCGGCTGGGGACGGGCATGCTGACGCTGGGTTCGGGTGCGACGCTGGAGGTGACGGGGGCAACGACGTTGACCAACGCCGTCACCCTGTCCGGCAACACCACGATCAACATCGGCGTCAACGCCGTCGGGCTGTCCGGCTCGATTTCCGGCGGCACCAATACCCTGGTCAAGAGCGGTTCCGGCACATTGACGCTGTCCTCCGGGACCAGCAATGGTTCGGCGTGGAACCTGTCGGTTGGGGCGGGCGCCCTGTCGGTGGATGCGGCGACGCGACTGGGCACAGGGTCGGTCACGCTGGCCTCGGGCACGACGCTGGATGTCACCGGAGCGACCACGCTGGTTAACGCCGTAGCCCTGACTGGTAGCGCCACCATTGTTAATAGCGCCGCCGTCACCCTATCCGGTGTCTTCTCGGGCGGCGCGCGGGCGCTGACCAAGAGCGGCGCCGGCACGTTGACGCTGTCGAACACCGGCAACGAGGCCGGTCTGACCGGCGGCGTGACCGTGTCGCAAGGAACGCTGGCGATCAGCAACGACGACCACCTGATGGGCGGTACGGTGACGCTGAACGGCGGCACGCTGCTCCTCAACAACGTCGGGACGGTCGACAACGACATCGCGCTGGGGGCGTCGGGCGGCACGATCCAGGTACTCAACGGCGCCGCCACGCTGTCGGGCATCATCAGCGGGTCGGGATCGTTGACCAAAACCGGCGGGCAGATACTGACGCTCGGCGGAAACAACACCTACACCGGCACCACCAACATCAACGCCAACGTCGTCTACATCACCCACGCCAACGCGCTGGGAACGACGGCGGGCGCCACTACGGTGGCCGACGGCGCCACGCTACGCATCGGCAACGGCTTGACGGTGGCTGAGAACCTGACCATCAGCGGCATCGGCGTGTCGTCGGGCATCGGCGCGGTGAAGATCAACGAGGGAAGCGGCAGCGCGACGCTCAGCGGCACGATCATCCTGGCGGCCGACGCCGACATCGGCGCCTATAACGTCGGCGACACGCTGACGATTTCCGGCGCGATTTCCGGCGGCTTCGCCCTGACCAAGGTAGGTGCGGGCACGCTGGCGCTGTCGGGGACCAACACCTGGACCGGCACGACCACCGTCTCGGCGGGTACGCTACGGCTGTCAGGCGGTTCGGCGATCACCGACACCTCGGCGGTGACGCTGGTGGGCCAAACGGCGCTGGTGGTGGAGGCCAACGAGACCATAGGCGGGTTGACCGCCGCCAACGCCAACGCCTCCATCACGCTGAACAACAACGCGACGCTGACGGTCAGCCAGACCGTCAACACCACCTTCGCCGGGTCGATCGTCAATGGCGCGAGTTCCTCCGGTGCGCTGACCAAGACGGGTACGGGTACGCTAACGCTGACCGGGAACAACACCTACACCGGCGCCACCACGGTGTCGGCGGGCGAGTTGACGCTCAATCGGTCCGGCGGGGCTTTGTCCGACACCACGGCGGTGACGGTGTCGAGCGGGGCGACGCTGACGGTATCGGCCAACGACACGATCGGGTCGCTGGCAGGCGCAGGCGCGGTGGCGCTGGGTTCGTCGCTACTGGTATTCGGCGGCGACAACACGAGCACTACCTTCAGCGGCGCCATCACCGGCGCCTCCGGCGGCTCGATCAAAAAGACGGGCACCGGCACCTTTACCCTGTCCGGCGTCAACACCTATGTCGGCGGCACCGATCTGGCGGGGGGCACCATTGTTGCCGGCACTGTCGGCGCCTTGGGCAGCAGCGGCATTTCATTCTCCGCCGGAACGACCCTGGACCTTGCCATATCGGGTATCTTTGCTAATTACATCGACCTTGCCGCCAACGCCACAATCAATGTCGGCGTCGGCATCAGCGCCACGCTGAGCAATACTGTCGACGGCGCGGCCACCCTGACCAAGTCCGGCGCGGGTACCTTGACGCTGTCTACCGGAACCAGCAACGGTACAGCTTGGAACCTAGCGGTTTCGGGCGGTACGGTGTCGGTGGACGCGGCGGCGCGGTTGGGTACCGGCACGGTCACCCTGGCCTCGGGCACGACGCTGGACGTCACCGGGGCGACCACGCTGGTTAACGCCGTAGCCCTGACCGGCAGCGCCACCATTGCTAATAGCGCCGCCGTCACCCTATCCGGTGTCTTCTCGGGCGGCGCCCAGGCGCTGACCAAGAGCGGCGTCGGCGCGTTGACGCTGTCGAACACCGGCAACGAGGCCGGTCTGACCGGCGGCGTCACCGTCTTGGCCGGCGTGTTGGCGGTAGACAGCGATGAGGCGCTCATGGGCGGCACGGTGACGCTGAACGGCGGCACGCTGGCGGTCACCGGCAGCTCCGTTACCATCGACAATGCGATCACCCTGGGCAGCAATCACGGCACGGTCAGCAACACCAATGCGGTGACGTTATCGGGAAACATCTCCGGCACGGGCAACCTGACCAAGACCGGTGCAGGTACGTTGACGCTTTCGAACACAAGCAATTCGACTACTGCCGGTGCGGTAACCGTCACCGGTGGCGCGGTGTCGGTAGCGAGCGACAGCAATCTGCTCGACGGTGCAGTGACGCTAGACGGCGGCACGCTGACCGTCACCGGTACTAGCACTATTGACAACGTTATCAACCTGGGCGGCAATCACGGCACGGTCAACAACACCAATGCGGTAACGTTGTCGGGCGTCATTTCCGGCGCGGGCAACCTGACCAAGACCGGTGCAGGTACGTTGACGCTTTCGGACACAAGCAATTCGACTACTGCCGGTGCGGTAACCGTCACCGGTGGCGCGGTGTCGGTAGCGAGCGACAGCAATCTGCTCGACGGTGCGGTGACGCTAGACGGCGGCACGCTGACCGTCACCGGTACTACCACTATTGACAACGTTATCAACCTAGGCAGCAATCACGGCACGGTCAACAACACCAATGCGGTAACGTTGTCGGGCGTCATTTCCGGCGCGGGCAACCTGACCAAGACCGGTGCAGGTACGTTGACGCTTTCGAACACAAGCAATTCGACTGCCGCCGGTATGTTAACCGTCACCGGTGGCGCGGTGTCGGTAGCAAACGACAGCAATCTGCTCGGCGGTGCGGTGACGCTAAACGGCGGCGCACTGACCGTCACCGGGTCGACCATCACTGTGGACAACGACATCACCCTGGGCAGCAATCACGGCACGATCAACAACGCCAATGGGGTGACGTTGTCGGGCGTCATTTCCGGCGCGGGCAACCTGACCAAGACCGGAGCGGGCACGCTGACGCTCAGCGGCAGCAACAGCTATACCGGCACATCGACATTCGGCGGAGGCACGGTCAGTATCAGCTCCGACAGCAACCTAGGTGCTGGTGCCGTTATGCTGAATACCAACGGTTGGTTGAGTGTCACCGCAACCGCCACAATCGACAACGCCATCGTCCTCAACGCGGCACCTGCGGTCATCGATGTCTCGACCGGTGCGATCGCCACCTTGACCGGGGTGATCAGCGAAACCGGCGGCGCCCGTGGGTTGAATAAGTCCAGTGCGGGCACACTGGTGATCGGAGCCGACGCCACCTATACCGGAGCGACCGTGCTGAATGGCGGCACTTTCGAACTGGCGGCTACCCGCACCCTGGCCACTTCCGGCATTATGTTGAACAACAGCTCGCCGACCTTGAAACTCACCAACACCGGCACCTTTGGCACGGCGCTCATCGTGCGCGGCGCCGGCACCAACAGCATCAGCGTCGAGAATGCCGTCACCCTGTCGGGTCTGGTGTCGCTGGACAGCGGCGCCAATTCCAACCGCACCCTGACCAAGACCGGCGCCGGCACGCTGACCCTGGACAATAGCGGCAATGCCGCCGCCGGCACCGTCAACACCTTCACGCTTGGCCTGACGGTTTCCGGGGGGACGGTTTCGGTGGCGGGGGACGCCAACCTGGTCGCCGGCACGGTGACACTAAACGGCGGCACGCTGGCCGTCACCGGAACCGGGGCGCTGACCATCGACAATGCGTTCTCACTCGGGGCTGGCGGTGGGACCGTCAGCTACGGACTTACCGGCGGCAGCAATGCTCTGACACTGACCGGGCTGATTTCCGGCAGCGGCACCCTGACCAAGACCGGGGCCGGCACGCTGACCCTCGACAACACCGGCAATTCGGCGGCCGCCGCGGCGCTGACCGTCACCGGTGGCGCGGTCGCTGCGGCCTCCGACAACCGGCTGGTTAGTGGCACGGTGACGTTAGACGGCGGCGCGCTGATCGTGGCCGGCGGCAACACGTATGACAACCTGATCTCGCTCGGCGCCGGCGGCGGCACGATCGATGGAGCGCTCAACACCAGCGCCCTCGCCACCCTCGCGGGCATCATCAGCGGGTCTGGCTCGCTTACCAAGACCGGGGTCGGGACGATCCGGCTGAACGGTGCCAACACCTACTCCGGCACCACCACCATTTCTGAAGGCTATCTCGAAGTGGGCCACGCCAATGCCCTCGGATCGACCGCCGCCGGGACAGTGGTCGCCAACGGCGCCGGTTTGGGCATTGATGGCGTGACGGTCGCCGAGAACCTGACCATCACCGGCACCGGTGTGTCCGGCGTTGGCGCGCTTGCGGGCAGCGGGACGAGCGGTGTCAGCGGTTTTGTCACCCTCGTCGGCAACGCCGGTATCGGTGTATTCACCGGGGGAACCCTGACTATCTCCGGGGCGATCGACGACGGTGCCTCCAGCTTCAGCTTGACCAAAACGTCTCTCTCCACAATCCTGGACGGTACGCTCGTACTGTCAGGCAACAACAGCTACGACGGCGCCACTACCGTGTCGGCTGGCACGCTAGCTATCAGCACCAACACCGCACTCGGTAGCACGGCAAGCGGCACCAGCATCGCCAGCGGCGCCACACTTTCGCTAAGCGGCGGACTTACGTTGGCCGAAGCCATTACCGTCAATGGCGGTACGCTGGCTCTTGACAGCGGCGACAGTGCTATCAGTGCGCCCATTACCTTGACTAACAACAGTAGCTTTACTGTTGGCAGCGGCATCTTGGCGCTAAATGGTGGTGCGACAGATGGCGCCTCCAGTTTTGGATTTACCAAAACCGGCGCCGGTACCGTGCAGATCACTAACGCCAGCATCGACGGTAGTTCTACCCTTAGTGCTGGTACCCTACAAGCGACTGGAACCTTGGGAGCTGTTTCGGTTAGCAGTGGTGCAATCTTGGCCGCTGGTATCGGCGGCGCAGGCAGCCTTAATACCGGCAACCTCGCAATCGCCAGCGGCGCTATTCTGGCAGTGGAGTTAGGCGGTGCCACCGCCGGTACCGGTTTCGACCAAATTAACGTCACCGGCAGCGTTAACCTCACCGGTAGCACTCTCAACGCCAGCCTTATCAACAGCTTCAGCTCTCCGCTTGGCAGCACCTACACCTTGATAGCTAATGACGGCGCTGACAGCATCACTGGTACTTTCAGTGGTCTTGCTCAGGGTGGCGTGCTAACCCTAGGGGGCAATTACTTTCAGATCAGTTACACCGGCGGCGCCGACAATAACGACGTGGTGCTAACTGACATAATCGACAACCCTGCCGTGACCTCGGTCAGCGTACCTAGCAATGCCACCTACAAAATTGGCGATACCCTGAGTTTTACCGTCAACTTCGATGATGCCGTTACGGTAAACACCACCGGTGGTACCCCGCGTGTAGGGATCACCATTGGTAGCACTACCCAGTACGCCAACTATCAGTCAGGGTCTGGCAGCACCGCCCTCGTGTTTGGTTACACCGTGCAAAACGGCGACCTGGACAGTAATGGCATCGCTGTCGGTACGTTATCCACCAATGGCGGTACCCTAAAAAGCACCCTCAGCAACCAGGATGCTAATCTTGCTCTCAACAGCGTGGGTAATACTGCGAGTGTGCTTGTTGATGGGGTAGCGCCGACCCTGGCGATCACCAGCAACGTCAGCGCCGTCAAAGCAGGCGAGACCGCAACGATCACCTTTACGTTCAGCGAAGACCCCGGCGCCAGCTTCGCCTGGGACGGCAGCACGGGCGACATCGTGGTCACCGGCGGCGCCCTGGGCGCCATCAGCGGCAGCGGCCTGACCCGCAGCGCGACCTTCACACCGACCGCGAACCTCGCCGCCGGCAGCGCCGGCATCACCGTCGCCGCGGGAACCTACACCGACACCGCCGGCAACACCGGCGGCGCCGGCACGACACCGAGCCTCAGCATCGACACCTTAGCGCCGACCCTGGCGATCACCAGCAACGTCAGCGCCGTCAAAGCCGGCGAAACGGCAACGATCACCTTTACGTTCAGCGAAGACCCCGGCGTCAGCTTCGCCTGGGACGGCAGCACGGGCGACATCGTGGTCACCGGCGGCGCCCTGGGCGCCATCAGCGGCAGCGGCCTGACCCGCACCGCGACCTTCACACCGACCGCCAACCTCGCCGCCGGCAGCGCCGGCATCACCGTCGCGTCGGGAGCCTACACCGACACCGCCGGCAACCCCGGCGGCGCCGGCGCGACACCGAGCCTCAGCATCGACACCTTAGCGCCGACCCTGGCGATCACCAGCAACGTCAGCGCCGTCAAAGCCGGCGAAACGGCAACGATCACCTTCACGTTCAGCGAAGACCCCGGCGCCA